>OHTZ01001446.1_pt1 | contig 11442 bp, 7 predicted proteins | sample 1579011 | NCBI WGS metagenome assembly OHTZ01 (sample SAMEA3879603, study PRJEB24766) | human gut metagenome | biome: human-associated habitat; feature: feces | place: USA | collected 1985/1987
GCAGACGGATCAGCTCCGGGATGACCATGCTGGGGTGGGTGTCGTTGATCTGGATGGCGGCGTAGTCGGCCAGATCATGGTAATTGCAGCCCCGGGCGGCGCACTCTGCCAGAATGAGCTGGGCACCGGCAGAAACCATGAGGTACTGCTGATACACCCGCAGACGGCGGCCTGCCTCATCGGAGTCGTCCGGGTAGAGGAACAGGGTCAGGTTCTTGTCGATGGCGGTCTTGTCAAAGGCAATGCCGTCATGGACGATGCTCTCGTCGATGGTATCCAGATCGAACAGATTCAGGGTGTTGGTGCGGCCCTCGTAACCGGTGACAGCCAGCTTGTACAGCCGGGCAGTGTATTCCTTGCCCGCCAGCTCCACCGGGTAGGTCACATCGGTCTTTTCGGCCCAGCTGTGGGCGGTGAGCCAGGGGTCGGGCTTTTCGTTCTGCACACCATCCTCAAAGGACTGGTGGAACAGGCCAAAGTGATACCGCAGGCCCACGCCATCGCCGGGCAGGTTCAGCGTTGCCAGCGAATCCAGGAAGCAGGCTGCCAGACGGCCCAGACCACCGTTGCCGAGAGAGGGCTCCGGCTCCACCTCCTCAATGTCCGAAAGGCGCTTTCCGGCAGCGGCCAGTGCATTCCGGGCTTCTTCGTACAGTCCCAGATTGATGAGGTTGTTGGACAGCAGCTTGCCGATAAGAAATTCGGCGCTGATATAGTACAGCTTGCGGCCGGTAACGGGCTGCACGCGGTCGGCACTCTTCTGCCGCACCAGCTCCAGCAGTGCCAGATACAGCTCCTGATCGGTGCAGTCCGCCAGCAGCTTTCCGGTGAGGCTCTGTAATGTTTCGGTAAAGCTCATAATGGATCCTCCTTTGTTTTCAGATACACCTTACGGAAAACAGGTTTGACATTTATAATGCAAGATATACCAGATAAAACAATCGAAATCTTGCCTTAAAGGAGCAAATTATGGTACAATCCTATCATCTGGAGGTGAGATGATGCATAATCAGGCTTCTTTGCAGGAAACCAAGCAGCACGGTGCCGTGCGGTTCCCCTTCAATCTGTATCCCTGCACCATTCCGGGAGATTTCCCGCAGGTGGCACTGCACTGGCAGGAGAGCATGGAGCTGGTCTTTGTCAAGCGGGGCGCGGGGCTGGTGCAGGTGGGCACTGCGTCCTGCCCGGCCTATCAGGGGGATATCTTTATTTTTACGCCCGGCACCCTCCATGCCCTGCGGCAGGCAGAGGGGCAGCGTATGGAATACGAGAACATCATCTTTGAGCTGGAGCTTCTGGGCGGTGCGGAGGACCTTTGCGCCGAAAAATACCTGCTTCCGCTCCAGAGCGGGCGGCTGCTGCTGCCTGTGCGGCTGACTCCCAACGACCTGTGTTATCTCCAGGCCGCCGCCTGCCTGCGGGAGGTGGAGGAAGCCAACCGTACCAAGCTTCCCGGCTATGAGCTGCTGGTCAAAGGAGCACTGCTGCGCTTTCTCTCCCTGCTCATTGCGCAGGGGAAACAGCAGCTCCCCGCGGAAACTGCCGATACCCAGCGGCTGAAAGCCGTTCTGCAATGGATCTCTGTCCATTATGCCGAGGGGCTTCGGGTCGCCGATGCCGCCGGGGTCTGCTCCTTCAGTTCCAGTCACTTCATGCGCTGGTTCCGGCAGATGACAGGGCAGAGCTTTGTTGCCTTTCTGAACGAATACCGGCTGAATGTCGCCGCCGAAGCGCTGCATGCTACGGACGAGACGGTGCTGACGATCGCTTCCCGGTGCGGGTTTGAAAACCTCTCCTATTTTAACCGGGCATTCAAGGCGCATTTTGGCATGACCCCGCGGGAGTACCGGAAAAAATAAACAAAATGAGGCCGTTCCGCTTCTCTGAGAAAGAGAGGGAACGGCCTCATTGTTTTGAGTAGCTTGAGCGAGCGACAACCACCAGCTCCGCTGGTGGAAAAGAAAATGCTTTAGCTATAAGATTCGAGCGAAGCGAGATGACAAAGAAATTGTCATCTTAGAAGATGCACTTTATGATACTGCTCGTTAGAGCAGTAGGGCAAGTAATGCAGATGAAAGATGCTTGCTCGTGGCCCCTTGCAGGGGCTTTGCTAGTAAGGAGCCCTTCTAGGGCTTACTCAAGCCACCGGCTCAGCCGGTGGTTTTGACTTCTGGATCAGTGGCAGCCGGATGGCAGCAGATTCCGATTCATTCAAACCAGGCTTTCCATGATCTCCGCGCACTTTTCAATGCCGATGACACCGCTATCCAATGCAATATGATAATTGAATTCATGGTAGGTCTTGTGGATCAGATAGCCTGCGATCAGGAAGGTCAGGATATCCGACAGCGGCATGGAGTACAGCACACCATCCAGCCCGAAAAACCGGGGCAGCAGCAGGGCAAAGCCCACGCCGAACACCACCTCACGCACCATGGAAAGGGCGGTGGATTCTGCTGCCTTGCCCATGGCCTGCAGGAAGATGAAGCAGGCTTTGTTGACACAGGCCAGAATGATCATGCACAGGTAGATGCGGAAGGACTTCACGGCAAAATCGGTGTAGTAAACGCTCTCGTTGGCGGAACCAAACAGGGCGATGAGCTGCCGGGGAAGCAGCTCCACCAGCACCAGTGCGACCATACCGACAGCGGCTTCTGCCAGCAGCAGTTTCGTGAACAGCTCCTTCACACGGGCGGGCTTTTTTGCACCCATGTTGAAGCCCACCACGGGGATGCAGCCGGCTGCCATGCCCACAACGATGGAGATGACGATCTGGAAGAACTTCATCACGATGCCCACCACCGCCATGGGGATCTGGGCGTACTGTTCCTGCCCGAACACCGCATCCAGTGCGCCGTATTTGCGGATCATGTTGTTGATGGCTGCCATGGCTGCAACAAGGCTGATCTGAGAAAGAAAGCTGGTCATGCCAAGGGTCAGGGTGCGGCCGCAGATGGAACCCTTCAGCCGAAGGTCAGCCCACGCCGGGCGAATGATCTTCATGTGGAGCAGATACCATACCGCCAGCGCTGCGGTGACCACCTGACCGATCACAGTAGCCACCGCCGCGCCCATCATGCCCCAGCGGAAGCCGAAAATGAAGATGGGGTCCAGAATGATGTTCAGCGCCGCACCCGCAAGGGTGGACACCATGGCAAACCGGGGGCTGCCGTCGGCACGGATGATGGGATTCATGGCCTGCCCGAACATATAAAAGGGTATACCCAGCGTGATGTAGAAGAAATATTCCTGGGAATGATGATAGGTCTCGGCGTTGACCGTTCCGCCGAACATGGCGAGAATGGTATTTGCAAAGATCAGATACACAGCGGTCAGAACGATGCTGCTGACCAGACACATCACCACTGCGTTGCCAACGCTCCGCCTTGCCTTGGGGACTTCGTTCTGGCCAAGGCTGATGCTGACAAAGGCGCAGCAGCCGTCACCGATCATCACGGCAATGGCCAGCGCCACCACCGTAAGCGGGAACACGACCGTATTGGCCGCGTTGCCGTAGGAGCCGAGGTAGCTGGCATTTGCAATAAAGATCTGGTCCACGATGTTGTACAGTGCGCCGACCAGCAGAGAAATAATGCACGGAATCGCATACTTCTGCATCAGCTTTCCGATGCGTTCCGTGCCGAGAAATTCATTGGAACTTTCCATGGGATTCACCTTACCTTTCCATTTTAGGACAAACAAAAAAACGAGTGGCACTCATGCAACCGGTCTTACGCATGAGTGCCACTCGTTGTACGAAATCATTATACCGATTCTCTGCCCAATTTGCAAAGGTACTTTTGCACAAGAAATCTGCGGGTCATTCTGCGCATATTGCACGATGCAAACTTTGTGGAAAATCACCTTTGAAGCCGTGGAGTTGTTTGTGTTATAATAGAAAAGAACGAAAACGCGCTGGAAAGTCTGTTTTGCACAGTCTATTCCACTTGGATGAAAGAGGAGCAATATGGTAAAGTATCAAGCAGGAACGCTCGTGGTTTATGGGAACCTCGGGGTACATGTGATTGAAACTGTCGGGCCGCAAAGCTTTTGCGTCCGGCAGATTTACCACTGGTTAAAATGTACCCGGTCATCCTCATAGCGGCTCTCACGCGGGACAGTTAGGTCTGCTTCCGGGTAGCCAAGGGCGATGATGGAGTGGGGCACAATGGTCTTCGGCAGAGCGAACAGCTTTTGCTGGGCCTCTACCCGGTCCATCTGGGGCCAGGTGCCCAGCCAGACTGCGCCAAGCCCCAGCTCCTGTGCAGCAAGGCAGATGTTCTGGGCGGCAATGGCTCCGTCAATGACCCAGTAGTCCTTTGCAAAGCGGAACGCACGGTCAAGGTCGCCGCAGACGAGGATACCGGCGGCAGCTTTCCGCAGCGGCTCAGCAGGGCGGCCATTGGCATCGGCCATCTGTGCCAGCTTTTCCGGGTCGGTCACCACCACGAAGGACCAGTCCCGTGCATTGACGCAGCTGGGGCCGCTCATGGCCGCTTCCAGCAGCTGGTGCAGTGTTTCGCTTTTGATGGGCTTGTCGGTGAATTCCCGACAGCTGCGGCGGGTGAGAATGGCATCCAGAGTGTTCATAAATCAGTGCCTCCTGTTTTGATTTGCCCCAGTATAGCACAGTGATCATTCCTCGGCTTCGGCCTTTGCAGTTTCAAGGAAGGCCCGGATCTTATCCACCTGGATCTGTGCCACGGCCCGGCCGGTCTCGTAGACGCGGCGCAGCTGGTCGGGGTCACGCTCCATGGCACCGATCTCCAGCGGGATGGGCGGGCGGATGACGTAATCCTTGCCGGACTGCTCCAGCATGGAGATGTAGCTCAGGGTTTCGTTGTAGCGCTCGTGGCGGTCAGCCACAGCCTCCACAAAGGCAGGATAGCGCAGATACCGTGCCCGGATGGCGGGCAGCATGGGATTCTTCTTTTTCACAAACCCCTTGGGCTGGGTCAGGATGATGAGGTTCCGCTTGTAGCCGATGGACTCAAAGAAGCGGATGGGGATGGAATCGGCAACGCCGCCGTCCAGCAGGCCGTAATGGCCGATCTTGACGATCTTTGCGGCCAGCGGCATGGATGCCGAGGCTTCCATCCAGCGCACATCCTCCGCATCACCGGTGCGGCACTTATGATAGATGGGGTCGCCGGTGCGGACATCGGTGCAGACCACAAAGTAATCCATGGGGGATTCCCGGAAAGCCTTGTCGTCGAACGGGTCGAGCTTTTCGGGCACCTCGTGGTAGCAGAAATCCTCGCTGTACAGGTTGCCGGTGCGCAGCAGATTGCGGAAGCTGGCATAGCGTTTGTCATTGCAGTAGGTGGTGTTGTAGCGGATGGTCCGCCCGATCTGGTGGGATTTGTAGTTGCAGCCGAACACTGCTCCCGCCGAAACACCTACCATGCCGTCTACCGTGATGCCCTGCTCCATCAGAACATCCAGAACACCGGCAGTGAACATGCCCCGCATGGCACCGCCTTCCAGGATCAATCCGGTCTTCATACGCGTGATACTCCTTCTCCTCACAATGCATCCCGCCCGAACAGGCGGCAGGATGCAGAAAACGGGCACCTTTCCCTGTGCCCGGAGCGCCCCGGAAATCCACCCGGAGCCGTTGCTTCCAGTATACTCAAATTTTGCTGAAAAACAAGAGAGAAAATGCCAAAAGACCTTGAAAACAGGGGGGCAAATCCGGTATACTAGGTAAAATCAAAATGCAGTACCAAAGCTTGGAGGAAGAGACGGATATGAAACTGCTGGAAGAACGCATTCAGAGAGACGGGATCGTGCGCGAGGGCAATGTGCTGAAGGTGGATAGCTTCATCAACCACCAGATGGACATCCCTCTGTTCCGCGAGATGGCAAAGGAGTGGAAGCGCCTGTTTGCAGGCAAGCCCGTCAACAAGGTGCTGACCATTGAGGCCAGCGGCATCGGCATTGCCGCCGTGGTTGCCAGCGAGTTCAATGTTCCTGTGGTGTTTGCCAAAAAGTCCATGAGCATCAACCTGGATTACGACAACTATGAGACCAAGATCCAGTCCTTTACCCATAAAAAGATCTACAACGTCATCGTCTCCAAAAAGTTCCTCACCGCAGAGGACCATGTCCTGATCATCGATGACTTCCTGGCAAACGGCTGTGCCCTGATGGGCCTGCTGGATCTGGCCAAGGAGGCCGGAGCCACGGTCGAGGGCATTGGCATTGCCGTGGAGAAGGGCTTCCAGCAGGGCGGCGAGCTCATCCGCAGCAAGGGCATCCAGCTGGAGAGCCTTGCCATTGTGGAATCCATGAACAGCGAGACCGGCGAGATCAAGTTCCGCGAGCAGCCGCACCAGAACTGAAAACAAGCACTTCAAGACCGCTTCGGCGGTCTTTTTTGCTGCCCGTTTTCAGGCCCCGTCAAAACTGTCGCCGTCAGCGGGGAGGTCGGCGGCGGTCTCTGCTGTGGAGACAGCCGGGGCTTCCGTGGTGCGGGGCACGCCCCTGTACACCAGCGTCTGCTCCAGCACTTCGGCACAGACCGGGGCCGACAGGCTGCCGCCTGCGGTCGTCCAGCTGTGGGGCTCGTCCAGGCAGACCAGGCAGAGAAACTGCGGGTCGTCGATGGGAGCCACCGCCACAAAGCTGGCAATGCGGGCTTTTTCGTCGGCGCTGTCCAGCTTCTGGCTGGTGCCGCTTTTTCCGCCTACCCGGTAGCCCGGGATCTGGGCGTTCCGCCCGCCGCCGTGGAGCACCACGGCCTCCATCATCTCCCGCATGGTCTGGCTGGTCTCTGCCTTGAGCACCTGCCGTTTGCAGACAGGGGAGAGCTGCTCAATGGTACTGCCGTCCGGGGCCAGGATCTCCGAGACGACGTAAGGCTGCATCAGCTTTCCCCCGTTGACCACGGCGCAGACTGCCGCCGCCATTTCCAGATAGGAGATCTTGCTGCTCTGCCCAAAGGCACAGGAGGCCAGCTCCACCGGGCCCATCCGGTCGGCGGTATAGTACAGGCTCCTTTTCGGTTCGGCAGGCAGGTCGATGCCGGTGGGCTCCCGCAGACCGAAAGCGGCAAAATAATCGCAGAAAGCCTGCTTACCCAGCCGCGCCCCGATCTGGATAAAGCTCTGGTTGCAGGAGTTTTCCAGCGCCTGCGTCACGGTCTGGCTGCCGTGGCGCTTGTGGTTGGCGCAGTGGAACCGCGTGCCCGCCACCGAGATAGAGTCTCCGCAGTAAAAGGTGGAGTGCCGGGTAATGGCTCCGGCATCCAGCGCCGCCGCGCAGGTGATGAGCTTAAACACGCTGCCCGGCTCGTATAAGTCACTCACTGCCTTGTTGCGCCACTGGGTCTGCTGCGCCAGCTGCAAGGCGGCAGCGCGCTCTTTACCGGAAAGGGCGTCCACGGCGGCGCGCGCGGCCTTGTCGGCGATGACCCGGGGCTGGTTGGGGTCGTAGGCCGGGGTGGTGGCCATGGCCAGCACTGCCCCGGTGTTCACCTCCAGCACGATGCCCACGCTGCGGGCGGCTACATGGTGCTCCTGCACCGCATAATTCAACGCATTTTCAAGATAATGTTGAATATTTGCATCGATGGTCAGCCGCAGCCCGCTGCCTTCCACAGGGACAAGCTCGGTCTCGTAGCTTTGCGCCAGCGTGTAGCCCCAAGCGTTCACGGCGGTCAGCACCACTCCGTTCTGCCCGGTAAGGGTGTCGTTGTATTCGAGTTCCAGCCCACTGACCCCGGCGTTGTCTACGTTGGTGAACCCCAGCACTGAGGCCAAAAACTCCCCCTGCGGGTACCAGCGCTTGGAGTCCTGATTGATGCGCACGCCGGTAATACCGTTCGCTGCGCAGAAATCCCGCACGGCATCGGCAGTTTCCCGCTCCACCCGGTAGCGCAAAAGGCAGTCGTTGGAGCGCCGGTCGTTGAACTTTTCCAGCAGCTTGGCCTCGTCCAGCTCCAGAATCTCCGCAAGCCCCTTGGCGGCAAGGGCAAGCTTTTCCTCCGGCATCTCCCGGGGGCTGGCGCGCAGGGTCCAGCAGCTGCTGTTGGCGGCCAGCAGTGCACCGTCGGCGCTGTATATCTTGCCCCGGTCGGCGGGCACAACGGTGTCTCGCAGCTGCTGCCCCAGCGCCCGCTGGGTGTACCAGCCGCCGGTGCATAATTGCAGCCAGAACAGCCGCCCGATGAGCCCTGCAAAGCAGACGGCGCACAGCCCCACCGCAATGAGCCGTGCCCGCAGACGGAACGCCCGCTCCGGCAAAGTGCGCAGGGCGTCTGTGGGTTTTGAGCCGCACATGGCAGCACCCCCTTTGCGGGCAGTTTATGCGCCCGGGGGCGGTGCGTATGACTAACCGCCCCCGCATCCGCGTACAATAACAGAAACGGAGGTGACCGGGATTGCACAGAACTGCTGCCCGCAAAGGGCTGCTGCGGCCGCTGCCGCCCATGGACCTGCCCTTTCTGGTGCTGGTGCTCACACTGGTAGCCTTTGGGCTGGTGATGCTGTGCAGCGCCAGCAGCGCGGTGGCGCTGTACCGGCGGCAGGACGCCTTTGCCTATGTGCGGCCGCAGCTGCTGTACGCCGCCATGGGACTGGTGGCCATGTGGACGGCCAGCCGGGTAGACTACCACATCTATCACAAGCTTGCGTGGCCGCTGTTGGCGCTCTCGCTGGTGCTGCTGACGGCGGTGCTGTTCATGCCGGAATATAACGGCTGTAAGCGCTGGCTTGTGCTGCCGGGGCTGGGCACATTACAGCCCAGCGAGATCGCCAAATTTGCGGTGGTGCTGGTGTTTGCCCACATCATCGCTTTGAACCACGACCGCATGGACAGCTTTGCGGTGGGGGTGGTGCCCTTTGCGCTGGTGCTGGGGGTAGTGGCGGTGCTCATGTTGCTGGAGCCCCACCTTTCCGGCACGGTGTTGATTTTAAGCATCGGCGCGGTGCTCATGTTCGTGGGCGGCACCGGGCTGCGGTGGTTCATGTTGGCAGGGGCGGGCGGCGCTGCCGCCATCGGCACGGCTATCGTGCTCATGCCGGAGCTGGTGCCCTACGCCGCCGACCGTCTCAACTCGTGGCTCGACCCCTTTGCCGACCCGCTGGGGGACGGCCACCAGACCATCCAGAGCCTGTATGCCATCGGCTCCGGGGGCGCGGCGGGGTTGGGGCTGGGTAACAGCCGCCAGAAGCATCTGTTCGTGCCCGAGCCCCAGAACGACTTCATCTTTTCCATCCTCTGCGAGGAACTGGGCTTTCTGGGCGCGTGTGCGGTCATTCTGCTGTTCAGCGCGCTGCTGTGGCGGGGCATCACGCTGGCAGCCTATGCACCGGACCGTTTCGGGGCACTGCTGGTGGTGGGCTTTGTGGTGCAGGTGGCGCTGCAGGCGGTGCTGAACATCGCGGTGGTCACCAACACCATCCCAAACACCGGCATCAGTCTACCCTTTTTCTCCTCCGGCGGCACCAGCCTGATGATGCTTCTGGGCGAGATGGGCATCGTGCTTTCCGTCTCCCGGGGCGAAAGCTGATAAAAGGCTGCATTTCCTGCCGCAATGGGGTAGGAGCGGCGCGGAAATACCGAAAAAAAGCGGACAAATGACCGGACAAATCCCGCAGAGGGCGGGAAAGCCGTTTCCGTGCGTTTTGTTGACCAAAGACCCTCGTTTTGCATACCATGGGGTATCTTTTGCAGAACGGGGGTCTTGGCATGGCTGGGGATTGGATCATTACGGGCGGGCGGCCTTTGCAGGGCAGGGTGGAAGTGCCTGCGGCCAAAAACAGTGTGCTGCCGCTGCTGGCAGCTTCGCTGCTGTGCAGCGGGCCGGTGCGGCTGCAAAATGTGCCGCGCCTGACGGACGTAGAGGACTGTCTTGCCCTGCTGCGGGGCGTGGGCTGCACGGCAGGCTGGCAGGGCGCAGAACTGGCGGTGCAGGGACAGCCTATGCGCACCGACCTTGCACCGGAGGCCGCAGGCCGGATGCGGGCATCCATCCTGTTCTGTGCGCCGCTGCTGGCGCGGCTTGGGCGGGTGAGCACTGTACTGCCCGGGGGCTGCCGTATCGGGGCAAGACCCATCGACCTGCATTTGCAGGGGCTGGCGCAGATGGGCGTGCGGCAGCTGCCCGCAGCGCCCGGACAGCTTACGCTGTACGCCCCGGCGGGGCTGCGGGGCGCAGAAATTTGTCTTAGTTTCCCCAGCGTGGGCGCTACCGAGACGCTGCTGCTGGCCGCCGCCACGGCGCAGGGACAGACCGTGCTGCATGGCGCTGCAAAAGAGCCGGAGATCGCGGATCTTGCCGCCTTCCTCAACGCCTGCGGCGGCTGCGTGGAGGGGGCGGGCACCGACACCATCCGGGTGCAGGGAAGGCGCTGCCTTGCGGGCTGCACCTTCATGCCGGTGGCAGACCGCATCATCGCCTCTACGCTGGCTTGCGCGGCAGCAGCGGCGGGCGGCAGGGTAGAACTGGCGGGCTGCGCACCCGGGCTGTATGCCCCGCTGCTGGAAATTCTGGAACAAATGGGCTGCACCGTAGAGCGGGCACGCGATGCTGCCGCCATTTCGCGGTTCGGGGCACTGCGTGGCGCGGGAAACGTGCACACAGCACCCTACCCGGGCCTTGCCACGGACGCCGCCCCGCTGCTGGCGGCGGTGATGCTCTACGCACAGGGGGAAAGCCGCCTGCAGGACAGGGTGTTTGAAAATCGTTTTGCCTGTGCCGAGGGCTTTGCGGCGCTGGGTGCGAACGTCCGGGTGGCAGAGCGCACGTTGTATGTGCAGCCGGGCGGGACGCTGCGCGGGGCAAAGCTGACTGCACCGGACCTGCGGGGCGGGGCGGCGCTGGCGCTTGCGGCGCTGGCTGCCCGGGGCAGCAGCCGCCTTGGCGGGGTGGAGTTTGTCCGGCGCGGATATGCAGACCTTGACCGGCTTTTGGCGGGGCTGGGCGCACAGATTTGGCAGGAAATACCCGCCCGGAGTGGGGTTGTGAAAAAAACACCCACGAAAAAGCAATTTTGTCTTGCAATCGGAGCAAAAAAATGATACGATACAGTTATATAAATATCGTATGATAATTTCTGTGCGGCATTTGCGCAGTTCCACATAAAAATCCGATGGAGGACAAAGTTATGGCATTGATGCTCGATGAAGAACTGGACGAAAACGTTACGACGATCAAGGTGATCGGTGTGGGCGGCGGCGGCGGCAACGCCGTGAACCGCATGGTGAGCGATGGCCTGCAGGGCGTGGAGTTCATCGCAATGAATACTGACCAGCAGGCACTGGCTAAGAACCATGCCTCGGTCAAGGTGCAGCTGGGTTCCAAGCTGACCAAGGGTCGCGGTGCGGGTGCAGACCCGGAAATCGGCCAGCGCGCCGCTGAAGAAAGCAAGGACGAGATCGCCAATGCCCTCAAGGGCTCCCAGATGGTCTTTATCACTGCCGGTATGGGCGGCGGCA
>OHTZ01001455.1_pt1 | contig 11407 bp, 11 predicted proteins | sample 1579011 | NCBI WGS metagenome assembly OHTZ01 (sample SAMEA3879603, study PRJEB24766) | human gut metagenome | biome: human-associated habitat; feature: feces | place: USA | collected 1985/1987
CTTTATAGGTCGGCTGAGATAAGAACACATACGGTTTTGAGCGTCTCTCTTCCACCCACACGAAATATAAAATAAAAATCTCGGTAATACCTTGCGTATTACCGAGATTTTGTTATTTTGCCTGAAAAGCAGCTCGCTCAAAACTGCGCAGCACCTGAAAAGGCGGAGCGTGTGCGAGGTCGAGACGCGGCGGCGCAGGCATACTTTGTGTCTGGCAAGCCGTCGCAACGATGACATTCGTGCGCGCTCCGTCTTTTCGGGCGTGTGCTTTCTTTTCTCAGCCGACCTAAAATCATCCGACTACGTCGAAGCCCTGGTCCTCGATCGCCTGTCTTATTGCGGCGGGGTCAAAGCCCGCGCCCTTTATGACCGCAAGCCCGTCTGCGTGGCTGACCTCGGCGCTCTCCACGCCCGCGACCTTCTCGATCGCGCCCTTGACTCTTGCAGAGCAGTGACCGCAGCTCATTCCCGCAATTTTTATGGTAATTTCCATGCTTTTTTCACTCCTTTATCACGACTCTTTCGCCGTGTATCTCAAGCTTATTCCGACAATAAAGAATGACCGCCTTGGGCAGCAGCTTCCACTCGGCCTGCTCCATCACACGCTTCTGCAGCACCTCGGGGGTGTCGCCGGGCAGGATGTCCACGGCCTTCTGCAGCAGGATAGGCCCGCCGTCGCACTCCTCGTTGACAAAGTGGACAGTAGCGCCGGTCACCTTGCAGCCTCGGGCCAATGCAGCCTCGTGGGGACGCAGGCCGTACATTCCCGGCCCGCAGAAGGAAGGAATCAGCGCAGGGTGCACGTTCAGGATACGGCGCGGATAGGCCGCAATGACGCTGGGGCCCAGCACGGACAGAAAGCCCGCCAGCACCACCAGATCAATCTTGTGCGCCCGCAGTGTTTCCAACAGTGCAGCATCAAATTCCTCGCTGGCGGCGTAGTTCTTGCGGCGCACCACACAGCCCTCCACACCCGCCTTTGCGGCGCGTTCCAGCGCAAAGACACCGGGCTTGGAGGCCACTACCAGCGTAATTTTACCATTGGGGTTCTCTCCCCGGGCCTCGCTGTCCAGCAGCGCCTGCAGATTGGTGCCGCCGCCGGACACTAACACGGCAATGTTCAGCACAGCTCCACGCCCTCACCTTCTGCGATGACGCCCAGACGGTAAGCCTCCGGCTCGCCGTTGGCGTGCAGGATCTCCAGTGCCTTATCAGCCTGCTCGGCGGGCACGGTGAGCACCATGCCCACGCCCATGTTGAAGGTGTTGAACATATCGTGCTCGGAGATGCCGCCCACCTTCTGCATCAGGTGGAACAGGGCGGGGGTGCGCACATCTGCCTTGTTGATGCGGGCGCAGCAGCCCTTTTTCAGGCTGCGGGGGATATTCTCGTAGAAGCCGCCGCCGGTGATGTGGGAGATGCCCTTGACCTGCACCTCTTCCAGCACTTTCAGCACGGGCTTGACGTAGATCTTGGTGGGAGCCAGCAGCGCCTCGCCAAGGGTCTTGCCGCCCAGCTCGGCGGGGGTGGAGAACAGCACATCGGGGTCGGCGTCGATGTTGAACACCTTGCGCACCAGCGAGAAGCCGTTGGAGTGCACACCGGTGGAGGGCAGGGCGAGGATCACGTCACCGGCTGCCATGGTCTCGTTGCTCAGGATCTTCTCCTTGTCCACAACGCCCACGGTGAAACCGGCCAGATCGTACTCATCCTCCGGCATCATGCCCGGGTGCTCGGCAGTCTCACCGCCCACCAGAGAGCAATCAGCCTGCACGCAGCCCTCGGCCACGCCCTTGACGATCTCGGCGATCTTCTCAGGGATGTTGCGGCCGCAGGCGATGTAATCCAGGAACACCAGCGGCTTTGCACCGGCGCAGATGACATCGTTGACGCACATGGCAACGCAGTCGATGCCAATGGTATCGTGCTTGTCCATGATCATGGCGATTTTCAGCTTGGTGCCCACGCCGTCCGTGCCGGAGATCAGAACCGGGTGCTTGTAGCCGGTGCAATCCAGCTCAAACAGGCCGCCAAAGCCGCCCAGACCACCAATGCAGTGCTCGTTCATGGTGCGGGCAACATACTGCTTCATCAGTTCAACGGAGCGGTAACCGGCGGTGATATCCACACCGGCAGCTGCGTAACTCTCAGAATAGCTCTTTTCCATCTTCTTACTCTCCTAACTTTTTCTCGTCCTTGGGACGGTCGTTCAGGTGACGGTCGTGAATATCGGTAGAAAGCACACTTTCCGGCTCTACGGCATACTCGCCGGTAAAGCAGGCGGTGCAGAAACCGCATTTTGCGTTTTTGGCAAGCTGGACAACGTGCTCGTTGGAAAGGTAGCCCAGCGTATCGGCGCCGATGACCTCGTTGATCTGCTCCAGCGTGCGGCCGGTGGCCACCAGCAGCTTCTGGTCCGGGATATCGGTGCCGAAGTAGCACGGATACTTGAAGGGAGGCGCCGAGACCATAAAGTGCACCTCGGCAGCACCGGCATCCCGCAGCAGCTTGATGATGCGGGCAGAGGTGGTGCCGCGCACGATGGAGTCATCCACCAGCACCACGCGCTTGCCCTTGACGGTGCTGGACACCACGTTCAGCTTGATGCGCACGCTGTTCTCGCGCTGCTTCTGGCTGCCCTGAATGAAGGTGCGGCCGATGTATTTGTTTTTGATAAAGCCGATGCCGTAGGGGATGCCGCTCTCCTGCGAGTAGCCCAGTGCTGCATCCAAGCCGGAATCCGGCACGCCGATGACCACATCGGCCTCCACGGGGTGCTCCTGTGCAAGGAAGCGGCCTGCCTGCTTGCGGGCCTCGTGCACCGAGCTGCCCTCGATGACGCTGTCCGGGCGGGCGAAGTAGATGAACTCAAACACGCACATCTGGGTGTCCGGGCGGCCGCAGTGATCCTTGATGCTGCGCAGCTCACCGGTCTTGGCGTCGGCCACCACGATCTCGCCGGGCTCCACGTCCCGCAGCAGGGTCGCGCCCGCAGCATCCAGCGCACAGCTCTCGCTGGCAAAGACGTAGCCGCCGCCGGGCAGGGTGCCGATGCACAGGGGACGGTAGCCCCGGGGGTCGCGCACCGCAATGAGCTTGGTGGCAGACATGATCACAAGGCTGTATGCGCCCTCCAGCACGTCCATGGTCTTGCTGATGGCAGTCTCGATACTGCCCATGCGCAGACGGTTGCGGGTGATGAGGTAGCAGATGACCTCGGTATCTGAGGAGCCGTGGAAGATGGCGCCCTCGTTTTCCAGCTGGCGGCGCAGCTCCACAGCGTTGGTCAGGTTGCCGTTGTGGCACAGCGCCATGGTGCCGCGGCCATGCCGGACGATCATGGGCTGGGCGTTGGCCCGCACCCGGCTGCCGGCCGTGGCATAGCGGACATGGCCCGTTGCCATGTGAGCCGTGGGGGTGGAAAGACTGCCCAGCACGGCGGGGGTGAACACCTCGTTCACCAGGCCGAGGTCGCGGTGGCCCTGGATGACACCGTCATCGTTGACCGCAATGCCGCAGCTCTCCTGCCCGCGGTGCTGCAGCGCATACAGGGCCGAATAAGCCGCTGCGGCTACATCCTCGGTACCGGCACGGTCGTAGATGCCGAAAACGCCGCACTCCTCATGCAGCGGATATGCAAAATCAGACATTGGTTCTCCTTTACAGCTCGTTCAGTTCGTTCTGCAGCTTTTCTTCCTTGGCTGCGATCTGCTGTGCCATGGCTACGCGCTCAGCCTCCAGCTTTTCCGCCAGTGCGTCATCGTTCAGCGCCAGGATCTCAGCAGCCAGCCATGCGGCGTTCTTGGCACCGTTCAGCGCCACGGTTGCCACCGGGATGCCGCTGGGCATCTGCACGGTAGCCAGCAGCGCGTCCAGACCGTCCATCGCACCGCCCTTCATGGGGATGCCGATGACCGGCAGGGTGGTGTTGGCGGCAAAAGCGCCTGCCAGATGGGCTGCCATGCCTGCTGCGCACAGGATGACGCCAAAGCCGTTGGCCTTTGCGCTTTTTGCAAAGGCTGCTGCCTCGGCGGGGGTGCGGTGCGCCGAAAGGATGTGCGCCTCAAAGGGGATGTCCAGCGCCTTCAGCTGGGCGCAGGCACCCTTGACCACCGGCCAATCGCTGTCCGAACCCATGATCACTGCCACTTTACGAACCATTTTCCAAAGCCTCTCTTTCTCAACTGTCCAACAAGACCGACAAACAAAAAAGGCTGCGGTACACCTGTACCACGGCCTTTATTTCCTGTTTTTCTGTCCGCGCATTTTGCACAAGGTTGCACCATGCCCCTGATTGCAGTGAATGTGACCCCATTCCATGCGACCCGGCACCAGCAGCATCATTGAAGTTTCCCTCCGCAGTTTCCTGTGCAAGCGTTTTTTCAGGCGGCGATGCAAGCCCGTTTTTTGGGGCATCGTCCCTGTACTAGATACAGTTTACGGCAAAAAAACCGCTTTGCAAAGAGCGTTTGGGCAAATTCTCCCTTGTGTTCCCATGCCGTCAAAAAACTTTCGAAAGTTTTGTGCAGTTTCGCCATCCTTTTTCTTTTTAAGTATGACTTATGCAGCAAGTATATTTTATGTAAAGGCTGTGTTGATGTATCCCAGATATCGCGCCGGATTTTTAAAAAATGATCTTTGCGGTGGCGGCGCGTGCAGCGCGGATCAGATCCGCCGGGGCGCAGCACACCTGCGTACCGATGCGCCCGCCGGAAACGTAGACCTTCTGCTGGGTCAGCACGCTTTCGTCAAAGACGGTGCGGTACTGCTTTTTCATGCCCACCGGGCTGCAGCCGCCCCGCACATAACCGGTGACCTTGTTGATATCCGCCACATGGATCATCGCCACGCTCTTTTCGCCCACGCTGCGGGCTGCGGCCTTTAAGTCCAGCTCTGCCGCCACCGGAATGACGAACACAAAATAGTTTTTGCTGCTGCCCTGCGTTACCAGTGTCTTATATACGCAGGCGGGGTCCTCACCTATGCTGGCAGCTACGGTCACGCCGTCCACCGCCACCCCCTCCTCGTGGGGGTACTCGTGGGCGGTATAGGCCACCTTTTCCCGTTCCAGAATGCGCATTGCGTTGGTTTTAGCTTCTTTTCCCATTGTTATTCCCTCTTTGATTCTATTGAACCCTCTCAGGCCGCTTCGCGTCCAGCTCCCCCGAAAGGGGGAGCTTATGCGCGGTAACCGGCAGATTCTCTTTCCCTGGGAAGTAATACCCCATGGAAAGCAGTAAAAAGTTCGACCTTTGGGTGCGCAGTCATTGCACAACAATGACTGCACGGGTTCTTTTTTTTATTCTACCACTTTTTCTGAAAAAATTCAAAATTTCTCTTGACTTCAGTTTCATGAAGTGATATCATAGCGTCACGCACTTCAGAATACTGAAGTTTGACACTGCAAGCTGCGGCAAAGGAGCCGGTCTCCCTCGCCGTTTCACAGGATAGAAAAAGGCAAAGGAGACAAAGCACTATGATTATCGTACTCAAACAGGATGCCCCCGACGTACAGGTGCGCGAGTTCTGCCACGAGCTGGAGGATATGGGTCTGCAGATCAACGATTCCAAGGGCAGCGACACCCATATTCTGGGTCTGATCGGCGACACCAAGGCCATTGCAGAGAGCTGGGTGCTGGCAAACCCGGTGGTAGAGACCTGCCGCCGCGTGTCCGAGCCTTACAAAAAGGCCAACCGCAAGTTCCACCCGGACGACAGCGTTATCGACGTGGAGGGCGTCAAGATCGGCGGTGGCAACTTTGCAGTCATCGCCGGGCCGTGCAGCATCGAGAGCGAGGAGCAGATCACCTACTGCGCGCAGCGGGTAAAGGCGGCAGGCGCTTCCCTGCTGCGCGGCGGTGCCTTCAAGCCCCGCACCTCCCCCTACTCTTTTCAGGGTATGCGCAGCGAGGGTCTGGACCTGCTCAAGCTGGCGCGCCGCGCCACCGGTTCGCCCATTGTGACCGAGATCATGAACACCGAGCACCTGCCCCTGTTTGAAAACGTGGACCTCATTCAGGTAGGTGCCCGCAATATGCAGAACTTTGAGCTGCTCAAGGCTGTTGGCCGCCAGAAAAAGCCGGTGCTGCTCAAGCGCGGCCTTGCCAACACGCTGGAAGAGTTCGTGATGAGTGCCGAGTACATCATGGCAGAGGGCAACGAGAACGTCATCCTGTGCGAGCGCGGCATCCGCACCTTTGAGACCAGTATGCGCAACACGCTGGACCTTGCCGGTGTGGTCATGCTGCACAAGATGACCCACCTGCCGGTGGTGGTGGACCCCAGCCACGCCTGCGGCCACGCATGGATGGTGCCGGAGCTGGCGAAAGCAGCCGTCGCTGCCGGTGCCGATGGTCTGATGATCGAGGTGCACAACAACCCCGCCAAGGCCAAGTGCGACGGCGCACAGAGCCTGACCCCCGACCAGTTCGATGAACTGATGCAGTTCATCGGCAAAGAGGTGGAGTTCTTCGGCAAAAAAATGAACTGAGCCTGTCCGAAAGAATATTGTTATACGCAGGGACTGCTGTGCCGACCGGGTTCAGCAGTCCTTTTTTTGCCGGAAAGTTCGCCAAGCCGGAAGCAAGCAGACGGATGAGGGCGCAGGCAAGCAGCATTTTACCTTAAATACCCCCGATTTCCGTGCACCGGCGGGTTTTCATTTTCTTTTCACGGGTTTTATGGTATACTATAGTGTATTTTGAAAAAACGCTGCCGAAAGAGGTTTTAAAGATGAAAGCACACATTGCACGCAACCAGAACGCCGGGGTGCCGCTGGCGCTGGGCTGGAACCTTTCCCCCGCCGACCGGGGCAAGCTGGAGGGCATGGCACCCGCCTTTGGCATGAAGCTGCTGCTTGTTTCCCCCGCCGATGCCGGCAAGACCGTTGCCCAGCTGCTGGGCGAGGTGGAGGTAAAAGCCCCCAGAACGCTGGTGCTGGAGCCGGGCGCCTATCCCCCGGCGCTGGTGCTGGCAAACTTCCGCGATAAGGACGTGGACACCCTGCTGGACCTGATGCGGCAGGCACAGGTGACCATCCCCCTCAAGGCGGTGGTCACCCCCGCAAACCGCAACTGGATGTTTGCAGACCTGCTGGCACATTTGCAGGAGGAGCACACCGCCTTTACCGCCGCAAAGGAGAGCCAGACCGTATGAAGAGCCGCATCACCCGCATGACCGCTGCACTGCTGGCGGCGGTACTGAGCCTTAGCCTGCTGGTCGGCTGCAAGCCCAAAAAGGAGCTGACCCGGTACACCACTATCTTTTATGATGTGTTCGACACGGTAACACAGGTCATCGCCTACTGCGAGAGCGAGGAAGAGTTCAACACCCAGATGCAGGCGCTGCATCAGGATCTGATCGCCTACAACCAGCTCTACGATATCTACAACGACTACGACGGCGTTGTGAACGTTAAGACCATCAACGAAAACGCCGGGAAAGCCCCGGTACAGGTAGATGACCGCATCCTCTCCATGCTGGAGCTGGCGCGGCAGATGTACGAACTGACCGGCGGCAAGATCAACATTGCCATGGGCAGCGTGCTGGGCATCTGGCACGACTACCGCGAAGCCGCCGAGAAAGACGCCTCCGAGGCAGACAACACCCTGCCCACACAGGAGGAGCTGGAAGCTGCTGCCCAGCACTGCGATATCAACGACCTTGTCATTGACGAGAAGGCCAAAACGGTCTATCTGTCCGACCCGGAGATGTCGCTGGACGTGGGCAGCGTGGGCAAGGGGTACGCAGTGGAGATGGTCTGCCGCGCCGCCGAAGCCCGGGGTCTGACCAGTGCACTGGTGAGCGTAGGCGGCAACCTGCGCGCCATCGGCACAAAGCCGGACGGCAGCCAGTGGACCGGCGGCGTGGAAAACCCGTGGAACTCCTCCGAGGTCTACACCAACGGCAGCTCCACTGTAGCCGCCGTCAAGATGAGCGACCTTTCCCTTGTGACCAGCGGCGACTACCAGCGCTACTTTGTGGTGGACGGCAAGCGCTACCACCACATCATCGACCCGGACACCCTGTGGCCCGCTGCCTACTACAACGGTGTCACCGTGCTGTGCCCGGACTCCGGCATGGCAGACTGCCTGACCACTGCCCTGTTCTGTATGCCGCTGGAAGAAGGACAGAAGCTGGTGGAATCGCTGGACGGCGTAGAGGCCATGTGGTGCACACCTGACAAGCAGGCCACCACCTCCAGCGGCTGGGACAGCCACCTGAAAAAGTAAGCTTTGCCGTTTTGCAGGCGAACTATTTAAAATGGCCTCCGCGTGCGCTTTGGCCATCATCAGCGGAAAATCTATTTTTAATTTCGGAATAGCGGAGCGTCTGCGGACGCTCCGCTATTCCCTTTTCACGGAAATTTTTCTTATGCAAAAAGGCTGCCGCACGGAATGTGCAGCAGCCTTTTGTTTTATTTATCCGGTTATCCCGTCTAGCATCACTCCACGATAATGCTCTTGCCGGTCATCTCGGCGGGGACGGGCAGGCCGATATAGGGCAGCATGGTGGGTGCGATGTCGGCCAGGCAGCCGCCCTCGCGCAGCTTCACATCGCCGCAGCCAACGGCCACAAAGGGCACCACGTTGGTGGTGTGGGCGGTGAAGGGGGTGCCGTCCGGGTTCATCATCTTCTCGGCGTTGCCGTGGTCAGCGGTGATGAAGGCGCAGCCGCCAGCGTTCAGCACAGCGGTGACCACCTGATCCACGCAGGTATCCACAGCCTCAACGGCCTTGACAGCAGCCTCGAACACGCCGGTGTGGCCGACCATATCGCAGTTTGCAAAGTTCAGGATGACCACATCGTACTTGCCGCTCTCGATGCGCTTAACGCACTCGGCAGCGACTTCGGGAGCACTCATCTCGGGCTTCAGGTCGTAGGTGGCAACCTTCGGGCTGGGGATGACGCAGCGGTCCTCACCCTCGTAGGGAGCCTCCACACCGCCGTTGAAGAAGAAGGTGACGTGTGCATACTTCTCGGTCTCGGCAATGCGCAGCTGGGTCTTGCCGTTCTCGGACAGGTACTGGCCCAGAACGTTCTTCAGCTCCACCGGGGGATAAGCAACCTCACAGTTGGGCATGGTGGCATCGTACTCAGCCATGCAGACGTAGTTCACCTGCTTGCGGCCGCCGCGGCGCTCGAAGCCGGTAAAGGCATCATCGCAGAAGATGCGGGTCATCTGGCGGGCACGGTCGGGGCGGAAGTTCATAAAGATAACGGTGTCGCCGTCCTGCACGCGGCCACCCTCGCAGGTGACGCAGGGCAGCACGAACTCATCGGTCTTGTCTGCTGCGTAGGAAGCCTCGATGGCCTCGGCAGCATTGGCAGCGTGCTCACCCTCGCCGTAGACAAAGGCAGCGTAGGCCTTCTCCTCGCGATCCCAGTTGTTATCACGGTCCATGGCGTAGTAACGGCCGGAAACGCTGGCGATCTTGCCCACGCCCAGCTCATCCAGCTTGGCCTGCAGGTCAGCAAGGAAGCCCTTGCCGGAGTGGGGATCGGTGTCGCGGCCATCGGTGATGCAGTGCAGGTAAACTTCCTTAGCGCCCAGATGCTTTGCCATCTCCAGCACGCCGAACCAGTGGTCGGCATGGCTGTGCACGCCGCCGGTACCCACCAGACCCATCAGGTGGATGGCCTTACCGGCCTCGATAGCAGCCTTCATGTTCTTGACCAGCACAGGGTTCTTGAGCATCTCGCCATCGTGGATGGACTTGGTGATGAGGGTCAGCTGCTGGTAGACGATGCGGCCTGCGCCCATGTTGGTGTGGCCGACCTCGGAGTTACCCATCTGGCCGTCGGGCAGACCGACAGCCATGCCAGAAGCATCAATGGTGGTCATAGGGTACTTTGCCATCAGAGCATCCAGATGGGGGGTCTTGGCGGCCACCACGGCGTTGCCGTAGGTCTCGTCCGGCGTCCAGCCGAAGCCGTCCATGATGCAAAGAAGCACAGGCTTTTTACTCATTTTAACTTTCCTTTCAATTACCGCCGGTTCGGAATGTGACCGACCGGCGGCAAATCTTGTTTATTTTGCGCTTGCGGCGTTGACTATAGCGGTGAACTTCTCTGCAACGAGCGAAGCTCCGCCGATAAGACCGCCGTCGACATCGGGCTGAGCGAGCAGCTCTGCGGCGTTCTTGTCGTTCATCGATCCGCCGTACTGGACAACGATAGCGTCCGCGGCGTCCTTGCCGTAAAGTCTCTCGATAAGAGAGCGGATAACGGCGCAGACCTCGTTTGCCTGCTCGGGAGTTGCGGTCTCGCCCGTGCCGATAGCCCAGACGGGCTCGTAGGCGATTACGGTCTGGGCGAACTGGGCCGGCGTGAGGTTGTAGATGACCTCTTCGATCTGTGTCTTTACTACGTCGAAGTGGCGGTCCGCTTCGCGTTCCTCGAGGTTCTCGCCCACGCAGTAGATCGGTTGCAGACCGTTGGCGAATGCCTGCGCCATCTTTTTGTTGAGCGTCGCCGAGGTTTCGCCGTAGTACTGGCGGCGTTCCGAGTGACCCAGGATGACGTAACGGCAGCCCAAGGCTGCGAGCATCGCGGCAGATACTTCGCCCGTATAGGCGCCTTTGTCTTCGGCCGCGCAGTTCTGGGCGCCGACTTCGATGTCCGAACCCCGAAGTGCCTCGATGACTCCGCCGAGGACATACGATGAAATTCACGCAGGAACAAACCTGGTTTCTGTCGGCCCGGATGTTTTCGGCCAATTCGACGCCTTCGGCGGGAAGCGTATTCATCTTCCAGTTGCCGGCAACGATTTTCTTTCTCATATTTTTGTTTTTAAGATAGATTAGACGATAGATGCAGGCGAGAACCGCTCCGGTCGCAGCAGCGGCCAGAAATCGCTGGTCCACGGGAACGACGTCGTCGGAGAGGCTGGCCAGCGTCGGGATGGCGACCAGTACGGGAAGTGCATAGTTCCAAAAGAGGAACCAGGGGCGCTGCCGCTGCCGCAACCGATGCCACACCTGCTGCCCGAGGCGGAGCCAGATCGTACCCAGCGCCAACGTGCAAAGTGTGCGGAATACCCAGCCAGGTACGATGTCGCCGAGCCGGAGTCCCGCAGCGAGTACGCTTGCGGCGCAGATGCCTGCGAGCCAGATGTTTCTTCCCGATGTCATTACCTTCCGGAGTTTACTCCTGTTCGCACCATTTTTTGACCTCCTCCATCGAGGGCGCTTTCAGTCCCAGTTTGTTCTTTTTGTTGAAGCCGCACAGGTCGTTGAAGAACTTGCCCGGAGAGAGCTTTTTGAGCGAATCGGCTGTCAGGTAGCCCATTTTCTGTATGACGGGAACCCACTCTTCGGGAATACCGAGGGCGGTGTATTTCTCGGCGGGATCGTTTACGACTTTCTTTTCGGGGCGCATCTGCGGGAAGAAGAGCACATCCTGGATG
>OHTZ01001456.1_pt1 | contig 11398 bp, 10 predicted proteins | sample 1579011 | NCBI WGS metagenome assembly OHTZ01 (sample SAMEA3879603, study PRJEB24766) | human gut metagenome | biome: human-associated habitat; feature: feces | place: USA | collected 1985/1987
CCAGAAAAGGTCATATCTTTTCAAGGATGTTTACAAAAGATAACATATTTTGTGAGGTGCTGTCAAGAGATTTTAGCACATGCTTCGTGAAGAATGACAAATTGGTGTCAATTTGTGACGCTGACGGTATAAAGAAGCCGGAAACCAACGTACAGCGGTCGGTTCCCGGCAGACGGAAGCACTGAGGCGAAACACAACGCTTGATGTCGTAGTTCATGTTCATCAGGTTGCGGATGGAGCTTACATCGTCGGTGATGTTGGCATCGCTGTGGATGGTGTGCTTGATGGCGCTGCTGGCCACGGCAAAGTTGATCATATCCATGGCCTTGTAGTCGTGCAGCATGGCGTAGATGAGGCCGCTGGCGAAGGCATCACCGCTGCCCACGCGGTCGAGGATATTACGAGCGTTCAGCTCAAGCAATGCTTCGTTCTCTCAGCACATCTTCATTGTAGCTTAGGTTTGGGCATCTGTATAGCTCACTGTACCAGCAAGCAGTGCAGACGTATATACATCTGCCTATTTTGCGTTGCAAAATGCTTGTTGGGGAGTGCCCCAAACCCCTTTGCTCTGCATTGTTTCAATGCAGGCTGCGCATCCCTGCGGGACGCTTTTTACCCGGTGATGTGCTCCGGGTCATTGAGGACTTGCATCAGATGGGATGCCGCTTCATCTAAATATTCGTATTTATCTTTTTCTGGAATAGCCGATTTCATAAGCGGAACATCCCACTCCTGCATACATTCAGCAAGCTGCTGTTGTACGTGCTGTGCAGCCGCCTTTCGCACCTCTGGGGTGACATCCGAATCCAGAACGTAAGCAACCGTAAACTTGCCGCTGCAATCTTCAGTAAGCTGCACCATCGAATCATGTTCTTCCCAGAAGTAACAGAACCAGACGCGGCCACCGATACCCTCCATGCCGGAGCGCAGTTCTTCCTCATCGCTCCACTGCGGAACGGCAGCAAGAATGTCCTGCAAGTCGGTGTAGGCTTGCTGCTCTGCCGGGGTCACTTTTTTGCAGCGGTATTCGTGTTCAATGTTCCGCTGCCAGTACAGAGCCAGCTTGCCTTGCTTGGCACGGTCGATTCCATCGTTGATGTCGGAAAGGATACTATATCGCGGTTCTCGCATCTTGTTCACCTCGAAATCAATTCTTTGGGAATGAATACATTCTATAAGAAATATTATAGCCTAAAGAATTGCAAAAGAAAAGCGCACCAGCCAAAATTAAGCTGGTGCGCCAGAGTTGCCGCAGGATTATTCTTCTTTGGTGAGGTAAGGCAGATTGGTAATATAGGTGTCCAGAAGGTCAAGTGCCACTTTCTTCTGCATAGGGGTCAGTCCTTCAAGCCGCTTGCTGATTTCATCATCGGTCACATGAGATGCACTTGGAACCAGATCGCACAAAAGTTCGTCTGCTGAAATATTCAGGGCATTCAAGATTTTGACAATGGTTGCAAGCCCCGGTTCCTTTAGTCCGCGCTCCACCATCCCGATATAGTTGGCAGAAAGGTCTGCTTTTTCTGCTACTTGCTCCAACGTCAAATGATGTTTCAAACGCTGTTCCCGTAATCGCTGTCCAAATAATTCTTTCATAGAGCAACCTCATCCTATCGAGTTGTTTACACTCTTTAGAATACCTGTTGCCGTTCCTTGTATACACAATCGAAAGAAACAGTGCATCACCATAGGGATTATAAGACAAAAAAAGACTGCCGGGAACCGACACGATCGTCAGCTCCGGCAGTCCAGCATTAACGCACCTGTTCTGTTTCGTGCATCTGCTTTTCTTCTGAAAAGAACCGTTCCACATTTTTCTGTGCGCGAACCAGTTCCTGCATTTCTTCTTTGGCTTTGCGATACTCCGGGTACGCTGCTTTCTTTTGGGAGAGCAGTTCGGAATATTCTACGTTCAAATCTTTTACCTTGGGCAACTTTTTTAAGTCCGCTTCGTCAAAGGCGGCTTTCGCAGCCTTGTGGAGTTTGATTTCTTCCCGGTGTGCTTCCAGAAACTTTTTGCTGTATCCGGCCTTGCGATAGGCGGCGTACGCATCGCGGGTCTTTGCGTAATTGACTATGTGCGCCCGCAGGACAGCGATTTCCCCCATGCGCTTCTCTGCCGCTTTGATGGAATCGCCCAGCGTGTGATACCGTTCTGTTGCCGCCGCTGCACGTTCCCGCAGTTCATCCGCACTGTCAATTTTCTTTTCCTGCAAGTAGAGCAGTGTCTTGGACATTTCTTTCAGGTTAAACTTTGTTGCCCATTTTTTATATCCACTGGTTTTGCCCTCGGCCATTTTCGTGGGAATATCCACCAGCAGGCCAAACTTCTTTTCGGGCAAGGGCTGTTTGGAGTGCGGCTGGTGTTCAGCCTTGCCATCCAACACCGTTTTGATTTCTTCCTCGGTGTATCCGGCTCCCAATGTGCGAAATCGGATAAATCGCCGCTGCCCTTTGCCTTTCACTGAAGGATGCTTGCCGCGCTTGACCTCATATCCCTGCTGTTCCAACGAATCCAGAAACGCAGCAAAATCTTTGGGCTTGTCGTGCAGCAGAATGTTGTCGATCACTGCACAGAGCTTGTCGCGGTTGCTCTCTTTGGGTGGGTAGAGGATGCGCTTCTGCCGCTCCCGGTAAGGCTTTTTCTGGATAACAGAAAGCTGATGCTCCAGACAAATCAGGTCACTTAACCGTTGGACCGCCAGTGCAGAGAAAAAGAAATCCCGGAATTTCCGTGTGCCATCCAGCGCAGTCGAATTATAAATAATATGATTGTGGATGTGCGCCCGGTCAGTGTGAGTTGCAACAATAAAGGCGTGTTTGCCTTTCAAAAAACGCTCAGCAAATTCGTAGCCAATGCGGTTGGCTTCTTCAGGTGTCACTTCTCCCGGTCTGAAAGACTGCCGCACTTGATAGGCAATCACATCACTTTTCTGCCTGCGCCCGGTGGTCTGCTCATAAAGCCGTTTTGTCAGCATAAATTCTTCGTCCACTGTCAAAGGGCTGCACTGGTAGCTGCTGACAAGTTCGCCCTGTTCAGTCTTGTCCGGGTTCTGGATATAACTGGTGTGGTCATGCAGACAGGCGGCAATGGATTTTCCTTTATTTTTGCGCATAGCGATCAAACGTGTTGCAGCCAATTCCATCACCTCCTATAAAAGAAAAATGCCGCACAACGGCGGCACTCTTACTTGAAAAATCTCTCATAATCGGCGGCTCCGGCAAGGTACATGGTCTCCAGCCGAATATCTTCCAATTCATTGCAGACAGAATCCAGATTGAGATAGCGTTTCCATGCTTCTTCGCTGATAAGGGAGCGCAAAGCGTTTTCCGCTGCGATTTTCTTCTGAATCAGCGCATGGTACGGTTTGTCGTCTGCAAGCTGTTCGTTCAGAATGTCTTTCGGATTATTCCGATAGTAGTCGGTCATTATTTCTTTATTCATTCGTACCTCCTAATCCGGCCAGCCAGCCGCTGAACCGTTCTGCAGCTTCCACAATGGCAGTTCCGGCAAAGACCAGAACAAAGCATCCGAACTCTGCCGCCAGTAGGATCAGGAACTGCATCCACTCATGGCAGTACAAAGTATACAGACCGCAGCCGAAGATATAGAGCATCGGCAGTGCAAGAACAAAAGCTGATAAGTTGAGCGTCCATTTCAGCATCAGAGCCATAAAAGCCGCAAACAGGTAGATTGGGAAAAGTATGATTCTAAATACGAGCCTCATCAGTAGCACCGCCTTTCTGTTTCTGGCCTTAATATACAGGAGCATAGGCACCGTGTCAACGATGCCGATACATTATGTAACCCCACAGCAATGCCGTGGGGTAAAAATCAGAGGTCAGCCAATCGAGAAAGAATCTGCTTGCCAATGTCGATTAGCTCGTCCAACCGGGTGCGCAAATCCTCTACGTCAGCAGCGTAAACCTGACCGCACTCGTTGGCGCGTTTGGCATATTGGTTCAAGTTCGTACTGCACATTTGCAAGAGGTATGCCATGCGGCGCAATTCCTGCAAATCAAGATGCAGGCAATAGCCATCCAGAGCCATTTTACGGATATATGCGCTTAGACTACGGATGCCCATGCCCAACATCTTTTCATAAATGCGGTTTTTTTCTGATTTTGTGATGCGCAGGATAAGAATTTCATCTCGTTTTTCCCTCATCGTGCATCACCATCCTTGTCCAGAAAACTTTTGAACAGCTTAACGGTTTCTGCCTTGTCCGCCTTTTCTTCCAGTGCTGCCAGCACCGAGGGGCGGCGAGGTTCGTCCTCCTGTTCTTCCTCATCCTGTTCCGGCTCGTGACCTTTTTCATCCATATCCAACTGTGCGTTCAGCTCCGCAAGGCGAGCCGACTTTTCAGCCAGTTCTTCTTCCTGTGGGAACGGCTTTTCCACTTCGATTTGCGCCGCTTCTTGCTGTTGTTTCAGGGTAGCCAGTTCGTTTTCGGCAGAAGTGATTCGTTCCGGGAAATTGTTCAGCGAATTATCCAGCCGGATGATGCAGCCAAGAGGGTCTTTGCCCAGTGCTACCGGGTATTTCCGCTGGCCTTTCAAAAGAGCCTGATACTCGCTGTGATAGGTGTCGAAGCGCAGGGACAGTTCAAAGCCGCGATAACTGCCGATCACTTTTTCCTCACTATTGGGAAGTTCGGAGCAAGCGAGGAGAAGTCGTTCGCCAGCAGTCTTTTTCTCATCATAGGTCACGCCCTTGATGGTAATGCCACAGAAGCCCTCTTTCTCCTGCGGATGGGCGGCGGCAAGTTCGGCATCCGCTTTCACCCCGGCAATATAGGCATTCGTTTCCTGAATGTCAGCCGGGAATTTTGTGAGCAGCTTATCTTCCAGACGGAACTTCTGGCTTTGGTGGTCGGCTTTCAGCACTTTCAGTTTCGCCACCTGCACATCCAAATCCATCTTTTCCTTGATGAGCGGATTTCCAGCACACAATGCCTTGATCTCTGCATAAGACAAAGCCTGTTCGTCCACATCATCGCAAGAGCGTACCGGGGATTTTGAAGTCATGATTTGGCTGATAAATCGCTGCTTATTCTCCAAAGTTTGGAACAAGTAGCTGTCAAAAGTTCCCTCTGTGACGTAGTTGAACACCTTGACTTCCTTATTCATATTGCCCTGCCGGATAATGCGTCCGTTGCGCTGGGTCATGTCGCTGGGCTTCCAGCCGACATCCAAGTGATGCACCGCCGCAAGCCGCTGTTGGACGTTCGTTCCGGCTCCCATTTTTGCGGTGCTGCCGAGCAGAATCCTCACATCGCCGGAGCGCACTTTGGAGAACAATGCGGCCTTTTTTGCTTCGGTGTCGGCATTGTGGATGAACTCAACTTCACTTTCCGGCACCCCGGCGGCGACCAATTTCTTGCGAATATCATCGTAGACATTAAAGTTGCCATCGTTCTTTGGTGTTGAGAGGTCGCAGAACAGAAGCTGCGTCAGCTTTTGCTCCTTGCCATCCGCCCAGATTTGCAGCACGTTCCGAACACAGGTGTTCAGCTTGCTGTTGGGGTCGTCCGGCAGGATGGGGTTCATCAGGCGAACATCCAGACCGATCTTTCGGCCATCGTTGGTGACGCACAGCATATTGTCCTCGGACGCATCCACCGTGCCGGAGTGGATTTTCGCAGCGCGTCTGCTCAGCTCCTGCACCATTTCTTTCTGAATCTCGGACGGTTTCGCTACCACGGTTTCAAACTTTGCATCCGGCACCGGCAGATGAAGCTGATCGCTGGTTTTAATGTCGGCAACCTCTTTGAACATCGACATTAACTCCGGGAGATTGAAGAACTTTGCAAATCTCGTTCTGGCACGGTAGCCGGTTCCTTCCGGGGCCAGTTCGATGGCGGTGGTGGTCTCTCCAAAGGTAGATGCCCAGCAGTCGAAGTGTGTCAGTCCTTTTTGCTGGAGTGTGCCATATTGCAGATAGCGCATGACCGTGTACAGCTCCGACATGGAGTTGCTCACGGGCGTTCCCGTAGCAAACACCACGCCGCGCCCGCCTGTGATCTCATCCAAGTAGCGGCACTTTCCGAACATATCGCTCGATTTTTGCGCTTCACTTGTAGACAAACCAGCGACATTGCGCATTTTTGTCGTGAGGAAAAGGTTCTTGTAAAAATGGCTCTCATCCACAAAAAGCCTATCCACGCCCAACTGCTCAAAGGTGATAACATCATCCTTTCTCGCATCGGAGCGTAGCTTTTCCAGCTTGGTTTCCAGCGTTTTGCGTGTCTTTTCCATCTGCTTGATGCTGAAATTTTCGCCAGCAGTGGCTTTCAGTTCGTTGATGGCGGCAAGCGTTTCATCAATCTGCTCCTGAATAATGCGTTCTTGACGCTCATAGGACAACGGGATGCGCTCAAACTGTGAATGACCGATGATGACCGCATCGTAGTCCCCAGTCGCAATTCTAGCACAGAATTTTTTGCGGTTGGCGGTTTCAAAGTCCTTTTTTCGAGCCACCAGCAGCTTGGCATTGGGGTATAGGTGCAAAAACTCTGCCGCCCATTGCTCCGTCAGATGATTTGGCACCACAAAAAGACTTTTCTGACACAGCCCCAGCCGTTTGGCTTCCATTGCGGATGCTGCCATCTCAAACGATAGCGATAGGTAATCTTTTGGTTTAGCTATGCAGCCGAAGGCTGCATAGTCATTCCTCCAGATTTTCCCCCGCTCCAAACCGTGCGTGACAGTTTCCCATCACACGGCTTTCCATCGTCAACAATTTTTATAAAAATCTATACATCAAACAAAATCACCCATTCAAAGCGTTATCTGTGGCATTTCTGCCAGCTTGCGCAAGTTGTTGAGTTTTGCCAACTGCTTGGAGTTTAGTTGCAGGTCATTCAGGTATTTCTTGATCGTGCGCTCACTACTCGAATGAATGAGAACATGAACCGCATCGGACACGATAATCAAATTTTGGTAGCTATCATCACCACCTAATGAAAGTGGCTTCTTATGATGGCAGTCTACCTGATTGGCATCCAGAGCAATTCCAGATACCGCACATTTTCCTTTCTGCGCAACGTAGAGCGCAATTCGATTATCGTTATATTCAACACTTTTCTGTCCCGCCGGAGTATTCATCAAATGATTCATAACCGCGAGATTAAGTCCTGCCAGATTCTTGTGAATCTCAGTCCTGCCTTCTGGCGTATACGGATTCACTCGAATTTTCCTATCCATGGGCACTCGGTGCTGAACATACGCTATGGGGACAACTGCGTGTCCATTCAGATATCGGACTTCGCGGCTTCTCCCGTATTTTTCTTGGATATACCTGTTTGAGATGCTTCCTGTTCTTTGCAGTCGGTGTTTGAGTCTGTTGTTAAGGCTCTTTTTGACATCAAAAGCGATTTCGTGAATATCGAGGTTTACATGGGTTGCAATGCAATAGTAGTTGTGGATACCGATAAGATAAGAATTATACTTCTGTATCAGTCGGTATTCCATCTTGGGGTCATAGGTGCGACGTATCTGACCGATGATTTCTTTGCTCCTTGCCCGAATTTTCTTCAACGCCTTATCACGCACATGAGCCTCTATCACATACCGCTTACTGCCATCCGGCTTTTTGCCTTTCTCACGAACTCTTAGTTTAAATCCCAGAAATTCGGAGTAGTGCCGCTTTACGTTGACTATCTTTGATTTTTCAGGGCTTATTTCCAGCCCTAATCTTTCCCATAGCCATTGTTTTGTGGCCTCAAACAGCTTTACAGCGTCTAAGTGCTTTTTGCAGAAGATTTTGAAGTCGTCTGCATAGCGAACCAGATAACATTCTTTCAGTTTGGTATAGATTCTCAATGCCCGAATCGTGTTGCTTTTATCGGGTGTTCCATTGGCATAAATCCTGTGGACGTAGTTTCGCTTGGTCGGCATTTCTTCCCACTGACTTGCAACCCACCAATCCAGTTCATTTAGGACGATGTTAGAGAGTAATGGGGATATGATACCGCCTTGCGGCGTACCCTTTTCAGGGAAGCCGATCCCTGCCACCTCTGCTTTTAGCATAGCGGAGATAATAGAAAGCAGCTTTTTGTCCCGGATGCCCAGTGCCCACATCTGCTTCAGAAGCTTTCCATGGTTGACGTTATCAAAGAAGCCGTGAATATCAATATCGATCACATAATAGCAGCCAATATTCTGAATCATTCGTTCAGCTTGTGCAATCGCATTTTCTGCACTGTGAGTCGGTCTGAATCCATTGCTCCGCTTGAAAAACTTCGCTTCACAGATAGGTTCCAACACTTGTAGGATGCACTGTTGAATCAGCCTGTCCATAATCGTAGGAATGCCCAATGGGCGTTTCTTCCCATTGTCTTTCGGTATTTCCACTCTACGAACGGCATTTGGAACATACCAGTCCAGCTTTCGCTGTACATGGTTGATGAGCTTTTTGTCGCTCCACTTGTTCAAATCGCTTATTGTCTTTTTATCCACACCTGCTGTTTTGCTACCGCTGTTTTTCCGTAGATTTCGGTACGCCAGCATAATGTTTTCCGATCGTTGAATCAATTCCACCAGATTGCGGAATTGCCGCCCAGATACACTATCTGCATACAGCTTGTCAAAAGCCGTCTGCATATCGTAGTATTCAGCATTGCGGATTTTTTGCTTCTTTAAGGGTTTCTTCTTGTTTGCCAAAGTCAGGTACTTTCCTTTCGTTATGAGAGGATTTCGCTTTTCTTAGTCATACTCGAACCTTTAGAATTGTATAGTTTCTAATTTATCTATTGTTGACGACTAATGGCTATCCCTCCACCGTATTTCTACAGCTTCATCGGTACTACGCCATCTCTCTCAACCGAACAAAGAAATGTTATACACCTTTGTGCTTTCCATTTCACCACTTCAAAGCCTGTAATCAGCTCCATGATTCGGTCTTTCCACGTTCCAATATTCCTATCTGTTCATGTCTGCCCTTAGGTTTCCCTCTGAGCCTGTGCGCTTGGTGATGCCTGTAACATCACAAGGATTTTCATAGTAAAAATTTTTACTCATCCTCACGCACTCCCGTAATCGGGAAAGAGCATTTCTGCTCCTACGCCTTTTAGACTCGTACTTTCGGGCCTTCGTCAGTCATCAATGACTATTCTGACCATAGGCAGTTTTTAGACCTCCGGCGTATCACATACACACCTCACCTCTGAGGCGATTTCCACAGCAATATTGCTATCCTGTTTGGATATGCTTCCGCCGACTTTAGCGAGCGTTATACAAAATCTTTAATTACAACAGACTTTGCATATCACAGTTTATAAGGTAGGCGTTTCCGGGCGTTACCCCTTCATTCCACCTATCGGAATATTAGTTCTACAAGTCTTATTTCAGAAACTCCTTTCAATTTTCTTTCTATACTAGCTGACCTGCGCGCAACCTTTTCAGTTGCGAACGTGTCGCACTCTTTCCGGCTCCCACTTCGTGTGCAAGCAACGTATTACCGCCATAAAGCACATGAGCGATGGCGTTACGCTGGTGTTCCCGGAGCGAAATTTCCGGGTTCATACCGACAAAGTGGATGTGGGAACCATCGTATTCGCGCGGTCTGTTGCTGTTGAACAGTTCGTTGTACTGCTTCACCAGTGCAATGCGCCGCTGGGGGTCTTGCCAGATCCAGTTGGCGAAAGCATCTTTGATTACCTGCTGTTTCTGCTGCGCCAGCATGGTGTCCGTTTTGTTCAGGACGCGCTTCGGTCTGCCTTCTTCATCTTCAATGGCATCATAGATGCGCACATCTTTCAAGTTGAGCGTATCTTCCAGAATCTTGTAGGCATTGGCGCGGGATGTGCCATAGGTTTCGGTGGAGGTAATGTCGCCTCTGCCCATAGCCGACTTGCCCTCAATGCGCCATTCTGCGGTATAGGGAGAATATCTCACTTTAACTGCATGACGCAGATAGTAGGGAATCTGGAAAGTTTCTGCCATAAACTTTTGGATGATCTCCGGCGCAAGCCATGTTGCACCCAGCCGCACATCAATTTCAGACGCTTCAAGGTCTTTCGGCTGCGCCTTTTCCAATGCGGTGACGTTGACTGCAAACTCCGGGTTGGTTTCAGCAGCAAGCTGTGCTATGCGCAGTTTTGCCCGGACATTGCCGGACAAGTATTCATCCGCCATTTGCCAGCCCGCTTCCGCGTCGGTGGGGTCTGCGCCGGGGTCTTTGAAGATTACGTCGGACAGTTCGCTGGTGATGCGCTCATACTCGCCGGGGTGCCCAGCAGCTCTGCCATATAGGGCAAGTCTACCCGGCCACGCTCTCCGATAGAAACCGCAAGAGCTTCCGTGGGCGTATCCACACTGGTGACGGTGCGTTCCGGGCGAATCGTCCGTTTGGTAAACATTGCCGCCTTGCTTTTGAACTGTCCCTGCTCATCCAGATTTTCCAGAGAACACAGCAGATAATAAGAGGAATCCTGCTCAAATAATCTGCCGTTCTTGCGGTCATTCAGCAAACCGTATTTGGCGGCAAAAGCATCATAGGCGGTGTTCAGCTTTTCCTGCGTGGCCTTGATGTCAGCATCCGGGTAGTCGTTTAGCTGCTGGTCAATCAACTCATTGACGATTTGCCGCAGCTCCACCATCCCGGTCACACGGCCTTTGGCGGTGTCGGAAAGCTCCACCTGTGTCATAACAGAATTTTCGCGGTAATACACTTCACCGTCAACCACGGTGTAGGAGAAGTTCTTCACATCCGGGTCAGCAGGGAGAATGTGTCGCTCATTTTCTGCATCCGCAATATCTGGTGTTTCGACCTCAACTTCCGTGTACAGTCCCTCAATATGCTGGATAGCTTCGGCAAGCTGGTCTGCCAGCACTGCACCCTCAATGGGGCGCACGGTGCATTCCTCACGGCCATACTGGGTGCTTTCGGTGGTCAGTTCGCCCAGCACCATCTCCGGGTGGTCTGCGAAATACTGGTTGATGGCAAAGCCATCTTCTGTTTTGCCCAACTGCACCCAGTCCGGCTCATGGTCAATGGGGCGGTCACGTTTTTGCAAAAAGATAATGTCGCTGACAACATCCGTGCCAGCATTGGCGCGAAACGCATTATTCGGCAGACGGATGGCACCCAGCAAATCGGCACGCTCTGCCATGTGTTTGCGGGCGGTGCTGTCCTTGCTGTCCATGGTATAACGAGAAGTCACAAACGCCACAATGCCGCCCGGACGCACTTGGTCGATGGCCTTGGCGAAAAAGTAGTTGTGGATACTAAATCCCAACTTGTTGTACGCCTTATCGTTGACCTTGTACTGACCGAAAGGTACGTTTCCCACGGCAAGATCATAAAAGTCACGCCTGTCGGTGGTTTCAAAGCCAGCCACGGTAATGTCAGCCTGCGGGTACAGTTTTTTCGCAATGCGCCCGGTGATGCTGTCCA
>OHTZ01001459.1_pt1 | contig 11388 bp, 5 predicted proteins | sample 1579011 | NCBI WGS metagenome assembly OHTZ01 (sample SAMEA3879603, study PRJEB24766) | human gut metagenome | biome: human-associated habitat; feature: feces | place: USA | collected 1985/1987
CGCGCGCCCTGATTGATGAGGGGCTGTACGTCGCTTTTGGCAAACACGCCGCAGCGGGACGCGATGGTATAGGTGCGCTCGGCCTTTTCCGCGGCCTTGTTCATCTCGTCGGCACTCATCTTCAGCAGGGTGGCCATCTGGTCAATAAAGGCACCGGTGCCGCCGGCGCAGCTGCCGTTCATGCGGACCTCGGTGCCGTTGGTCAGGAACAGGATCTTTGCGTCCTCGCCGCCCAGCTCGATCACGCAGTCGGTGGCGGGCACAAACCGCTTGACTGCCACACGGGTGGAGAATACCTCCTGCACAAAGGGCACGCCGCAGCTGTCGGCCAGGCCCATACCGGCAGAACCGGAGATGCTCAGCAGAGCCTTGTTTCCGTGCAGGTGCTCTGCATCGATGCGGCGCAGCAGCTCCTGCGCCTTTTCCAGAATATGGCTGTAATGACGCTCGTATGTTGAATAAATCAGCGCATCATGTTCGTCCAGCACCGCGCACTTGATGGTGGTGCTTCCGATGTCAAGACCTACTCTCACTTGCTTTTCCTCCTGAGGAACAATATAAAAATACAGTTGTATTATACTCAAAAATCGGGATACAATCAATCCAGTCACCATATTTTACACGCAAAAAATAGTATTTTCCGCTCAAAAAGTTAAACATTTTGTTAAATTCACGAATACAGCCCCCCTGTTTTTCTACATTCCGGTTAAGATTCTTTACTCGGAGTGATTTTTACACAAAAACGCCCTGCCCCGGAAAAGCCCGGAGCAGGGCGCTGAATATCATATCATTCCATTTTATCGGACAACAGGGCAAGTTCCCGCAGGATCTGCCAGCGCAGGCCGTCAGCAGTGGTGAGCGCCGGATGGATGGTGTGCAGTTCCACGCTGCCCTCAATGGGAAACATCGTTCCGGCCAGCGGGATGCGCACCTCCGCCCGGGTGCCGCTTCCGGCACCGCGCGGCGTGAGGGAAAGCACCCACCCCATGTGGGCGCAGTAGCGGCGGCAGAGCAGCAGCCCTGCCTGCACACCGCCCAGGAAGCGGCGGCGGTTCTCCATCCAGTTTTCACCGGTGGGCAGGCCGCAGCCGTCGTCCTCCACGATCAGGTACAGATCCTCGTCGTCCCGGGTGAGCCGGATCTTGATTTGCCCGCCGGGGCTTACGGCCCGCAGGGCGTTGGAAAGCAGATGGAACAGCAGCTGCTCGGCCTCCTGGGCATCCGCCTTGACATAGCAGCGCCGGAACGGGCTGTGATCCACGATCAGCCGGATGCCCAGCTGCTTCTCGATCTCCGGGGCTATCTGGGCGGCCTCCATCAGGATCCAGCACAGGTCTACCGGCTTCATGGGCGGCTTGTCGTTCATCTCCACTTCCAGCAGACCCATCATTTCCCGCAGGGTGCGCTCCAGGCGGATACTCTCCTGCCCCATATCCTCCAGCGCCTGCCGGGTCCTTTCGTCTCCGGTCCGGGCCAGATGCATCTGCAGGTATTCCCGGTTCTGGTCCATAATGCGCAGGGAGTGCAGCAGCACGCTCTCAAATTGTTTGCGGGGGAAATCCCCCATCCCGCTCTCTTTTGCCATTCCGTTCTCTCTCTTTTTTCTCATCGTCCGGCCTTCCGTCCCTGCGTTCCGCTGTCGATCAATTTCTGGCGGCCCGCATAGATCAGCTTGCCCAGGGTAACGCTATGCCCCATCAGGCCGTAATCCTGCTTGAATTTCTGCCAGGCTTCGGTGTTGTATTTTTCCACCCCGTCGATCAGGCGGCGCATCCCGCAGTCCACAGCGGCCACTGTGGTGTGGTGTTCCTCGGCCACAGTCTGCAGGATCTCCTTGCGCACGGCCAGCTTCCGCTCTGTGCCGCATACGACCTGCAGCGCGGTGGTCAGATATTCACAGTTCACATCCGGCTGCTGGATGCCCCACTCCGCATAAAGCTGCTTGCAGAACGGCAGCACCCAGAAGATGCCGATGTCCGTGGAGCTGCGCAGATCCAGCAGCAGATCCAGCAGGCTGCTGCGCTCCGGCAGGTACTGCCTGCCGTCCGGCCGCAGGAACGATGCCGTGGCATCGCTGTACCAGTCATCCCCCTGCAACAGCAGCAGCGGGCGGTTATGCAGGCTGTTGAGCCGCTTGAGGAACTCATACCCATCCATATCCTCCAGCTGGCTCGAAAGCACCACGATATCCACACTGCGCTGCTGGCGCAGCTCCCGCAGCAGCTCCTCGCCGCTGTGGAAACAGACACAGCAGATCGCAGGATTCTGCTCCTCCAGATAATTTTTCCGGACGCGGATCTCCCGCTCGTCGTAGCTCAAAAGCGCGACATGCAGCTTTGAAACGAGTCGTTCCGTCAATCCAACCTTCCCCTTTGCCTTAAATTTGCCGCACTTTTCTTCCGTGCGTACTGTACGATACTATTTTATAAGGCCCTGCGGAAAGATTCAATCCCCGAAAAAACGTCACTATGCGTCGAACCGTGCAGGAATAGTGGCTTTTTGCGTCTTGATTTCTGGTAATTTACGTCATAAAGTGTCGATTTTTGTTTCTTTTACCTTCTCCAGCATAACACCATCTTTCCAGAAAAGCAACGGTTTGTTCACATTCATCTGATACCATATCTACGTTATTTTGTTTTTTGTCCGGCATTTCCCACACGCCGCCGGGCATGCATAAGAAAGGCCTGCCTATGCTACAACTGAAAAAGATCCGCAAGGAATACAAAACCGGTGACCTTGTACAGACCGCACTGAATGATGTCAGCCTGAACCTGCGCGACAGCGAATTCGTCGCCATCCTGGGCCCCTCCGGCTCCGGTAAGACCACCCTGCTGAACATCATCGGCGGCCTGGATCGGTACGACAGCGGTGACCTTGTCATCAACGGGATCTCCACCAAAAAGTACACCGACCGCGATTGGGACTCCTACCGCAACCACACCATCGGCTTTGTGTTCCAGAGCTACAACCTGATCCCCCATCAGACCGTTCTGGCCAACGTGGAGCTGGCCCTGACCATTTCCGGCATCTCGGGCGCAGAGCGCAAGCGCCGCGCCACCGAGGCACTGCAGAAGGTGGGGCTGGGCAATCAGCTGCACAAGCACCCCAGCGAAATGTCCGGCGGCCAGATGCAGCGCGTTGCCATTGCCCGTGCGCTGGTCAACAATCCGGATATCCTGCTGGCGGACGAGCCCACCGGCGCGCTGGACAGCGAGACCAGCATCCAGGTCATGGAGCTGCTCAAGGAGGTGGCAAAGGACCGGCTGGTGGTCATGGTCACCCACAACCCGGAGCTGGCCCAGCAGTACGCCACCCGCATCGTGAACCTAAAGGATGGTGTCATCCGCTCCGACACCGCCCCCTACGAACCCGACACCGCTCAGCTTGCCCCTGCCGTTCACAAGAACATGGGCCACTCTTCCATGTCGTGGTGGACCTCGCTGACCTTGAGCTTCAACAACCTCTGGACCAAAAAGACCCGCACCCTGCTCACGGCCTTTGCAGGCTCTATCGGCATCATCGGCATTGCGCTGATCATTTCCCTGTCCACCGGTGTCAACCAGTATATCGCCGACATGGAGCGGGACACCCTTTCCGAGTACCCGGTGCAGATCCTGCGCAGCGGCATGGACCTGACCAGCCTGCTGTCTGCTGACCTGCCCGGCCAGACCGCCGCCCCCGACCTCGGCGAAGGGATGGTGCCGGTGCGCCAGCTCGTGACCCAGATGGTTTCCGGCATCACCTCCAACGACCTGAAGAGCCTGAAAACCTACCTCGAGAGCGATGCCTGCAGCATCGGGGAGAGCGTTTCCTCGGTGGAGTATTCCTACAATGTACAGCCTCAGATCTACCGCCAGGACCCGGACGGCAGCATCCGGCAGGTGAACCCGGATTCCTCCCTTTCCGCTCTGGGCATCAGCTCCACCAGCTCGACCAACAACATGATGGCCAGCATGATGAACACCAGCGTGTTCTACCAGCTGCCCGCCAGCGATGCCCTGTATCATTCCCAGTACGAGGTCAAGGCAGGCCGCTGGCCCGAAAACTACAACGAGTGCGTTGCCGTGCTGGGTGCGGATGGTTCCATCACCGATTATGCCCTCTACGCGCTGGGCCTGCGGGACAACGCCGAGCTGGACAAGATGATCCAGCAATTCGCCCAGAACCAGAATGTGGATGTGCCCGAAGATTTCAAGACCTACCGGTACAGCGATTTTCTGGGCCGCACCTTCAAGCTGGTCAATGCGGCCGACCGCTACCAGTACGATGATGCCCACAGCACCTGGGTGGACAAATCGGACGACAAGGCCTTCCTGCAGGAGCTTGTGGCCAACAGCGAGACCATGACCATCGTGGGCGTGGTGCAGCCCAGGGAGAACGCCTCCGCCGCCATGCTTTCTTCCGGCATCGCCTATCCCGCCTCCCTGACCCGGCATGTCATGGACACCGCCGCCCAGAGCAGGCTGGTGCAGGACCAGCTCGCCGACCCGCAGACCAATGTGCTGAACGGTGAGCCCTTCGGCACCGAGCAGACCGCTGCCATGGACATGGCTTCCCTCTTCTCCATTGACACCGACCAGCTCGAGAGCGCCTTCCAGTTCGACCCCGGCAAGCTGGATCTTGACCTGAGCGGCGCGTTCGACCTGAGTGACGGTTCCGTAGATTTTTCCTCCCTCATTGACCCGGACAGCTTCCAATTTGATCTGGCCGAAACGCCCGACATCGACATGAGCGCCCTGACGGACGTGTTCGCCAACATGGACATTTCCATCCCCGCCGACAAAATGCAGCAGCTGGCCCAGAAGGTGATGACCGGCTACAAGGATTACATCATCGGCAACGGCATTCTGGGGCTGGACAAGATCGGTTTTGACCAGTATCTTGCCAGTGACCAGTTCCAGCAGCTGATGAAGGATTCCATGGGCAGCCTCATCGATACCGCTGCCCTGCAGGAGCAGCTTACTGCCGCCATGCAGCAGGTCATGGGCAGCGTGATGGCAAACTTCTCGGAACAGATCGCCGCCGAATTGCAGGCCCAGCTGGGCACTGCCATGGAGCAGGCCATGGGCCAGATCAGCACGAACCTGCAGAGTCAGATGACCGAGCGCTTCTCCTCTCTGGGCAGCCAGATGGAAAGCGCGCTGAAGATCGACGCAGATGCGTTCCGGAATGCCATCCGATTCAACATGACCGAGGACGATCTGGCGGAGCTGATGAAGTCGAAAATGATGTCCACCAGCGCCACCTATGAAAGCAACCTGCAGGCCTTTGGTTATGCCAGCGAGGACGACCCCAGCCAGATCAACATCTATCCGCTGGACTTCGAGCAAAAGGCTAAGGTCCTCAATGTGCTGGACAGCTACAATGCCGCCATGCGTGAGCAGGACGCGGAAGACAAGGTGATCCAGTACACTGATGTGGTGGGCACCCTGATGACCTCCGTGACCAGGATCATCAACATGATCTCCAACATGCTGGTGGCCTTTGTCTCCATCTCGCTGGTGGTCTCCTCCATTATGATCGGCATCATCACCTATATCAGCGTGCTGGAGCGCCGCAAGGAGATTGGCATCCTGCGTGCCATCGGTGCTTCCAAGCGGAACATCTCCGAGGTGTTCAACGCCGAGACCTTCATCATCGGCCTGTGCTCGGGCCTCATGGGCATCGGCCTCAGCAGACTGCTGCTCATTCCGGGCAACATGCTCATCCAGAAAATCGCCGTCGGCACCAGCGTAGTGGCCGTTCTGCCCTGGAAGGCCGCTGTGGTGCTGGTTGCGCTGGCAACTGTGCTGACCATTCTGGGCGGCTTCATCCCCGCCAAAACCGCTTCCCGCTCTGACCCTGTCAAGGCTCTGAGAGCGGAATAAAATCACTTTTCCAAAGAGGCTGTTGCACACGCCCCAGCAAAAAAGACCAGAGTTGTTTCGCCAAAAGGCGTTACAACTCTGGTCTTTTGCTTTCTTTCATGTGAACAGTGCGGCGGCTTCTTTACCACTCTTCTTCGTCAGCGCCCACCCTTGTGCGGCGGAACATGCTCTCCACAATGGCGCAGTATTTATCCGCCAGACAGACGATGACCGCCTCCCGGCAGGTCGGGATATGGCGGAAGGTCAGGGGCCACATGTGGCTTGCAATGACGTTCTGCTCCTTTTTGGTAATGCCGAACACCCGCTGTGCGTTCACACAGGCAGACCCCGGGTGGGAAAAGCCGTGCATCTCAAACAGATGCCGCAGGCCGCGGAAGGAGCCCTGCTTGTGCCAGTCATAGAGGTAGAAATCATGGAGGAAGGCCCCCACGGCCAGCGTGGTCTCATCGGCTCCCAGATGGAAGCGGTGGTTGATCCAGCAGCTGACCACGACCACATTCTTGCAGTGCTGGTAGGTGGTCACATCACCGTGCTGGATAAACTCACGCATTTCCTGCACCTTGGGGTGATGGTCGTACTGTTCCAGAATAGCGGACAGGCGCTCCCGTTCCGTTTGTGAAAGCTGCATGGAAAATTCCCTTTCTTTTTGTCAGAAACGCCGGGCTCAGCTCCGCAGCTGAACCGGGTTGGAGCTACCGAAGTTCTCAGCGGCCGAAGGATTTTCGCGGGTCAGGCTCAGGTCCACCAGATACTGCTTGCCGTCGCCCAGTGCTTCCAGCTCGGCCAGCTTGGCCTCGGCAGAAGCCTTGTCCGGGTACCACTGGATGAGGAAGAAATTCTCCTCCTCCACGCCGTAATACAGCCACTGGCCGTCTGCCCGCAGCAGGTCGTCCAGATGATCCACCTCATCGCCATCGGTCAGGCCCAGGCCCTCCTCGGCGTAGACATTTTCAGGTTCCACCTGCAGCACTTCGATGACCTGAATGGCGCTCTGTAAGTATTCATCCTGCGAAATGCTCTTGTCCGAGCGTTCCCAGCCCGTCAGGAATGCCTGCATCAGCAGGTTCTTCACGGAGATCTCCGGCTTCATTGCCATAACATATTCCTCTTTCCTCGTTTGTTTCCGCTGACCAGTATACGCTAAAAATTGTGAAAGGTCAACTATTTCTTTATGAATTTTTTGTAGCAACGCACAAAAGGCATTTTGTTCCAGTTCATTTCTGAACTTTTTATGAAACCCCTTGATTTTTGACCCGCATCGGTGTATATTAGCACTCGAAAGATATGAGTGCTAAGAAGATGCAGCATCAGCTGCTTCTTTTGCATTGTCGCTCCTTTTGCGAGGGGCCGGATCTGAATACTGTACAAAAGAGGTTTTGTATTATGGCGAAGAAAGAATTTCAGGCTGAAAGCAAAAAACTGATGGACATGATGATCAACTCCATCTACACCAACAAGGAGATCTTCCTCCGTGAGCTGATCTCCAACGCTTCGGATGCCATCGACAAACTTTATTATAAGAGCCTGACCGATCCTTCCGTGGGCATGAACAAGGGCGATTTCCGCATCCTGCTCACCCGCGACAAGGACAATCGCCTGCTGACTGTCTCCGATAACGGCATCGGCATGACCAAAGAAGAGCTGGAGCAGAACCTGGGCACCATCGCCCACTCCGGTTCTCTGGACTTCAAGAAGGACAACAAGGACGAGAACATCGACATCATTGGTCAGTTTGGCGTGGGCTTCTACTCCGCCTTCATGGTCGCCGACAAGGTCACCGTCATCTCCAAGGCCTACGGCTCGGACGAGGCTTGGCAGTGGGAGTCCTCCGGTGTGGACGGCTACGAGATGACCCCCGCCCAGAAGGATACCGTGGGCACCCAGATCATTCTGCACATCAAGCCGGATACCGACACTGAGAAATACGACAACTTCCTGGATGAATACGGCATTGTGGCCATTGTGAAGAAGTATAGCGACTATGTGCGCTACCCCATCCAGATGGAGCGTGAAAAGAGCCGTCAGAAGCCCGAACCGGACCCCAAGCCCGAAGATTATAAGCCCGAGTGGGAGACCTACACCGAGCTGGAGACCCTGAACAGCATGATTCCCATCTGGAAGAAGCAGAAGAGCGAGGTGACCGATGAGGAGTACAACAGCTTCTACAAGGATAAGTTCGGTGATTACGCTGACCCCGCCCGGGTCATCGTGAGCCGCACCGAGGGTACTGCCAACTACAATGCCCTGCTGTTCGTACCCAGCCACCGCCCCTACGATTTCTACACCAAGGACTACGAGAAGGGTCTGGCACTGTACGCCTCCGGTGTGCTGATTATGGAAAAGTGTGCCGACCTGCTGCCGGATTACTTCAGCTTTGTAAAGGGCATTGTGGACAGTCAGGATCTGAGCCTGAATATCAGCCGTGAGATGCTGCAGAAGGACAGCCAGCTGAAGCTGATCCATAACGCGCTGGAAAAGAAGATCAAGAACGAGCTGCACGCCATGCTGAACAACGACCGTGCGAAGTACGAAGAGTTCTGGAAGGAGTTCGGCCGTCAGATCAAGTTTGGTGCTTACTCTGACTACGGTATGCACGCCGAGCTGCTGCGCGACCTGCTGCTGTTCTGGTCTGCCAAGGAGCAGAAGATGGTCACCCTGCAGGAGTACATCGACAAGATGCCCGCCGAGCAGAAGTACATCTACTTTGCCGCAGGCGACTCTACCGACCGTCTGGCAAAGCTGCCCTCCGCAGAGCTTGTGCTGGACAAGGGCTTTGACGTGCTGCTGCTGACCGAGGACGTGGACGAGTTCTGCCTGCAGATCCTGCACAGCTACCCCCGCAAGGATGCCGAGGGCAAGGACGAGCATAGCCGCGATTCGTTGGAGCGTATTATCAAGGACTATAATGAGATGTACGGAACCAATTTCTCCACAGATACCTTTTCGGCTTATCACAAGGACATCTCTGACCGAGTAAAGGGAAAGAAAACAAAGTCGCTTGATATTCTTATCGTCGTGAATATGTTCCTGACCGGATTTGACAGCAAGCAGCTCTCTGTCCTTTATGTGGACAAGGATTTGAAGTATCATGATCTGCTGCAAGCCTATTCCCGCACAAACCGTGTTGAGAAGGAAACAAAGCCCTTTGGCATTATCATTTGCTACCGCAACCTCAAAAAACGCACGGATGACGCGCTGACACTCTTCTCTAAGAGTCAAGATACTTCCGGCATTGTTGTTCCGGGGTATCAATACTTCGTGGAGAAGTTCAACGAAATGGTGATGAAGCTCAAGGAAATCGCGCTGTTCCCTGAGTCCGTGGACACAATGCAGAACGAGGACGATCAGAAGAAGTTTGTCGTGACCTTCCGTGAGCTGACAAAGTACCTCCAATCGTTGCAGACCTTTATTGAGTTCAGTTTCGATCAGGATGCTCTTATCATGTCCGAGCAAGAATATCAGGACTATAAGAGCAAATACCTCATGCTCTACTCAAGGCAAAAAACTGACCGCGAGGTTGTCTCCGTCCTGAATGACGTTGACTTCTGCATCGAATTGATGGAGAGCGACAGGATCAATGTCGCATACATCATGAACCTGATCCGTAACATCCACTTCGATGATCCCAAACAAAAGGATTACGATATTAAACACATTAAGGACGAGTTGGGGAGAACCGATAATCCGCAGTTGCTCCGGAAAGTCGAAATCCTGCAAGCATTCTTGGATCGTGTTGTTGTCGGCTTAGAAAGTGCGGATGAAATTGATGCAGCCTATAACGACTTTGAAAATGAAGCAAAGCGCGAAGAGATCGTTGCCTTTGCGAAGACCGAGGATATTGACGCATCCATGCTGACAGATATTATTTCGGAATATGAGTTTTCCGGCACAATGGATGCAGGAAATATCCGAGATCGGATTGAGAAGCCCTTGCCGCTTTTGAAGAAACGCTCCCTTGTAAATCGGATCGTTGATTTCATCCGACAGCACACAGAGAAATACCAATAAGGAGAGAGATAAATGGATAATTCGATTCAGGCTCATCAGAAGGAGCTTTGCAATAAGCTATGGGCAATGGCAAATGCCTTGCGCGGAAACATGGAGGCGTATGAGTTCAAGAACTACATCTTGGGCATGATCTTCTACTACTACCTTTCTGACCGGACAGAGAAGTATATGGCGAATCTTCTCAAGGATGACGGTATCGGTTATGAAGAGGCGTGGGAAGACGAAGAGTACAAGACCGCTGTTGTCGAAGAGGCGTTGCGCGATCTCGGCTATGTCATCGAGCCACAGTATTTGTTCCGCAAGATGGTCAAGATGGTAGAAAACCGTTCCTTCGACATTGAGTTCTTGCAGAGCGCAATCAACGCGCTGATGGAGTCCACAATCGGAAACGATTCTCAGGAGGACTTTGACGGACTGTTTTCTGATATGCAGCTCGATTCATCGAAGCTCGGTCATACTGTCAAAGACAGAAGTGCTGTTATGGCAAAGATCATCGCTTCGCTGGACGAAATCAACTTCGGCGTGGATGATACCAAAATTGACGTTCTTGGTAACGCTTATGAATATCTGATCGGTCAGTTTGCTGCAACTGCTGGCAAGAAAGCCGGTGAGTTCTATACGCCCTCCGGTCCTGCCGAATTGCTTTGCCGTCTGGCTTGCCTCGGTCTCACGGATGTCAAGGATGCAGCCGACCCCACTTGTGGCTCTGGTTCGCTGCTGCTGCGCCTCAAGAACTACGCCAATGTGAGAAACTACTATGGACAGGAATTGACCTCCACGACTTATAACCTCGCCAGAATGAACATGATTCTGCGCGGAATCCCATATCGCAACTTTAACATCTACAACGGTGATACCTTAGAGCATGACTACTTCGGAGACATGAAGTTCCGTGTTCAGGTTGCCAATCCGCCTTATTCTGCAAACTGGTCTGCCGATATGCACTTCATGGAGGACGAGCGTTTCAATGAGTATGGCAAACTTGCTCCGAAGAGCAAGGCTGACTTTGCCTTTGTTCAGCACATGGTTTACCACATGGATGAGGACGGACGAGCCGTCGTTCTTCTGCCGCATGGCGTCCTGTTCCGTGGTGCTGCTGAGGAAGTAATCCGCAAGCATCTCATTCAGAAATTAAATGTTCTGGACGCGGTAATCGGTTTGCCTGCAAATCTGTTCTTTGGTACGGGCATCCCCGTATGCGTCCTTGTTCTCAAGAGAGAGCGAAACGGTAACTCTGACAACATTCTTTTCATCGACGCTTCCAGCGACTTTGAAGCCGGAAAGAACCAGAACATCCTTCGTGAGTGCGACATTGACAAGATTGTTGAGACCTACGAGCGCCGTCAGGATGTCGAAAAATATGCTCATGTTGCGACCATGCAGGAGATTGAAGAAAACGGCTTCAACTTGAACATTCCTCGCTATGTTGATACCTTTGAGCCGGAACCTGAGATTGACTTGAATGAAGTTGCCGCTGAGATCCGTAAGCTACAATCTGAAATTAAGGATATTG
>OHTZ01001462.1_pt1 | contig 11372 bp, 8 predicted proteins | sample 1579011 | NCBI WGS metagenome assembly OHTZ01 (sample SAMEA3879603, study PRJEB24766) | human gut metagenome | biome: human-associated habitat; feature: feces | place: USA | collected 1985/1987
TCTTTTTAGACTACAGAAAATCTATGCTTAATACACAGGGTTTTCCCCCTGACCCGACTTGCACCCTTTAGAGTATGTTCGTGCTGGACGAACAAAAAGGACACGAACATTATTGTTCTTGTCCTCTTATCAGGTCTTAGACTACCTTCCTTATGAACAAGCAACAATGCTCATGTCCAGATATCGGGTATATGATTATATACAAACACGATACGGACACAAGCGTTGTCACTGCCCGCCGATAAGGATCAAAGTGTCTAAGTTTGATAAGAAGGCGGAAACGTTGAAACGCTCTATGTCTTTATTTGCACTCCCTGTAGGGAGGGAGATGCCACAAATATATAAAATAGTTTCAACAATTCAATCAATGTGTCAATGAATTTCATTCAGCATTGTCCGGAGTCAATTGCTTTCCCGTCAATGCCTCTGAACTTGCTGAAGGAGACACTGCATCAGTAATGCTGTTCGTAATAGATGAACCTCTGTTGCTGAGCGACTTGAATCATCACGGAAAGGCCGGGTTGACGTACCTCTGTGGCGGCAAGACAAGCGGGACGCGGCCACGCCTGAATTTGTAACTTATTGATAATTAAATACCATTCGAATAAAAGCGTGGAAACGCGGCCAAAAAAAGCCTACGTTTCCACGCTCTGTTTTATAACTTGTTGATAATCAGCGACTCTAAAAATAAGGAGTGGATGCGTCCCGACGGTGCGACGTGTCAGGATAACCGCTGAGACACTTATGACTTCTCCTCCTCCACAGGCACTTCCACGGCATTCCCGGCTGACTTCTCCCTCTCACGGGCTGCTTTCTCCGCCTCGCGGGCTGCACGTTCGGCCGCCTTGCGGTCTTCCTTCTCCTTTTTCTTGGCGAAAACTGCCTTGTACTTCTCCAGGCGGGCATTTTCCTTCGTCTCACGCGCCTCGATGGCCTTCAACTGCTTCAGTTTCTTGGCACGCAACTTGGCCGCCTTCTTATCCGCAGCCAACTTGGCCTTGGCAGCATCCAAGCTGTCCAGACGCGCCCACTTCGCCTCACGTGCGGCATCCTTCGCGGCTCGAAGCGAATCACGCTGCGCCTTCTTCAATGCAGCGGCATCAAGTACGGCAGCATTGACGGAAGAAGAATCCGAAGACATTGACAATGAATCAGTTGCTGCCTTGGTAGAATCAGCGACAGCCGGAACTGCAGCATTGAGCGAATCCTTAGGCGGAACATTGGCGAGAGAATCCGGCGACTGCACGGACGCCGTATCGGCCGGCATGACGCGCGCAGCCTCCTTTTTGCGGGCCTTTGCATCTGCCTTGGCTAGCCTACCGCGCTCGATTTCCTTCATCACGCCCGTCATATAACCCGGATAAAACTTGTCGGTATACTCAAACGACGTCCTCGGACGAGCCGCGTAACGCGAACGCTCTGAAGGCCTTATGGAATATGGCGTTACATCCTGCCTGCCGGAAGGACGAAGCTCGGGCTGCCACGAGAACCCCTTCAGCACACGCTCCTCACTCGTCATCTGTGCCACCGGATAACCATCATTCTTCGCAGACTCGAAATAATAAACCCGGTCAATATCCCCGTTCTTGAAATACGCACTCAGCATCTTCGCCTCGCTCTTGTTCACGGTCGCGTAAACACTATCCTCCTGCAAATAGAAAATCGCATTGGCATCACCCATCGCATCGAAACGCGACAACGCACCGGTAGTGTCGAAATAAGCGAGCATCTCCGTAGCGCGGATCTGGTCGTAGCACAACGTATCTTCCTTGATGATAATGAACGCATTGGACATCAGACTCGCCTTCTGCAGCGACTGGTTTTTCAGAACAGCGAAAAGACTGTCCGCCGAATACTGCCTGTTCGATTCATTCCACACGACCGGCCTCTCATACATCCTTACCAATGAATCCAAGTCATTGTAAGCCAGCGAATCGCAGGCAATCTGAATATCTGATTTATAAAGCTTTACGTTCTTTACAGCGGTAATGAAACTGATTTTCGTGGAATCCGGCGGCTCCGGAATACTATCCTTCTGTACCGCGAGCGAATCCGTTGCTGACGCCAGAGAATCAGCCCCGACCGCAAGAGAATCCAACCCGACAGCCAATGAATCCAAGCCCGTCGTCAATGAATCCGTCCCCACCGGCTTCGAGTCCAGCCCTGCGGCCGTAGCTTTCGGGTCAATGCCTTTGTCCACGGCACCCCCTTTCGGCGCCTTCACATCACCCTCCACCTTGTCAGCACCACCTTTCTTGCCACCTTTAGGCCTGTTCGGATCATTCTCCGCAGCCTTTGCCGCAGCCTCAGCCGCCTCCTTCGCCGCTTTCTGGCGATAATTCTGGACAGCATCCACAGACAAGTCCTCAAGACGAGACTTGGCGGCACTCTTCACGGCATCCTCGATCTGGAACATCATAAGAGACTGAGCCACAATCGAATCCGCGCCGAAATACACCGAATCAGGCGGCGCGGTTTCCGACTTCACCACACCGATGACAGCCGGCTCGCGCGTCATGACCAGTCGTGACAATGAATCCGTATACAGCATCCTTCCGGCAACAGCCGACATGTCCCGAGTCGTGTCCGTAACCTGCGCATTGCCAAGAAGTTCAATGTCTCCGGTAGAACGATAGTAGAACAATGAGTCCGCCCATCCCTCCTGAGTGTCGCTCATACCGTGGACATCCCGGCGGAAAAGGAAAATCTCCCTGTTGCGGTCATACCATCCGGCATTGGAAGACAACATGTTGTCCTCGCTCCAGGCATCGGTACCGAAACCGAAAGATGCCTTGTTCCGGGCAGAATCATATACGAGATTCGTCGTCTTCACGAATACGGAATCCGTGAACATATTGACATTGTCGGAAAATGTGAACGTCTTCGCCTTCGAATCGTAAGTACCTGTGCGACTTTCGATTACCTGACCTTCGGCATCCTTCATAGAACCGCCGTTGAAAAATATCGCGACACTGTCACGCGTATTGTAGTCAAGGAATTCCGTACGGAGCACATTGTGGTCCTTGTCCTCCAGCTGCACCAGCGAACCGCGGAACTCGGCCAGGTCACGGTCCACATAATAGGTGAGCTTGTCACCGGTCAGAACCGTCTGGTCCTGAAGGATTTTCACATTGCTGATAGCGAAAATTTCATTGGTCCGCACATTCCAGAGCGCGGTATCGCAAATGAGAAAAGTGTCATTGTGCAGGAAACGCGCCGGACCCGTGACCTTACGGTAATCCACCCCGTCCTTTTCTATCAATTCCATGGACTGCGCGCTCAACAGGCGTACAAGAGAATCCACCTGACTGCCTTTTTCCTGAGCAGACAGGCGGAAAAACATTGACAGAAATATCAATCCCGCTATGAGACTTCTGCGAAAAGTCATAATTATTTCTCAGATGTGCCCTCTTTTGCGACCTTGTTCCAGCCGTCGCGTGAGAACTCGCAATTCTTGAAGAGAGGGTCAATGACTATATATGTAGTTTTTATCTTACCGTCAATGAATTCATCGATGGCCGCATTCTGCTCCTTGGCACGTGCCTCTTCGAGCAAGTCGCTGTAATCATTGTCGAAAGAAGCGGTATGCGCCGGAATAATCTTGTCGACGCGGATAATCTTATATACGGTATTGCCGTCGCGGCCCTCATTGTCCTTGGACTCCACCGGCTCCGAAATCTCGCCCTCCTTCAGGTCCTTGATAGCCGCATAGTCCTGAGGCTTCAGCTGGTCAATCTCGAAATACGAAGAACCGGTATTAGGGTCAGCCATCTGACCGCCGTTGGTCTTCGTCTGCGCGTCCTGAGAATAGAACTTCGCAGCAAGCTCGAACGTCACAGCGTCATTCTGAATCTCCGTCTTCAACGAATCGAGAGTAGCGAATGCTTTCTGCCTGTCCTGGTCTGTGTATGAAGGCTTTATGAGGATGTGACGAGCATTGAACATGTCACCTTTCTTCTCCAGCACCTCTATAATATGGAATCCGTCGGGAGTCTCGACAATCTGCGAAATGACGCCAGGTTTCAGCGCCATTGCCGCATCGGAAAACGCCGGCCAGAAAATGGACTTGGACGCCATTCCGAGCTCGCCGCCCTTTCTCGCGCTACCAGGGTCCTCAGAATAAATACGGGCCAATGTCGAGAATTTCTCGCCGTTGATAATTCTCTCACGGATGCTCAGAAGCTTCTCTTTCACAGCGAGATTCGCATTCTCACGGTCCGGATAGATGCTGATTTGGCTGAGCTGGTACTTGACCGGCACCATCGGCAGGTCCTCAGGATCCGTCTCGGAAATATACTTCTTCACATCATGAGGCGTAAGCTCCGGAATCGACGATGCAATCTGCTGCTGCATCTGCTGGGTAAGCGACATGTCCTCCAACTGCTGCCTCCATTCCTGACGAAGCTTGTAAATCGGCTTGCCATAGAACTTCTCCACCTCGTCATCGCCACCGAAATTCGTCTGAATCTGCGCCATCCTCTGGTCCAGGGAGCTGTTCACCATCTCCTGGTTCACCGAAAGGGAGTCGATTCTCGCCTGCATGAGGAACAGCTTGGAATCCATCATGTGCTCCAGCTGCTCGCAACGCATGTTCTTGTCGGAATACATGCCCTGCATACGCATATACAATATCTCCTGTTCCAGCTGGGACAGCGAGATCATCTCGTTACCGACCACGGCTATAGTCTTGTCAATGAGCCCGTTAGGGTACGTCTGCGCAAAGCCGCATACCGGCAGGACGAGCGCCATTACAGATACTGTCAGTTTCAGAATATTTTTCATGTTTCTTCGATATTCATTATTGGTCCAACCCCATCAATAGATGATGAAATTTTCCAGATTGCGCGCATTCTCTATCAAGTCCCGTTCCAAACCGTTCAGCAACGCCTGTTTTCTGGTGCTGAGTATGATGTCCTTGATTCTTTCGCGATAATATTCCACCGGACCGGTCTCGCCGGCCTTCTTCAAGCTCCCGATATAGGCGATGTTCAGGTTCCCGTTATCATCCGGAATCTCCACCACCCCGTCCTTCAGCATTGAAAACACTGTACCATAGTCAGTTCCGAACTCCCGGGACAGTCGCACGAGGTCTATCCACTTGCCGCCGAAATCCGTGTACCGGAACGCCGAATAGGACGCGACACTGTCCGCCTCCATCTGGTCCTCCGGCTTGTCCGACTTCATTTTCTTCTTGATGATCTCCAGATTCGGGGAATCCGAAGAAATCGACAGGAAACGCGCCTTCGCAATCGGCAGCGACAGCTTGAACGTCTCGATATGCGCCTCGTAGTATTTCTCTATCTGCGCATCCGTCACAGCCGTGTCAAGCCTCTGGTTCACATACTTCTGCTCATAACGGTACTTCAGCAGCGACCGCCTGTAGTCCTCCAGTTCCTTGTCCACGTTCTTCTCGCTTTTAGACAATTCCTTCTCGGCCACATCAATGAATGCCATGTCCGACGCCCACGAATTGATGTATTGGAGCGCCAGCCGCGTACTGTCCTCCGGGCTCGCCGAATCCGGAATATACGCATTCAGGTCCGACGCATACAGCTTGTGATTGCCGATTTTGGCCACCACGCGCCCGTCATGAACAAACGACGTAATCGTCTTGCACGAATTCAGCCACGGCAAGACGATTACTAAAAGGCAAACGCCGAAAATATTCAGAAGTCTGTTTCCGGTCAATTCTATCTTGAATAATTAGGTGATTCCTTGGTGATTGTCACATCATGCGGATGGCTCTCCAGGTAACCTGCATTGGTAATGCGGACGAACTTGGCGTTACGCAACGATGCGATATCCTTCGCTCCGACATAGCCCATACCTGCACGCAAACCGCCCACAAGCTGATATACCACCTCGGATACAGTACCCTTGAAAGGCACCTGCGCCACGATTCCCTCCGGCACGAGTTTCTTCACATCCTCTTCCATATCCTGGAAATATCTGTCCTTCGAACCATGCTCCATAGCCTCCAGCGAACCCATGCCTCTGTACGCTTTGAACTTCCTGCCGTTCAGGATGATAGTCTCGCCAGGAGACTCCTCCGTGCCGGCAAAAAGCGAGCCCGCCATAATGGTGCTTGCGCCTGCGGCCAATGCCTTCGCGATATCGCCTGAGTAGCGGATACCACCGTCGGCAATGACAGGAACGCCCGTTCCCTCAAGCGCTTTCGACGCCAGCATCACCGCTGTCAATTGCGGCATACCGACGCCCGCGATGATTCGCGTAGTACAAATCGAGCCAGGGCCAATGCCCACCTTCACGGCACTTACACCGGCATCCGCCAATGCCTTTGCACCTTCTCCGGTAGCGACGTTGCCGGCAACGATCTGTATATCTCTGTTCTTGAATGCTTCACAAGCCTTGGCAATGACTTCGAGCACGCCTACTGAATGTCCGTGTGCAGTGTCGATTACCACAGCGTCGGCACCTGCACTCACGAGCATCTCGATTCTGTCGAGGGTATCTGACTTCACGCCGACTGCAGCTGCCACGAGAAGACGGCCCTTCGAATCTTTGGAAGCGATAGGATTGTCCTTGATTTTCATGAGGTCCTTGTAGGTGATGAGTCCGACAAGCTTGTTGTCATCGTCCACTACAGGGAGTTTCTCGACCTTGCTCTTGCGCAGGATTCCGGTGGCCTCCTGCAGGCTGATGCCCTTTTTCGCGGTAACGAGGTTCTCGCGGGTCATGATTTCGGAGATTGGCAATCTCTTGTTGTCCCGGAAACGAAGGTCACGGTTCGTGACGATTCCGATGAGCCTTCCGGCATTGTCCACGACAGGGATACCTCCGATATGGTGCTTGGCCATCAATGCCAATGCGTCACCGACAGTAGCTTCAGGGCTGATGGTGACCGGATCGTAAATCATACCGTTCTCCGCCCTTTTCACACGACGGACCTGCTCACACTGCTGGTCGATGGTCATGTTCTTGTGAATGACACCGATACCGCCGGCACGAGCCATTGCAATAGCGAGTTCAGCCTCTGTAACAGTGTCCATTGCGGAAGACACGATAGGAGTGCAGAGAGAAATATCTCTAGTGAACTTAGTGGAAACATCTACAGCTCTCGGCAAGACCTCGGAGCGTGCAGGAACGAGCAAAACGTCATCGAAGGTAAGTCCTTCTGGGATTTCTGTATTTACGAACTGCATTGTGAATAAATATATTTTGGCAAATATACGAATTTTTTGATTACGTACAGCCCTTCGGGCAAATCTTTGCCCAGCAAGAGGGACGATGATATGACAGCAGATGCGCCGACAGCGCAATTACAAGATTTTCAATATAAATATAAGGAATTCCGGAATGTTTATGTACCTTTGTAGAATTATAGTGTGCGCGGCGCGATGCCGCCTTCGGAAAAGACTAATAAACAATAAATTATAAACGCATTAAACTAACAATTAATCATGACGAAAAACAATCAGAAGACCTACGAGCGCCCGACCCTCCAGGTGCTTTTCGTAGAAGCGGAAAGTGTGATGACTGAGAGCTGGGGGGGGGGATAAGATAAATTCTCCTGCCAATGGCTATTCTTGGGGAGACGATGACGTTGAAAATCTTTAAACATTGACCGCATCATGAAAAAGATATTTATACCTTTCGTTATAGCGGCAACGACATTATCGTTTGCTGCATGCCAGAAGGAGGCTTCTTCTCCGGCAATTGAAGATGAACTCGTTTCTCTCAATTTCACCTCTGCAAATCCTACCACCAAAACAGTAGCAGATGCAGTAAACAAGACGATTCTTTGGGAAAAAGGAGACAAAATCAGTATTGCATACACAGTAAACGACAAATGGCAGAATGCCACTGGTGATGCAACTGCTGATAATCCGGCAAGGATTTACGTATCAACTGGTCTTGACACTGGTGGAGAAACAGCAGTATTCAACATCTCAGGCAAGTTTAATGCAACGGCCACAGGCGCACATCAGTTCTACAGTGTATATCCAAGCAGCTGTGTAAAGTCAACAGACATCAAATATGCGCCATCAGTCACGATGACTATTCCTGGCGTTCAGACTCCTGCCGAGAATTCATTTGACGCCGCAGCCGACCTGATGATCGGAAAGGCCACCAAAACATACAATTCCCTCAGCGATGCAAAAAAAGATGAGATTCCGCTCTTATGGCAGCGCATCGTTTCTCACGCCGACATCACCCTCAAAGACCTTCAGGGACTCACTGAGAACGAGGTCATCACCACAATTGTTTTGACCGCTGATACTGATGCAAAACTTGTCGGAGAAAGAGATGTCAATATTCAAAATGGAGACATTTCGGTACCGACCACGATTGCCAACGCTAATATCTTGACAATCAACGGAACTAATCTCAAGGTCAACAATAACAATGTTGAGTTCTGGGCTGCAGTCATGCCTGCAACAGTAAAAGCATTGAACATCGTAGTCGAGACCAACAAAGCAACATACACCCGTAATATCGAGTCCTGCAACATCGTGTTCAAGCAGAATGCTCGTAAAGGGCTTAATGTGGATATGAGCAGCGTGGAGAGAGTGGAGAAGTCCGTGGGGCTTGCTTTGCCGTTTGTAGACGATTTCAGTTGGCAAACAAACACATCTAATAACACTGATATTTCGAATGAAGTTAGCACACTTTCTAAAAATAAATATAACGCTGGAAACAAGGTGTTTACCTATGGAGAAAAAGTAATCCGAATTGGCTCAAGTAATAATATTGGCTACATATCTACATGCGCACTGGATTTGAGTAAAGATTTTTACGTGGAAGTTGAAGCAAAAGCATTTAATCCAGATGACAATGCTCATATTTCCATCAGTGTAGACAAAGGCACTCCCCTAACAGCAACAGATGCTTTAACCAGCGATTATGAGACTTATTGTTTTAACCTCTCAGCAGCGACAGCTTCTTCAAGTATCAAGATATCCACAGACACCAAACGAGCTGTAATTACATCAATTAAAATTGCCGAAGGTAAGTCAACCTATGTTCCTGCGCCAAAATTGACTATCTCTCCAGAATTCGTAAAAGTAGCCAGCGACGCCACAAATACAACGTTCGCAGTTACATCAAACACGAAATGGACAGCGTCTACCACATCTGGCTGGGCAACAGTTGCGACTACCTCAGGAGAAAATAATGGAGAAGTAAAAATCACCTTCAGCGAGAATGCTGCAGATACAGAAAGGGCCGCAGACATTGTTGTCACGACCGAGGATGGCTCCATTACTAAGACTTTCAAACTTACACAAAATGGGGTTGGTGGTGCAGCATTGACGGAAAAGACAGCAACTATTCAGTTCGGAACTTCTAACGTGAAGATAGATAAGGCCTCAGTAACCGCTAATGACAATCAGAAGAACTCTTGGACGATTACAACTACCGGAACATCCTCCTACACTCAACAGCCCACATATTCTCAAGTTGGTAAAAAGGATGCTCCCGCGACGAACATCACCTTTAATACTACCCTTCCTGAAGATGCAGAGGTCACATCTATATCAGCCGATTTTGGAGGGTTCAAAGGCACCACAGGAAAAGTTTCATTGAAAATTGGAGAGAAAGAAGTCGGAACTGGTGCGTTGAATGGTACAACAAACATTACCGTCAAAAGCACATCTACTGCAGTCGGTAATAAGGTTACGATAACTGTAACTAATATCGCAAAGGGTGTTAAGTGCTATAACATTCAGGTTAAATACAAAACAGCCAACTGACTACCCTCCGGCGGAAACACCGGCGGGCAAGAACCCACGGATCGTGAGCCTTACGCAGAGGTAAGAAACATTGAGGCCAATGTGTTGAGTTCGACGGAGGTGACTCTGTCGGGCTCTTACATAGGGGCCAGCAGCTCACCTGCCGAACTCGGCTTTTATTGGGGCACATCCTCAAATTCATTGACAAACAAACTGACCGTCAGTTCGGTCACGGCGACAGGCACGGACAGCGGGTCTTTCGAGGCTCAGCTTTCGGACCTTGTTCCCGGGAAATCCTACGTCTTTCAGGCGTTCGCGCGCGTATCAGGCACAGGCGCATACTCGTCCGACGTGCAAGTGTTCTATGCCGGCACGCCGACCGTCTTCAAGATGCCGGGAGACGCCCAGCCTGCTGTAAACAAGGATTGGCTCGAACTCGCCTCGGCTAAGGAAGGCTCGCAGTATGTGGTAAGCACCACCTACGCCGGCGAGCGGAACTACACCGTCTTCTACGACACGCCGATGACGACTCCCCTCTGGACCGCATATCCATTGGACAGCAGCCACATGGGATCTTTCAGCCGGCCATCGGGCTGGAGCTACAACCCGAACATCGACGAGAAGTACCAGGTCAGGGTGACTGACGGAAGCTATTCGAACAGCACGTATTCGCGAGGCCACATGTGTCCGAACGGTTCGCGCAACGGAAACTCCACGATGCAGGCCCAGACTTTCTACGTGACGAATCAGGTTCCGCAGATCCAGAACAGTTTCAACAGCGGAATCTGGAGCAATCTGGAGAATGCCGTCCATGGCATTGCCAAGAGCCACAACGAGGAAATCTACGTGGTGACGGGCGTGGTTTTCGAAAAGGAAGGCGAGACTCGCACCATAAATTACACGAGTCCCAAGTCCAGTTCCCAAAGAGTTCCCATCCCGAACTACTTCTACAAGCTGGTACTCCGGGTGAAGTATTCCGGCAGAACGATTTCCAACGCGTCCTGCATTGCTTTCTGGTTCGACCACAAGGCCTACTCCGACAGCTACCAGAACTACACAGTCAGCGTTGACCAAGTAGAAGCTTGGACCGGTTTCGACTTCTTCGTAAATCTCCCCGACGACCTCGAATCCGCCGCCGAGTCGAAGACCCCCACCTGGTCCTCCTTCACCAGTTTCTAGCCGTCACTCCACACGACAAGTCTCCGGACCTCCACCTCCAGTTTCGAGCCGGCACCACCATAACAGAGTCTCCGGGCTTCCACCATCACCCTAGTAGCTCCAGCAGAAGCCCGAACTTGTTTTGATTTCCCCATAAACCATCCCGACGACCGCAAATCCCCCCCCCGCCGCCGGGGCGCGTCCAAGGGCGACATAAACATCACCATGATTACCTCCGGAGCAAGCTGTCGGGACGCGGCCACGGTAAATTTTGTAACTGATTGACAATCAAATACCATTTTAACAGGAGCGTGGGAACGCAGGCATTTTTGGGCCACGTTTCCACGCTCCGTTTTATAACTCTTTGAAAATCAACGCCCCCAGAAACAAGGCGTGGCCGTGTCCCGCCAAATTACAATTTTGTACTGTGGCGCAAGACAGATAAAAAACATAAATTAATTTCCAGAAAAAAACCACAAAACACATAAAAATCTTCCACGGGACATAAAAATCATAAAAATC
>OHTZ01001465.1_pt1 | contig 11350 bp, 9 predicted proteins | sample 1579011 | NCBI WGS metagenome assembly OHTZ01 (sample SAMEA3879603, study PRJEB24766) | human gut metagenome | biome: human-associated habitat; feature: feces | place: USA | collected 1985/1987
CGGAGCGATGGAGGGAAAAGAGGTACGGCTTGGTTCTGCTGCAACAGCCTTGTGGAGCATTACGACCACCGTCACTTCCAATGGTTCGGTGAATGGTATGCACGACTCTACGATGCCGCTCAGTGGTATGATGGAGATGCTGAATATGCAGATTAATACCTGGTTCGGTGGTGTCGGGGTAGGTTGGATGAACTACTATACATTTATAATTATAGCCGTGTTTATCAGCGGACTGATGGTAGGACGTACACCGGAATTCCTCGGAAAGAAGGTGGAGGCACGCGAAATGAAAATTGCGACCGTTGTGGCGTTGCTTCATCCGTTTGTGATCCTGGTAGGAACGGCTCTGTCTACGTATCTGTTTGCCCATCATCCCGATTTCGTGGCGAGTGAGGGCGGATGGCTGAATAATCCGGGTTTCCACGGGCTGAGTGAGCAATTATATGAGTTTACTTCGTGTGCAGCTAATAATGGGTCCGGTTTCGAGGGACTGGGAGATAATACTTATTTCTGGAATTATTCGTGTGGTTGGGTACTTATTCTGAGCCGTTTTATCCCGATTGTAGGGCAGGTGGCCATTGCCGGTTTGCTGGCGCAGAAGAAATTTATCCCGGAAAGTGCCGGTACACTGAAGACGGATACGGTGACATTTGCAGTGATGACTTTTGCGGTTATCTTCATTGTGGCTGCCCTGTCATTCTTCCCGGTGCATGCGTTGAGTACGATTGCCGAACATTTTAGTTTGTAATTCATAATTAGTAATTAGTAATTTCATAAAATGAAAGATAAGAAATCAGCTTCTTTGTTTCAAAAGGAGCAAGTAATGGAAAGCTTGAAGCAATCATTCGTGAAGTTGGATCCACGGGTGATGATTAAGAATCCGATTATGTTTACGGTGGAGCTTGTGACGCTGGTGATGCTGGTAGTCTGCATCCTCTCGCTGGGAACTACGGAATATGGAACATTTGGGTACAACTTTCTGGTGTTCGTCGTTCTCTTTGTTACTCTGTTGTTCGCTAACTTTGCTGAGGCTATTGCCGAGGCTCGTGGTAAGGCTCAGGCCGACAGCTTACGCAAAACGCGTGAGGAGACTCCCGCTAAAATTCTGATTGATGGCAAAGTCTGCAATATCAGTAGTGCACGCCTGAAGAAAGGTGATTACTTTATTTGCGAAGCCGGTGATACGATTCCGGCTGATGGTGAGATTGTAGAAGGACTGGCTTCCATTGATGAAAGTGCCATTACAGGCGAATCTGCCCCGGTAATCCGTGAGGCGGGTGGAGATAAGAGTTCTGTAACCGGTGGTACGAAGGTGCTTTCTGATAAGATAAAGGTATTGGTAACCCAACAACAGGGTGAGAGCTTCCTGGATAAGATGATTGCATTAGTGGAAGGTGCTACCCGGAAGAAAACACCGAATGAAATAGCGCTGACTATCCTGCTGGCAGGTTTCACACTGGTATTCGTGATTGTTTGCGTCACGCTGATTCCAATGGCGGATTATACAAATATAGAGCATCCGGGAACGTATATCTCGATTGCAGCTATTCTTTCCCTGTTTGTTTGCCTGATACCGACCACGATCGGTGGCCTGCTTTCTGCTATCGGCATTGCAGGTATGGACCGTGCGCTTCGTGCCAATGTGATAACGAAATCGGGTAAGGCAGTGGAAACGGCCGGTGATATTGATACGTTGCTGCTGGATAAAACGGGAACTATTACAATCGGTAACCGTAAAGCTACGAAGTTCTATGCAGCTCCCGGTGTGGACGAACGTGATTTTATTGAGGCTTGCCTGCTGTCTTCCATCTCCGATGAAACGCCGGAGGGTAAATCAATTATAGAACTGGGACGGGAAACAGGTCGCCGTATGCGTGACCTGAATACTACGGGTGCCCGAATGATTAAGTTCACTGCTGAAACAAAGTGTTCAGGCGTGGATTTGCAAAATGGTACTCAGATACGTAAAGGTGCTTTCGATGCTATCCGTAAGATTGCAGAGAGTGCCGGAAACAGTTTCCCGAAAGAGGTGGAAGATGTGATTGCTGCAATTTCAAGTAACGGCGGTACACCGTTGGTAGTGTGTGTCAACCGGCAGGTGGCCGGCGTTATTGAGTTGCAGGACATCATCAAACCAGGTATTCAGGAACGTTTCGAACGCCTTCGCAAGATGGGAGTGAAGACGGTGATGGTGACTGGAGATAATCCGCTGACAGCAAAGTATATCGCAGAAAAGGCTGGTGTGGATGATTTTATAGCTGAGGCTAAGCCGGAAGACAAGATGGAGTATATCAAGAAAGAGCAGCAGTCCGGTAAACTGGTGGCAATGATGGGAGACGGTACAAATGATGCTCCGGCATTAGCACAGGCAAATGTGGGCGTTGCTATGAATAGCGGTACGCAGGCTGCAAAGGAAGCCGGTAATATGGTGGACTTGGATAATGATCCTACGAAGCTGATTGAAATTGTGGAAATCGGTAAACAGTTGTTGATGACGCGCGGTACGTTGACCACGTTCTCTATAGCAAATGACGTGGCTAAATACTTTGCGATTATTCCCGCTTTGTTTATGGTAGCCATCCCTCAGTTGGCACCGCTGAATATCATGGGGCTGCATAGTCCTGAGTCAGCCATCCTTTCAGCTATAATTTTTAACGCTATCATTATTCCTATATTGATTCCGTTGGCACTGAAAGGAGTACAGTATAAACCGATTGGTGCCAGTGCATTGCTTCGTCGCAACTTGCTGATTTATGGCTTAGGCGGTGTCATTGCACCCTTTATCGGAATTAAATTAATAGATATGATTGTCAGTTTATTCTTTCAATAAATAAAAACAGTAATGAAAACATTATTCAAATCCCTTAAAATAACACTTGCATTTTGCGTGTTCTTCTCTGTATTCTATATCCTTATCCTGTGGATATTTGCCCAGGTGGCAGGTCCCAATAAGGGTAATGCGGAAGTAGCGACTCTGGATGGTAAAGTTGTCGGTGCCGCTAATGTAGGACAGATGTTCACAAAAGACATCTACTTCTGGGGACGCCCTTCCCATGCCGGTGACGGTTACGATGCTACCAGTTCTTCCGGTAGCAACAAAGGCCCTACCAACGAAGAATATCTTTCGGAAGTAGAAGCCCGTATCGATACTTTCCTCGTACACCATCCTTATCTGAACCGTAAAGACGTTCCGGCAGAAATGGTAACCGCCAGTGCTTCCGGTCTTGATCCGGATATCACTCCCGCCAGTGCTTATGTACAGGTGAAACGCGTGGCCCAGGCACGTGGCATGGACGAGGCACAAGTAAAGACTCTCGTAGACAATGCAGTACAGAAACCGCTTCTCGGCCTTTTCGGTACGGAGAAGGTGAATGTTCTGAAACTGAATATCGCACTGGAAGAAGCAAATAAGAAATAACTTTAGGTTGGTAGAGAGGCGGACAGATTCCATTCATATTTTGCCATGGTGATGTCTAAAACAGGGTGAATGGAACGCTGCCTCTCTTTTTTAAAGACAACCTTACTTTTTAAAAGATTGAATGAATTATGAAAAGATTAAGAAACAATATTTTTGCGACAGCAGCAGTTGCTGTTGCCTGTATTTTAGGAACTACAAGTGCAAAGGCTCAGGAATTTACTGTGCAGGGTGATTTAGTCAGCTCTTATGTCTGGCGTGGTGTTTATCAGACCGGAGCAAGTTTCCAGCCGACTTTAGGATTCAGCATAGGTGATTTTTCTGTGACAGCCTGGGGCTCGACAGACTTCGATGGTAATAAATCTTCAGAAGGACTGGCAAGCAAGGAGATAGATCTGACGGCTGCTTATACTTTAGGTGAATCAGGGCCCACACTGTCCGTAGCAAGTCTATGGTGGGCAGGTCAGGGAGCCGGGAAGTACTTCAACTTCAAGAGCCATGAAACTGCTCACTTCTTTGAAGCAGGTTTGGCTTATACGTTGCCTTGTGAGAAACTTCCTTTGTCTATGGCATGGTATCTGATGTTTGCCGGTGCCGATAAGAATGAGGAAGGTAAGCAAAATTATTCTTCCTATTGCGAGCTGAACTATCCGTTCAGTGTGAAGTCGGTAGATTTGAATGCAACCGTAGGATTCGTTCCTTATAAAACTTATACAGTAGGATATGGAAATTCCGGTTTTGCTTTTACCAATGTAGCGTTGAAAGCTACCACGGCTATCAGGATAACAGATTCGTTTTCATTGCCTATCTTTGCGCAAGCTATCTGGAATCCATGTTTGGAGGATGCTCATTTGGTATTTGGTATAACGTTGAAACCGTGATAACTAAAGATTAGGCACGGATTACGCGGATTACACGGATTAATAACTGCACACAGTAAGAAATTCGTGTAATCTGCGTAATCCGCGCCTAAAAATGAAAGTATGGACAGAGAACAAAGCGTACAGCACTTCCTCGACCTCATAAAGAAATCCCGTCGTGGCAAGTTCAAGATCTACATCGGCATGATTGCCGGTGTAGGTAAGTCGTATCGGATGCTCCAGGAAGCCCATGAGTTGCTGGACAACGGTGTAGACGTGCAAATCGGCTACATCGAAACCCACGGACGTGCCGGGACGGAAGTATTATTAGAAGGGCTCCCCGTTGTCCCCCGCCGCCGGATATTTTATAAAGGCAAGGAACTGGAAGAGATGGATTTGGAGGGTATTATCCGTATCCATCCCGATATTGTCATTGTAGACGAACTGGCGCATACCAATGTAGAGGGCAGCCGAAACGAGAAACGCTGGCAAGACGTGATGGATTTGCTGGACGAAGGTATCAATGTGATTTCCGCTGTCAACATCCAGCACATTGAAAGTGTCAACGAAGAAGTTCAGGGCATCTCCGGCATCGAAGTCAAAGAGCGTATCCCTGACAGTGTATTGCAGGAAGCGGATGAAGTGGTGAACATCGACCTCACTGCCGAAGAACTCATCACCCGCCTGAAAGCCGGTAAAATCTATAAACCGGAGAAAGTACCCATGGCGTTGAATAACTTCTTCAAAACCGAGAATATCCTTCAATTGCGTGAATTGGCTTTGAAGGAAGTAGCGTTGCGTGTGGAGAAGAAAGTGGAGAATGAAGTGGTCGTTTCCAGTGTAGGAGTCCGGCATGAGAAGTTTCTGGCATGCATCAGCAGTAAGGAGAAGACGCCTCGACGCATCATTCGTAAGGCGGCACGTCTGGCAACCCGTTACAATACTTCTTTTATAGCCCTATATGTACAAACACCCCGCGAGAGTGCTGACCGTATCGACCTGGCAAGTCAGCGCTATCTGTTGAATCACTTTAAGTTGGTCACTGAGTTGGATGGTGAAGTGGTTCAGGTACAATCCAAAGATGTATTGGATGCCATCATCCGTACTTGTAAAGAGAGACAGATCACTTCTGTTTGTATGGGCAGTCCTTCTTTCCGTTTACCTCAATCTTTGTTTATGGTGTTGAAATACAGAAAATTTGTGAATGATTTAGCTCAGGCAAACGTAGATTTGATTATACTTGCATAAAATTTAATTCATCAGTGCATTATGAATATTCGTACTAAATTAATACTCAGTGTAGGCATTCTGGCCGGTATGATCATTCTGCTGGTTGCTCTCTCCGTAGTGAATCTTCAGATACTGACAGCCACCGAACCGGACAGTCCTGCTGCTATGCCCGGACTGGAACGTGCTTTGCTGTGGATTTCCGTTACAGGTGCTATTTGCATTCTTGCCAGTATCGTGTTGCTGGTCTGGCTTCCCCGTTCCATCAACAAGCCTATCCAGGAACTGACGCGTGGTATCCTTGAAATCGCTAATCATAACTATGAGAAACGTTTGAATATGAGCGGACACGAGGAATTCCGCCAGGTGGCCGATAGCTTCAACAGTATGGCTGAGCGCCTGACTGAATATCGTGCCAGTACGCTGAACGATATTCTTTCTGCAAAGAAGTTTCTTGAAGCCGTTGTGAACAGTATTCATGAACCTATTATCGGTCTGAATTGTGAGCATGAAATACTCTTTATCAATAAAGAAGCACTCACCGTATTGAATCTGAAACGTGAAGATGTAATCCGCCACTCTGCCGAGGAACTGTCCTTAAAGAATGATCTCCTTCGTCGTCTGGTTCGGGAACTGATTACTCCGGGTGAGAAGAAAGAACCCTTGAAAATCTATGCGGATAATAAGGAAAGCTATTTTCAGGCTTCTTACATCACCATTATAAATACGGATGCCGATACGGATGAACCGCAGAACTTGGGTGATGTGATCCTGCTGAAAAATATCACCGAATTTAAAGAGTTGGATTCTGCCAAAACAACCTTTATCTCCACCATCTCTCATGAACTGAAAACGCCTATCTCAGCTATTCTTATGAGTTTGCAGTTGCTGGAGGATAAGAGGGTAGGAGCTTTGAATGATGAGCAGGAACAATTATCGAAAAGCATTAAAGAAAATGCCGACCGCCTGCTGGGTATCACTGGTGAACTTCTGAATATGACACAAGTAGAAGCTGGCAAGCTCCAGATGATGCCGAAGATAACCAAGCCTATCGAACTTATAGAATATGCCATTAAAGCCAATCAGGTTCAGGCGGATAAGTTCGGTATCCAGATAGAAGTAGAGTATCCGGAGGAAAAAATGCCGAAACTGTTTGTGGATAGTGAGAAGATAGCTTGGGTATTGACGAACCTTCTGAGCAATGCAGTCCGTTATTCAAAAGAAAACGGGCGTGTGGTTATCGGTGCCAGGCAGGATGAAAACTGGATCGAATTGTATGTTCAGGACTTTGGCAAAGGCATTCTTGGCTATCATAGCCGACAGTTCCTCCGAAGGAAAACTCTCTCCACCGTCGTTCACGGCTGTCACTTTGAACGAATAAATCACATTCTCCTCCGCACGGAACGAGAACCGAGGCTCATGTACAAATATACCATTGTCGTAACCGTTCTCTCCCTGCTTGGTATACACGACATATCCTTTGGGAGTGGCAGAAGGTTCCAACGTATCTTGCCCGGGTGTCCAGGTTAATGTTATTTCTTTTTCATCCGGGTTCAAACGGGTCTGGAAACAAGTGATGGGAAGGGGCTGTACGACATAATCCTCCTCATGTTGATAGGATGTATATTTCAGAACTCCTTTATATATGGCCCGTGCCAAATTGAATTTGAATGCAGGGTCGTGCCCCAAGGCCATATCCCGGAAATTCTGGTGGGACAACATTTCCAATATCATGGCCGGAACTTGTGGCTCGCGCGTTTCACTGTAATTCCGGTCGAACATTTGGCGTCTTTTCCATTGTCCGTAAAGTCGGTTCAAATCCTCGTCCACTTGCGTCATGACCACATCGCATAGCTCACGTGATGCCAATCGCGACATTCCGGTCGCAAACGTCCCTTCATTAAAATCCGTGGTATAAATGCCTAATGTACCGACAAAAGTACTGTCGGGTGCTATACCGGCATCGCTATGAAGCGCGACGGCCATTTCAATCGGTACGTGCAATCCGCTGTCGGCCGGAAAATAAGAAGAACCTCCGGCCAGATAGTTTGTCATATATGAACGGACATTGATGTCATCGCTATAATCGTTTGTCCCGTTTTTACCGCTGTATACGGAATAAGGCATGCCGCTCCATTGCGCATTGTAGCGGGCACCTTCCAAGTACCTCGGGAAACCGCTTACGACTTCCTGCAAAGAATCTCCACGGGCAATGTTTCCCATTCCGCCTCCGAAACGTACGGCATCTGCTGTCACCGTTCCGCGATAGTTGCTCAGATTGCTTAAACTGACATAGTTGGAATGGGGCTGGTCTTTGTCGAAATCAAACGTTCCGAGATAAACCCAAGTCCCTCCTCCCATTTGCTGGTTGACTTTGAAGGTCGTAGACACACCTTGGTGACGAACCACATAATGGGCATCGGAAACACTCGTAGGTAAAGTCGCGTATGAAACATATACGGCATAACGTCCGGATTCAGGTACATCAGGTGTCCAACGTATTTCGGAAGCCTGGCTTTTTCGGGTGACCGTATGGGTACTGCGCACCGTCCCGTCCGTAAAAGGGTTCTCACCGTCAAGGTAAGTCCGTTTGAGTTGCGCAAATCCTACACCACCGTTTTCCCATGCATATTTGTTTTCATGTTCTGAATATGTTCCGCCCGAATCCCGGGTGTCATTGTCCACTATTACTTCGTGGGGCTGCCAATCCCTTTCACGAGGTGTAAAGACGTACGCCCCGGCGTTTTCCAGCATGGGGAGTAAGTAGGGAATGACTATCGTTTGAGTGAACAAATCTTCAGTCGTGCAATACAAATACGGTCGTTGCCATGTCCACTCTTTTTGGTCGTTCTTGTAATAACGTCCATGACTGGCCCAAACAGACAAATGGCGTTGTTGCATACCTTTGGTGATAGGATAGGGGCGTTGCGTCCGTTCCACCCACGGTGCTCCGCGATGCAAAGCCTGCCCCCACTTCTTTTGAACTTCCGATGGAGTTCCGCTCATATCCGTAACAAGATTCTCTATGGGGATACCGTTGCCATATATAATAATAGTATAAGCATTGTACGGCGCAGGAAGCAAACGTTTTACGTCGCGATAGATACCTTTGACCTTATCCCTGCTAAAAGACTGTCCGGCAAAGAGTTCATTCAGATAAATCTCTGCCGTCCGCGCAGAAGCATCCACTTTAACCCTTTCTATCTTACAGCGGTCGGTAGCCGTAGTATAAGATGTTTGATAGTCAGAGAAATAATCCCCTAATCTGGATTTTACTATTTTCTCTCCACTCTGTGAATATACGGAAAGTCCCAGCAAGAATGCTCCCGCCAGGACCATAAGTCTTTTCTTCATACTTACCATTATTTTAATCCGGTTGCGAACTTTTCAGGATGCCGCCCTGTGAAATCTTTAAAGTATGCTTTAATGTCGTTCATTTGTTTATCTATATTTCCGTTGGGGACGACTACTTGCGTGCAACGTATGGTTTTGGTCGGATAATCAATTCCATACAATAAAATAGGCAGCCCGGCCTTCAAGGCGATATAATAGAACCCTTTTTTCCATTCTTCCGTACGTGAACGAGTGCCTTCCGGAGTGATGCAAAGGTGAAATATATCCCGTTTCCGAGCCACTTGTGCCAACTGGTCCGTCATACTCATCTTCTTACTCCGGTACACTGGAATTCCCCCCAACCATCGCATTAAGATTCCCAAAGGCCAGAAAAACCATTCGCTTTTCATCAGGAAGTCACAACGAAAATTCATCGCACGACTATAAAGCACTCCCAACAAAAAATCGAAATTACTTGTATGAGGTGCCAACGCAATGATGTATTTATCTCCCATGGGAACCGTCACGTCGACTTTCCATCCCATCAGCCTGAACAGGAGGAAACTGCAAAAACGTCGGCTCATTTAGCAAAGCTGGCTGATAGTGCTGACAATGTCGCTGACCTGTGCATTGAAATCCATGCGCAGCTTTTTGTAGAATCCTTTTACGTTTCCCGGTTCCGTATGACTGATCCTGCTGACAAATTCATCATGCATCAACAATATGCGGGTCATTACGTTATCCACATCTTCTTGTTTTATATCTACTTTGTAATGCGTCAACGCTACACATTCCGCAAACAGTTCACTACAGATATAGTTGATATTCTTTTTTAATGTTCTTCTTTTAGCCATATTCTTTAATCTCAAATTATGATGTAAATTAGTAACTTGGACAAAGATACGCAAAGTTGACGATATCGGGAAATTTTATAGAAGAAAATAAACTGTATGTTTTTGGGGTGAGAGTTTCTTCATTCCGACAAAAAACATTAATTTTGTGTGCTGAAAATGCTTTTCAACAATTAATTAGAATCACAACATGGAAAAAAGTGCATTGCAAATTGCAAGAGCGGCTTATCAGCCCAAGTTACCTAAAGGATTGCAGGGTAACGTATCTGTAAAGGAAGGCGCACCCACGCAGTCTGTGGCCGACCAAGAGGAAATCAAGAAATTATTCCCGAACACTTATGGAATGCCTCTTATTGAGTTCGTTCCGGGCGAGGCTCAGTCTTACGCCCCGTTCAACGTCGGTGTAATTCTTTCCGGAGGCCAGGCTCCCGGCGGGCATAATGTCATTTGCGGCTTGTTCGACGGTATTAAAAGACTGAACCCGGAAAGCAAGTTGTATGGCTTTATTTTGGGTCCCGGTGGACTGGTGGACCACAAATATATAGAATTGACGGCTGACATCATAGACCAATATCGCAATACGGGCGGTTTTGACATGATCGGTTCCGGACGTACCAAACTCGAAAAAGAGGAACAGTTCGAAAAGGGACTTGAAATCATCAAGGAATTGGGTATTAAAGCCATTGTCATCATCGGTGGCGACGACTCTAATACGAACGCTTGTGTCTTGGCTGAATATTACGCAGCCAAGAAATGCGGTGTGCAGGTTATCGGCTGTCCGAAGACCATCGACGGCGATTTGAAGAACGAACAGATCGAAACTTCTTTCGGTTTCGATACGGCTTGCAAAACGTATGCAGAGGTTATCGGTAATATCCAACGCGATGCAAACTCTGCCCGTAAATATTGGCATTTCATCAAATTGATGGGACGTTCGGCTTCTCACATCGCTTTGGAATGCGCTTTGCAGTGCCAACCCAACGTTTGTATCGTATCGGAAGAGGTGGAAGCCAAAAATCAAACTTTGGATGATATCGTTACTTATATTGCTCAAGTTGTAGCCGACCGTGCGGCCGATGGAAACAATTTTGGTACGGTATTGATTCCGGAAGGTTTGATTGAGTTCATCCCAGCTATGAAGGCTTTGATTGCCGAATTGAACGACTTGTTGGCAACTCCGGAAGGTACTGCATTGGCTAAAGATCAGCAACGCGAATGGATTTTGAATAAACTTTCTGCAGCAAACAAGGCTGTATACGAATCTCTTCCTTTGGGAGTAGCGGCTCAATTAACCATGGAACGTGACCCGCATGGAAATGTACAGGTTTCACTGATCGAAACGGAAAAGCTGTTGTCCGAAATGGTGGCCAACAAACTGGCTGCATGGAAGAAAGAAGGTAAGTTCAACGGCAAGTTCTCAGCTTTGCATCATTTCTTCGGTTATGAAGGCCGTTGCGCTGCTCCGTCTAACTACGATGCTGACTATTGCTATTCACTGGGTTATACAGCTGCTTCTCTGATTGCTAACGGCAAGACAGGCTATATGTCTTCTGTACGCAATACTACGGCTCCTGCTGACCAATGGATTGCAGGTGGTGTGCCCATCACGATGATGATGAACATGGAACGCCGTCACGGTGAAATGAAGCCGGTTATCCAGAAAG
>OHTZ01001467.1_pt1 | contig 11331 bp, 9 predicted proteins | sample 1579011 | NCBI WGS metagenome assembly OHTZ01 (sample SAMEA3879603, study PRJEB24766) | human gut metagenome | biome: human-associated habitat; feature: feces | place: USA | collected 1985/1987
CCCTGCGCACCGTGCTGCTGGACATTCTGGACACTCCGGTCTCCCCGGAGCTGCTGCCCGCCAAGGACAACGGCGAGATCGCACAGCGCACCGAGGATCTGGTGGGCCCCTATGAACTGCACGACTTCTACCTTTATTATGTTCTCCGCTTCGGCTTCGGCCCGTCGAAGATATTCCGGCTAGCGAAAGCGGCCTTCGCAGGCCGGGCCGAGTACCCGGACGCGGTGCTTTACAAGTGGCTGCGCAACTTCTACTGGCGGTTCTTTGCCCAGCAGTTCAAGCGCAGCTGCCTGCCCGACGGCCCCAAGATCGGCAGCGTGACCCTCTCGCCGCGCGGGGACTGGCGGATGCCCAGCGATGCCTGCGCCGCCCTGTGGCTGGCCGAGCTGGAACAGCTGTTCCCCCAGAAGGATGCCTGAGCCATGAAGCAGAAAAAAAATCTCTGGGTCAATTTACTGTTCGCCGCTGTTGTTCTGGTGATCGCGGGGGTGCTTTTTTACCTCCGCAGTGCCGGGCAGAGCGGCAGCACCCTGGGCGCGGAGCTGATCTACGGCGATGCGAACACGGTGCAGAAGCTCTCTCTGGACAAGGATGCCGTCTATGACATCGACACCGGCTATCTGACGGTGCACATCGAGGTCAAGGACGGCGCGGCACGGTTCATTGATTCCCCCTGCCCTGACCACATCTGCGAAAGCTTTGGCTGGATCTCGCAGGAGGATCAGACGGCCACCTGCCTGCCGGCACGGGCCGTTCTGACCATCGTGCCCCTTGCCTGAGGACATGTCAAAAAGGAGAATTCCTATGTTTGATGAAACTTCCCGTTCCCACGCGGACGATGACAGCACCCGGCACATCCACCGGGGCCACCGCCCGCCGGAAGAAAAGACTGTGGAGGTGGACAGTGCGGCCTTTTTTGCGCCGGAAACTGCCGCTCCCACCCCGCCGCCTGCACCGCCCAAGCCGCCGAAGCATACCGGCGGGCCTGCCCCGGAGTCAAAGCCCCCCCGCCGCAGGCCGGATGCCGATACCGGCGCGGCCAACCCGAAACGAGGTACTGTTTTGCTGATCCTACAAGCCATTCTGAGCATTGCGGCCTTCTTCCAGCTCTGGCGCACCCAGATGCTGCCCGCGCTGTATCTGGTCATCATTGCGGCGCTGCTGGTGCTGTTCTGGCTGCTGGTCAAGCGCTGCCAGGAGTACAGCGCCCCCCGCAAGGTATCCCGGGTGTTCTCGGTGTTCCTGTGCGCCTTTCTGGCGCTGGGCTGTGTCTGGGCGCAGCAGGGCCTGAGCGCACTGGACAACGTGACCTCCGGCCTTGTCACCGGCACCGAGGCCAACAAGATCACCAAGGAGCCCTTTGTGGTCTACCTGAGCGGCGTGGACAACCGCGGCGAACTGACCGAAAAGGCCCGCAGCGATGTGAACATCCTTGCCGTGGTCAACCCCTCCACCAAACGGGTGGCGCTCATCAACACTCCCCGCGATTACTACGTTGATCTGGCGGGTACCAACAGCAAGGACAAGCTGACCCATGCCGGTCTGTACGGCGTGGAGACCAGCATGGCAACCCTGGGCAACCTGTACGGGGTCAATGTGGACCAATACCTCCGCATCAACTTTGCGGGCTTCATCAGCATCATCGATGCCGTGGGCGGCGTGGATGTCTACTCCGATCAGGCGTTCACCTCGGTGGGCAGCCCCGGCTATTATGATCCCACCACCTTTGCCGAGGGCTGGAACCATCTGGATGGAAAGAGCGCTCTGGCCTTTGCCCGGGAGCGTCACGCCTTTGCCTCCGGCGATATCCAGCGCGGCATCAACCAGATGAAAGTCATCGATGCCATGATGAACAAGATCAAATCTCCCACCGTGCTGATGAGCTTCTCCAAGCTGATGGATGCTGTGTCCGACTGCTTTGTGACCAGCCTTTCTCAGGAGCAGATCTCCGCATTGGTGCGGATGCAGCTGGCAAGCCTGTCTGACTGGGACATCCAGAGCTATGCCGTGACCGGCACCAGCGGCAAGAGCTCCCAGTGCTACTCCGCAAAGGGTCAGAGCCTTTATGTGATGAAGCCGGATGAGAACTCCGTCAACCAGGCCAAGGAGCTGATCGCATCCGTTCTGGGCGGCGAGGGCACCGTGAGCGATACCCAGCAGACCCCCGAAAAGACCGAGGTATTCACCCCCACGGCTGACCCCAACGCGGGCACCTCTGTGGAGGAATCGCCCGACAGCATCATTGTGGAGGAACCTGCCGAGAGCGTGCCTGCGGAACAGCCTGCCGATGAGCAGCCCGCAGAACCCACCCCCGAAGCGCCTGCCGAGAGCGAGGCTTCCACCGAAGCACCTGCCGAGAGTGAAGCCAGCAGTGAATCCACCGGCGGAGCAGAAACACCTTCTATCTCTCTGCCCACGCAGGAGCAGGTGGAATCTGCTGCCAACTCCCTGCATCAGGCCGCTTCCACTGTGCTGGATGCCCTGTTCGGTTCCAGCAGCAGCGGAGAATAAAACAGGATAAAACAGCACAAGCCCCGGGCCTTGCAAAAGGTCCGGGGCTTGTTGTCTGCTGATCTTACAGGGAAGCGCGATTACTCAGCGTCGCCCAGCTCAAAGGTCTTGACAGAGACAGTGCCGTTGCGGCCAGCCTTGTCGGTGCGCAGATACTGGCGGGTGGTCTCGCCGTTGCTGGTCACGTCAGCAACATAGATCTGCTCGGCCTCGGCCTCGATGGGGAACTCCTCGGCCATGCCCTTCATGGGCAGAGCGCTCAGGTCTGCGTAAGCGTCCTTCACCTTCCACAGCTTCATGGTGTCGCCGTTGGACAGGGTGAACTCGCCGTAGCAGTCGGCGGAGTAGGTGGTGCCGTTCACATCCAGATCCTCGGTGCTGACAACGCTGGCGGCAGCGGCCTCGCTCTCGGCAGCTTCGCTGGAAGCGGCCACAGAGGAAGCAGCCTCGCTGGAAGCAGCGGAGGATGCGGTGGAGGATGCACTATTGGAGCAGCCAGTCATGGCAACAGCCAGCACAGCAGCGGTCAGTGCCAGACCCAGAGTACGATTGATTCTCATGTGATAGTCTCCTTCTATTCTGAAACCATATCAATTCCTGCGCCCAGCGTAAACCTTGTACGCACCGGGCGTGCATGTGCTAGTCTACCACAACTGACTATATTGTTCAAGACCTTGCACAAAAAATAGCCCTCTCAGTCGCGCTGTCGCGTGACTGAGAGGGCTCATATTACTTCAGGATCTCCTGCAGCACGCTGTGGCCGTCCAGACTGGAAGCATCCACGCCCAGATATTCACACACGGTCTGTGCAATGGTGCCAAAGCAGAGCCGGGTGCCCAGGTCCACACCGGGCTTCACGCCCTTGCCGCAGACCAGATACGGCACATACTCGCGGGTATGGTCGGTGGTCTTGGTGTAGGAGGGATCACAGCCGTGGTCGGCAGTGATCATGAGCAGGTCGCCCTCCCGCATCCCCGGCAGGAAATCGGCCAGAAAACGGTCGAACTCCGTAGCGGCGGCAGCGTAGCCTGCCACATCGCGGCGGTGGCCGTAGAGCATATCAAAGTCTACCAGATTCACGAAGGCAAGGCCTTCAAAATCCCGGGTCTGCAGAGCCTTGGTAAAGGCGATGCCGTTGGTGTTACCGGTGGTCTTGATCTTTTCGGTCACGCCCTCGCCGTCAAAGATATCGTAGATCTTGCCCACGGCGATCACGTCCTTACCGGCATCCTTCAGCAGATCCAGCATGGTGGCGCGGGGCGGCTTCAGGCTCAGGTCGTGGCGGTTGGTGGTGCGGTAGAAGGTATCCGCGCTGTTGCCCAGGAAGGGGCGGGCGATCACACGACCTACGCCGTACTTGCCCTTGAGCATTTCCCGGGCGATCTCGCAGTAGCGGTACAGTTCCTGCACCGGCACAAGCTCCTCGTTGGCGGCCACCTGAAAAACGCTGTCGGCGCTGGTATAGACGATGAGGGCGTTTTCCCGCATGGCCTGCTCGCCGTAGTCCTTCAGCACCTGCGTGCCGGAATAGGGCTTGTTGCACAGTACCTTGTGGCCGGTCTTTTGCTCATACTCCCGGATCAGCTCCTCCGGGAAGCCCTCGGGGAAGGTGGGCAGCGGCTCCGGGCTGACCACACCGGCGATTTCCCAGTGGCCGATGGTGGTATCCTTGCCCATGCTCTGCTCCTGCAGGCGGGCAAAGGCAGCCGCCGGGGCATCCGTCTTTTCCCCTGCGGTCACGCCGTCAATGTTGAACAAGCCCAGCTTGCGCAGGTTGGGGCAATTGAAATTGGGGTGGTTCGCAATGGCACCCAGGGTGTTGGTGCCTGCATCGCCAAAGGCAGCGGCGTCCGGCTCTGCGCCGATGCCAAAGCTGTCCAGCACGATCAGAAAAACGCGTTTTTCCATAATGGTCACTCCATTCTCCGGGCGTTCCCCGGAACAGTACTACTTTATTACCCCTATTATAAGCAAAAACCCCCTCCGATGCAAGAGGAAGCAGTCTTGTATGTTCTTATCAGTTTTCACGTTTTGCAGCAGTTTTCCCCTGTCAGACAGCACGCAGAAAGCTGCGGCGCATCGTTAAAAGTTTTGCAATCTTTCCTTTGGGCATCAACAGATGCAAAAACTTGTATTCAAGCAAAAATTCCTCTTGCTCTCTTGCGCCGGAATGATTATAATAATAGGTGGTAGAGTTTTGGGTTTTCCCGCTCTGCCATATAAACCGACCCGCTGTACCGGGAGCTTTTACTCCCATTGGTCATACACAGCAGCCTGCAGGGATGCTGTGCCGGATATAGGTAAGAGAGAGTTGACGGAGGTATATTGCATGAGAAAGACGAAAATTATTTGCACCCTTGGCCCTTCCACCGATAAGGAAGGCGTTCTGCGCGAGCTGATCGCCAACGGCATGAACGTAGCTCGTTTCAATTTTTCCCACGGTTCCCACGAGGAGCATCTGGGACGCCTTGAAAAGCTGAAGGCTCTGCGCGAGGAGCTGGGCAAGCCCGTGGCCGCACTGCTGGACACCAAGGGCCCCGAGATCCGCCTGAAGGACTTCAAGAACGGCGTTGAGAATCTGGTTGCAGGCCAGACCTTTACCCTGACCACCCGCGATGTGGAGGGCACCAACGAGATCTGCTCCATCACCTATAAGGATCTGCCCATGGACGTGGAGCCGAACGGCACCATCATGCTGGACGACGGCCTGATCAAGCTGCAGATCCAGACCGTGAACGACACCGACATCGTCTGCACCGTGCTGAACAACGGCAAGATCAAGAACAAGAAGGGCGTCAACGTGCCCGGCGTACACCTGTCCATGCCGTATATGAGCCAGCGCGATAAGGACGATATCATCTTCGGCATCCAGCAGGGCTATGATTTCATCGCCGCTTCCTTTGTGCGCACCGCACAGGACGTGTACGATATCCGCAACCTGCTGAACCAGTACGATTCCAACATCCGCATCATTGCAAAGATCGAGAACCGCGAGGGCGTGAACAACATTGACAGCATTCTGGCTGCTGCCGATGCCGTGATGGTGGCCCGTGGCGATCTGGGCGTGGAGATCGACTTCACCGAACTGCCCGGCATCCAGAAGACCATCATCGACCGCTCCTTCTCCTTCGGCAAGCCCATCGTCACCGCTACCCAGATGCTGGACAGCATGATCGTGAACCCCCGCCCCACCCGCGCCGAGATCTCGGACGTGGCAAACGCCATCTACGACGGCACCTCTGCCATTATGCTGTCCGGTGAGACCGCTGCCGGTGCCTACCCTGTGGAGGCGCTCAAGACCATGTCCGCCATTGCCGAGCGCACTGAGCAGGAGGGTTTCCATCTGCGCGGCCGCATGATGGATTCCAACCCCGGCAAGATCAGCGTCTCTGACGCTACCGCCCATGCCGCCTGCCTGACCGCACGGGATGTGAACGCCGCCGCCATCGTGACCGTGTCTGAGTCCGGCACCACTGCCCGCCTGCTGAGCAAGTACCGCCCGCAGCAGCCCATCATTGCCTGCGTCATGCGCGAGCAGGTGCAGCGTCAGCTGTCCCTGAGTTGGGGCATCACCCCGCTGATGATGTCTCTGGCACACAGCACCGATGAGCTGATCGAGATGTCCACCGCTCTGGCCAAGGAGAACGGCTACCTGCACAACGGCGAGCTGGCTGTTGTGACCGCAGGCGTGCCCGTGGGCGTTTCCGGCACCACCAACATGATCAAGATCCACATGGTGGGCAACTGTCTGGCTACCGGCGTGGGTGTCGGCCCTGAGAACAACGATGTTGCCAGCGGCAAGGCCTGCGTCTGCCGCACCATGGACGAGGTGCGCGCCAAGTTCAAGCCCGGCATGGTGCTGGTAGTTCCTTCCACCAGCAATGAGATGCTGAGCTTTGTGCGCGACGCTGCCGCTCTGGTGGTAGAGGAGCCCGGCCTGAACAGCCACGCCGCCATTGCCGGCAAGGCACTGCTGAAGCCCACCGTTGTTGGTGCCGCCGGTGCTACCAGCCACATCCGCGATGGCCTGATGGTGGCTGTGGACTGCGCACACGGCAGTGTGCAGCGCCTGCAGGGCTGATAAAGGAGAACCGTAGTATGGAACGTATCGCAAGCTTTTGCGTGGATCACACACGGCTGGAGCGCGGGATGTATCTGAGCCGTCAGGACGGCGATGTGCTCACCTGGGACATCCGCATGAAAAAGCCCAATCAGGGCGATTACCTGACCACTGCTGCCGCCCACACGCTGGAGCATCTGTTTGCCACCTACGCGCGCAACAGCGCCGTGAAGAATGGGGTGATCTATGTTGGCCCCATGGGCTGTCGCACCGGCTTTTACCTGCTCACCCGAGGGCTGACCCCGGCACAGGCGCTGCAGCTGACGGTGGACGCCTACCGCTTTATGGCCGATTTTGAGGGCGCTGTGCCCGGTGCCAGCGAGGTGGAGTGCGGCAACTACCGCGATATGGATCTGCCCGCCGCCAAGGCTGAAGCCGCTGCCATGCTGCCCGTGCTGGAAAGCCTGACCGCAGAGGATCTGCACTACTGATCTGTCAATATAAAGAGAGCGCCGCACAAAATACCGTGCAGCGCTTTTTTGTTACAAAATGATGCGAAAGTATTATTTATAATTTCAGGGCAGGGGAACGTCTGCGGATGTTCCCCTGCCCTGTTTTTACTAAAAGAAATCTCAAATCAGCCCCAAGGCTGCAAACTCCTTGGCAATGCCGTCCTCGTACACCGAGGGGGCAATGCGGTCGCAGCGCTGCTTCAGGCTTGCAGAGCCGTCGGCCATACAGACACTGATGCCGACCACATCGGTCATCTGCAGGTCGTTGTCGCTGTCGCCAAAGCCGATGCTGTTCTGCAGGGGCACGCCGAGATAGTCACATACGGCCTTGATGCCGCGCCCCTTATCAAACTTGCGGTTGATGAGCTCGCCGTTCACATAGCCGCCGTTCAGACCGTCCGGCTTGCTCTCGCAGAACACGAATCTGTCCTCGTACAGGCGCTTGGCCTCGTTCAAGTCCTCGCTGCGCTCTGCGATATATACGATCTTATACAGCGGCTCGCCCTTGTACTCGGCCAGCGGGCTCATGGTCATGCCGTCCTCCATGGCCTTGCGCCAGCGGGCGGCTTCGCTGTTCAGGGGGCCTGCATCCCGGTGGGTAAAACTCCAACGCTCGAGCATTTTCAGGCTGCCGTAGGTGGCATCCCGCGCTTCCAGCGTGCACTCCACGCCGTGGCGCTCCATGGCGCTGCGCACATCCTTTGCCAGCTGCGGCTCCATGGGCAGGTCTACCAGCACCTTGTCCCCGCAGAACACATAACCGCCTGCGCTGCACACCGCGCCATCAAAACCATAGTCCAGCAGCGGCCGGGTCATGCGCAGGTTGCGTCCGGTGCACAGAAACAGCTTGTGACCGTTGGCGTGCGCCTTGTGCAGCGCCTCCACCGTGCTTTGGGGGATCAGCATCTCACCCGGGGGTAGCAGGGTTCCGTCGATATCTAAAAAAATCAGTTTCTGTTTCATTCGTTCCTCTTTTTTTACAGTGAGCCGCGCTCTACCAGCGTATAGCCCAGCGTGGTCTGGCGCACCGGTGCAGCGTCCGCTCCGGTGTGCTCCAAGCTTTGCAGCAGCATCCGGGCAGCCTCCTGCCCGACCTGCCGCTGATAAAAGCGGATGGTGGTCAGGCCGGGTTCCACCACCTTGCCTGCCCAGTTGTCTCCGATGCCGGCAAGACCGACATCCTGCCCTACTTTGCGCCCGGCGTCGCGCAGCACCTGCAAAGCGCCAAAGGCCACGGTGTCTGTCACGCAGACTACACCGTCCAACTGCGGGCAGCGTGCCAGCAGCTCTTCCATACAGCGGTGCCCTTCTTCCATGGAAAAGGCGGCGCAGTAAGCGCGGGGCAGACCATCTGCGTTCAGTCCGGCCTCCCGCAGTGCATCCTGCACACCCTGACGGCGGGCTATGCCGGTGGCGGCGTCCTGCTCGCTACCGCCGATATACACGATATTTTTGCGGCCATGCTCCAGCATCTTCCGGGTCAGGTCGCGGGCAGCAGAGCGGTCATCGTTATAAACGCAGGGCAGGTCTGCAAAGCGCTGCCCTGTTACCACCACAGGCACACGGCAGTCTTTCAGCGCCTTGCACAGCTGCGGGCTGGAATCATAGCCCAGCAGGATGATACCGGCCACATGGTTGCGTTGCAGCGCTGTAAGATATTCCAGCTCCATCTGCCCGTCCAGCTCGGTGTCTGCCAGCAGCATCAGGTAGCGGCTGGCCCCCAACTCGGCTGCAATGCCGCTGGTGATCTGCCCCACCGACTGGGAGCTGATGCTGGGCACGATGACCCCCACCTGACGCACCTTGCCGGTGCGCAGGGTTTGGGCGGCAGTATCCGGGCTATAACCGGTTTTTTCCACTACGGCTTGTATCACGGCGCGCTTCTGCTCACTGAGGGGGCCGCCGTTCAAATAGCGGCTGACCGCAGCGCTGGAAACGCCTGCCATCTTTGCAATATCACTGATGGTCATGGGGTTATTCTCCGTTCCCTCTCCGGTGGTAATGTGTAAACGTTTTCATGCTTATTATAAATCCGTTTCATATTTCCCGCAAGAGGTGCAATGACCGTTTTTCTGTGGGGCTGCCCGTTGCTTTTTTGGTGATTTTACACAATCCAAACAATCTTGCTTTCTGATTTACCGCCAGAATTGCGAAAACCGTAGCGCTTATACAAGTCCCATGCTGATGGCGCGTGCGATAAGTCCCAGCACCAGCGCTGCCAGAATAATACCAAGTGCCACCCTGCTCTCGCCGCCGGTCTGCTGCTTTTTGCTGCGGGCGGCTGTGCTGCGGCTCTGCTTTATACCGGTGCTGCGGCTGCGGGCAGAGGTGCTCTGCCGCCCGGCAGTGCTTTTGGTGCTGCGGACAGTCTGGGGATTGCGGGGCTTTGTGCGGGCGGCGGCTTTTCCCTGCTGTGCGTTCTGCGGGCTGCTCTGACGCACTTTAAGGGGCTTGCCCTCGCTGCAGCGGCTCAGGTAGTCCTCTGCCTCGCGGTAATACTGCGCCAGTTCGTTTTCCTTAAAGGCAGTACCGGCGTAGCCCTCCTCCAGCGCCTCAATGGCTTCGTTGAACAGCAGGGCTGCCTGTGCGCCGTCTGCTGCAACTGCCGCGTGAGCAGCTTCGTTGCGGGCGGTGCGGATAGCGTTGCAGGCATGGCGGGCGGCAAAGGGGTGCGCCGTGTTGCCCAGCAGGTCCAGCGGGCGGGCGGCATCGGTCTCCGGGTCCAGCAGCACCCGCATACACAGGGTAGTGTCCAGCTGCTGCCAGCTGGTCTTGCCGGTAAGGTCCGGCATACGGTCGTAGTAATCCGGGCTTTCCTGCTTGCGGGCAGCAATATGCTCCAGCAGCGCATCCAGACTGTGCGCCCCGGGCTTGCGCTCCCAGTGCCAGCGCAGCAGACGGCGGCTGATCTCATCGCAGGCGGTCTTGATCTCAAAAGCCACCTGTAAGGCTTGTTCCGGCATGGTATTTCCTTTCTGTGCAGTGCACACAAAAGGCGGAGAAGGCACGCTGCCCCCTCCGCCGGGATGATCTCTTATTTTACAGCACGAACTGGTAGTACACAAAGCCGCACAGCGCGATGGCTGCGCACAGGATGGCCGTAATGGGCGGCACCCAGCGGATCAGCGCTTCTGCCACGCTGTCCCGGCTGTCCTCGTACTCTTCGTCCTCCTCCACAGGCGCGGGCTGACGCACCGGAGCCGGACGGCGGGCGGGGATCACGCGGGTACCCTCGTCTGCCGCAGCAGCGCCGGAAAGCGGTGCGCGGGCAGAGGCATCCAGCACCCGGGTAGGCTCCGAGACAGGCTGGATGGGGTCAGCCTTTGGCTCGTAGACCGGTGCTCCCACGACCCGGGTGGGCTCTTCTACGGGAGCCGCCGGAGCAGCAGGGGCTGCGCCCACGATGCGGGTAGGCTCCTCCACCGCAGCGGGCGCTGCGGGAGCAGCCGGGGCGTTGAGGGGCATTTCCATCTCGTCTGCCGGGGCAGCGGGCTGCAGCAGAGTGTTCAGCGCGTTCTGCAACAGGATACGGTCGCAGCCGCACTCCGAGCAGTAAACCGTGTCCTCCTCGGTGGGGTGGAAGGCACCGCAGGCGCAGTACCAGCCGTTCTCGAACACCTGCGGCATATACTTGAGGCCGGTGCGGTTCATCCGGCTTTCCAGTGCCTTTTCCAGCTCCGGACTCAGGCGGCGCGGGGCCGGCAGGCGGACGCGCTTGATGGCATCCAGATGCACGACCTTTTTGCCGCTGTATACGTTCTTCAGGACCACATCCACGCTGGTGATGGCCTTCTGGGTCACGAACACGGCATCGTCCATGCCAAAGCTCTCACCGGGCTTGACCTCGATCTCGCGGTATTCAAAGGCATCCTCACACAGGATGATACCGTCCACACCCTTGCACTTGAAGTGGATCTCCAGCGCGGTCAGGGTCACCTTGGAAATATTCTTGAAGGTCAGGCAGACTGCGTTCTCGCCGCTGAGTTCGCCCTTGAGCAGTTCCACACAGACGAACTGCACCGGGCTGCCCGGGGTATAATAGTTGGCCCGGGTGCGTGCGACCGGGTTAAAATTTTCCTCCACGACACTCGCTCCCTTCGATCATTCGTTTTCCTGCGGGGCATCCTGCGCCGGGTCGGGCATTTCCTCGCCCAGCACGGCCTGCTCCGCCTGTTCAGCGGGCTCTGCGCTCTCGGCAGGCTCTGCGGTCTCCACAGGGGCCGCCGGTGCGGCGGGTTCCTGTGCAGG
>OHTZ01001468.1_pt1 | contig 11280 bp, 9 predicted proteins | sample 1579011 | NCBI WGS metagenome assembly OHTZ01 (sample SAMEA3879603, study PRJEB24766) | human gut metagenome | biome: human-associated habitat; feature: feces | place: USA | collected 1985/1987
TCATGGCACCTCCCACCAAGATAACTGCCGCCACAGTTCTTTTCAGTTTAAAAACTTTCATCGTAATTTTTTATTAAATGTAAATAAGATTAGAGAAGTCCGTTGGCCGACAGGTAACGTTCAGCTTCGATGGCAGCCTTGCATCCGCTTCCGGCAGCTGTGATAGCCTGACGGTAATGCGGGTCGGCTACATCGCCTGCTGCAAATACACCGGGTATACCTGTGCGTGGAGAGTCACCTTCTGTCAGGATATAACCTGTTTCATCGGTTTTTACCCATGGCTTGAAGATTGCAGAATTAGGCTGGTGACCGATAGCCAGGAAAAATCCGTCGATGGCAACATCGTAGCGCTCTTCGTCTGGCTCACCCATACGTTTTACAACGTGCATGCCTTCAACACCGTCAGCACCATAAAGGCCCACTGCATTGTGTTCGAACAATACTTTGATGTGAGGATGGTTCAGTACGCGTTCCTGCATAATCTTTGATGCACGTAAGAACGGTTTACGTACTACCAGATATACTTGGCGTGCAAGTCCGGCCAAATAGATAGCTTCTTCGCAAGCTGTATCGCCACCTCCTACCACTGCAACTACTTTCTTGCGGTAGAAGAAACCGTCGCATGTAGCACAAGCGCTGACACCCATACCGGCATATTTCTTTTCATCTTCCAGTCCCAAGTATTTAGCCGTGGCTCCGGTGGCAATGATAAGGGCATCGGTTTCTACAGTACTGTCGTTATCGAATGTGATTTTATAGGGGCGTTCGCTTAGATCCGCTTTAATGGCAATGGCATTACGGATGTCTGTTCCGAAGCGTTCGGCCTGTTTGCGTAAGTCTTCCATCAGGTCCGGACCGGCTATACCTTCGGGATAACCCGGGAAATTTTCAACCTCGGTCGTGGTGGTCAACTGGCCGCCGGGCTGTATGCCCTCGTACAATACGGGGTTAAGGTTGGCACGGCCTGCATAGATGGCCGCTGTATATCCGGCAGGGCCGGAACCGATAATTAAGCAACGAATATGTTCCATAATCTTTTGGGGTTTGTATGTATATATAATTAATGTATAAGCAGACTTATCTCAGGTCTATGATTTCAGCCTGCGGATAATCTTTCGGGTTGAATTCGAAGTCTGTAGCTGCGAACGATTGTCCGGTATGCAACTGTTGGATGGAGATACGTGTCCACTGTCCTTTTTTACGTTGTTGCATACGGATGCACATCAGGCTATGGTTATCCTTGTTGATATCCAGGATGATCGTGTGCGGACTTTTCTGTTTGTTGCGGGCGGTCAGCGTGATTTCATAACAGCTTTTTCCGCGCAGGGTCGTTTCCTTGAGTTGATAATGATATCCTTCTTTGTACAAGTTGACGAACGTGTAGGGATTCATGCTTTGCTGTTCTTCCGGAGTCGGTACACTTACATTGACTTCGTCGTTGGCTTTCATGTAACTCCATTGCGTTTCGCCGTTGTACCAGGTAATCATATCCGGTGTGGTCATTTGGAATTTATTGCCTTGAATGCACATCGTGCCCGTGGCGCTTCCTTGTACGTTGCCTTCGGTGAAATTGTCAGCTTTAAAAGTAGCTTTGACACCGCCTTTGCTCGTAAACAGGGAGGCTGTTTCGTCCAGTATCTTTCGTGCATCGGGTGTTTGCTGCGCCTTTGCCGGGATAAGGGCAAGGCACAAAGCTACTGTCCATAATATCTTTTTCATCTTTTCAGTTTCTTTATCAGGTTATCTTAAATTGTTCAGTCTCATCTCCAAGTCGGTATCGTCTATACACAGCACTTCCCGGGGCTTGCTGCCTTGTGCCGCTCCTACGATACCTGCTTTTTCCAGTTGGTCCATCAGACGTCCCGCACGGTTGTATCCGATAGCGAATTTACGTTGTATCATAGAGGTGGAACCTTGTTGAGTAGCCACGATAAGGCGTGCGGCCTCTTCGAATAGTGGGTCAAGATGGGTCATGTCTACAGCACCTGCGTTACTTTCTTCCCCTTCCATTTCCACTTTGGGTAGTTCGAACGGGCCGAGGTAACTCTGTTGTTTGGCGATATAGGTCGTGATTCGCTCCACTTCCGGTGTATCGACGAAAGCACATTGTACCCGTACCGGTTCGCTGCCGCTCAGGAAAAGCATGTCGCCTCGTCCGATAAGTTGGTTGGCTCCCGGGCGGTCCAGAATCGTACGGGAGTCGATCATGGCACTTACTTTAAAGGCCATTCGTGCCGGGAAGTTTGCCTTGATGGTACCCGTAATGATGTTGGTGGTCGGGCGCTGGGTAGCGATGATCATGTGAATTCCCACGGCCCGGGCCAATTGTGCGATGCGGGCGATAGGCAGTTCTATTTCTTTTCCGGCCGTCATAATCAGATCTCCGAACTCGTCGATGACGACTACGATGTAAGGCATGAAACGATGCCCGTTTTCCGGATTGAGTTGGCGGTTCTTGAATTTGGCGTTATACTCTTTGATGTTACGGGCACGGGCTTTTTTCAGCAAGTCGTAACGCGTGTCCATTTCGCAGCAGAGACTTTTCAGCGTGGCCACCACCTTTTGTACATCCGTAATGATAGGCTCGTCGTCCCCGTCGGCAATCTTCGCCAGGAAATGGTTTTCGATGGGGGAGTAGATGCTGAACTCCACCTTTTTCGGGTCTACCATGACGAACTTCAGTTCCGCCGGATGCTTCTTATATAATAAGGACGTAATGATGGCATTCAGTCCGACAGATTTACCCTGTCCGGTGGCACCAGCCACCAAAAGGTGAGGCATTTTGGCCAAATCCACCATAAAAACCTCGTTCGTGATGGTTTTACCTAATGCGATGGGCAGTTCGTAGTCTGACTCACGGAACTTCCGGCTGTTCAGAATACTTTCCATCGACACCATGCGGGGCCGTGCATTCGGCACTTCTATACCGATAGTCCCTTTGCCCGGTATGGGAGCGATGATACGGATGCCCAGTGCGCTCAGGCTCAATGCGATGTCATCCTCCAGATTTTTGATACGTGAGATGCGTACTCCTTTTGCCGGGGTGATTTCGTACAACGTGATGGTCGGTCCCACCGTAGCTTTTATGGAAGATATGCCTACGCCGAAATTCTGGAGCACTTCAATGATTTGGTCTTTGTTTTTGTTTTGCTCTTCCATGTCGATGGGCGCATCTTCATCGTTACGTTTGTCCAACAGTTCGAGCGTAGGGTAATGGTAATTTTCCAAATCCAGCTTCGGGTCGTAAGGTTCCAAGGCTCCTTTACCGCTTGCGTCGGCAAGTTCCTCTTTTTCTGTTTCCACGATGTCCAGTTCGGGAGTTGCTTTTGGGGAATCGGACTGTTTGTCCGGAGCATCCGTTTCTTCTTCCTCGTCCGTATATTCCTCTTTCTCTGCCTTAAGCGGGGCGTTCATGTCGAAATTTATGGTGGTTTGAACGGGATACTCTTCCTCCTCTTTTATGCAGTCGGCAGTGTCGTCGGCGGTTTCCGGGTCGGCAGAGTCTTCAGCCGGTTCGGTTTCCCCGTCTGCTGCTTTTGCCGGGAGTTTCGACTTGATATAGTCCACCGGATTCAGGATTCGCCGTACCAATTGTATCGTTTCGCTGCTCAAGTAAGCCAGATAGGCGACAGCGGTCAGGAGCAGTACCATAAACGTGCCCACCTTGCCGATACGTTGGTTGAGCCAGTTACTGATAAATAAGCCGTGGTCGCCGCCCGGGTTGATGAAGTTCCAACCACTCAGACCTTCAAACGTTTGTTGAAAGAAATAGGAACAGGTAACAGAAAGCCAGATGATGAGTATGGAACAGTTCAGAAACCATTTCCAAAGCCTGACCTTATAGGCGCGGGTCAGTTTCATGGCTGCAATAATCAGAAAAACGGGAAGGATGAAGGCCGAGAATCCGAAACAGCGGTTTATCCAATAGTTGGCGCAGTAGGCTCCCACGGCTCCGGCATAATTCAGGAATCCCTCCATTGCCCCTTGTTCTATGAGACATTGGTCCTCCGCGCCGGTAAACAGGTGGGAGGTGAAAGACAACAGCATGAAAAGAGCCAGGATTAAGAGTACCAGTCCGAAAAAAAAGCGTATGGTTTCCTTATGGCCTACCGGTTCTTCTCCCGCATTCAGCACATGTTCTTCCGCTTCTGTCTTTTTTTCGGGCTTTTTTCCTTTTCCTTTCTGTACTTTGTTTCCTAATTTGGTTGTTTGTATCGTCGGATTTTTTTTACTCATCTTGGCTTGTCGGTATGAAAACAACTACAAAAGTAAATGAAAATCATCAATTTTGCTATTTTTTCGCTCAAATTTTTGTAGCTTTGCGGTTTTTAGAAAATGATGAGAGAGCACCATGAATGTGAATGATAAGAAAACGATAGTATATTCTCGGAATACTGTGGAATTTGTAACCGTGGCAGCCGAATTTTGTGCCTATTTGGAACAATCGGAAGGGAGGAAGTGCCGGGATTTCACGGATACCGTATTAAAACTCTTGCCTTTACTCTATTTGAAGGCTGCCTTGTTAGAGGATATTGAGGGCGCAGAGGACTTTCTTCCCGAAGCTTTCGTTTCGGAGCAGGATTACGAATTTGTCCGTCTGACACTTTCTGCTTTATTGGGCGAGAAGGACGATTACCTGGATTTTTGCAACGAGGGAGTGAAATTCAGCGATGAGCCGGCCGTAAAAACAATTTCAGAGGATTTGGCGGATATTTATCAGGCATTGAAGAACTTTGTGGAGACCTACCGCATCGGCTTGGAGGAAAACATGTACGAGGCCGTGGCGGAAGTCCGGAACGCGTTCGTGCTGTATTGGGGGCAAACGTTGACGAATGCCATGCGGGCTCTCCATCGTGTCAGGTACAGTCCCGAAGACGATGAAGATGAGGAATTAGATGTAGATTAACCTTTTCAAAATAAGATGAAAACACTGTATAGTAAGTTTGACAAGAAACTTATATCGGCTTTGCCGCGTGCTCTGTTCGAGGGGCGTATTTTTGTGATTCAGACGGAGGCGGAAGCGTCTCGGGCTGTAGATTATTTGTTGGCTTCGGCTGTTTTGGGAGTAGATACAGAAACGCGCCCTTCTTTCCGCAAGGGATGCACGAATAAGGTAGCTTTGTTGCAGGTATCTACCGATGATACTTGTTTCCTGTTTCGTTTGAATCATATCGGAGTGACCGAAAGTGTGAAACGTTTGTTACAGGACGAAAATGTCTTGAAAGTCGGTTTGTCGTTGCGTGACGACTTTGCCTCGCTCCATAAGCGTGGCGAGTTCGAGCCTCGGGCCTTCCTGGATTTGCAGGATTATGTCCGTGCTTTTGGTATCGAGGACATGAGCCTGCAGAAGCTGTATGCCAATATCTTCGGGCAGAAGATCAGTAAAGGGCAGCGTCTCACCAACTGGGAGGCGGACGTGCTGACCGAGGGGCAGAAACTGTATGCGGCTACCGATGCTTGGGCGTGCATACGGTTGTATCGGGAACTGGAAACATTGAAAGAAAATAACGACTATGAACTTGCCGTAGTGCAGGAATCATAAATAAATGAGGGTAAAGACTATGTATAAGAATTTATATTTAAAAAAAGGAAAAGAAGAAAGTCTGGAGCGTTTCCATCCCTGGATTTTTTCCGGAGCCATCCATCATATAGAGGGAGAGCCTGAAGAAGGGGAGGTGGTACGTGTGTTGACGTCCGAGGGCGATTTTATAGCCGTGGGGCATTGGCAAATCGGTTCCATTGCCGTCAGGGTGCTGGATTTCGAGGACAAAGCGGTGGACGGAGCCTATTGGGAAGACCGCCTGCGAGTGGCTTACGACTTGCGATGCGCCATCGGAGTGGCCGGACATGAAAAGGGAAATGATACCTATCGTTTGGTGCATGGCGAAGGAGACTGTTTGCCTGGGCTGGTGGTGGATGTGTATGGAAAGACAGCCGTCATGCAGGCTCATAGCGTGGGCATGCACGTGGCGCGTCACGAAATAGCACGGGCACTTGTGGCCGTGACGGGCGGAACAGTGGAAAACGTGTACTATAAGAGCGAAACCACTCTGCCTTTCAAGGCGGAACTGGGGCAGGAAAACGGTTTTATCGTGGGCGGAAGCACGGAAAACGTGGCGGTAGAGAACGGCTTGAAGTTTCATATAGATTGGTTGAAAGGCCAGAAGACAGGATTCTTCGTAGACCAACGTGACAATCGTTCGCTGTTGGAGCATTATGCCCACGGGCGTGCCGTGCTGAATATGTTCTGTTATACCGGAGGATTCAGCGTGTACGCCATGCGTGGCGGAGCCACGTTGGTGCATTCCGTGGACAGTTCGGCCAAGGCGATAGACCTGACCCGCGCCAACGTGGAACTGAACTTTCCGGGCGATGCCCGCCACGAGGCGTATGCCGAAGACGCTTTCAAGTATTTGGATGCGATGGGAGACCAGTATGATTTGATTATTCTCGACCCTCCGGCTTTTGCCAAACATAAGGATGCGCTTCGGCAGGCTCTGAAAGGCTATGCGCGTTTGAACGCCAAGGCTTTCAGTAAAATCAAGCCGGGCGGCATCCTGTTCACGTTCAGTTGTTCGCAGGTGGTAAGCAAGGACCATTTCCGTACCGCTGTTTTTACCGCCGCTGCGCAGAGCGGACGTCGCGTGCGTATCCTTCACCAGTTGCATCAACCGGCCGACCATCCCGTCAATATCTACCACCCCGAAGGGGAATATTTGAAGGGGTTGGTACTCTATGTGGAGTGAAAAACAAGGGTCAAATGAAAAATAAAGTTAAATACCATACATTTTTTTGTGCTTAGCTATTGCGTGAATGAAAAAAGCCGTATATTTGCACTGTGTTTTTCATGGTATTAGATTTAAGGTTAATGAAAGATTGGTTGTCGAGATGACAACCTTCTTTTTTTTAAGGGGGTACATCCGTTCGGGTGTGCCCCCTTTTCAGTCCGGAGCGTATGAGAGGGAGCGGTTCCGAAAAAATACGATTCTTTTTTTGTTTCCGGTGTGATTTTTCCGTATGTTTGTTCCGTTAAATAGAGAATATCATGGATAATACTGTGGAATATGTGGACGAGACGGGATTGTTGTTCCGTTCTTACCGGAAAGGCGGCGGTTCGGTTACGGACGGGTTGCAGGTCTACCGTGATGGAGTTTTGGTAGGCGATGTAGACGTTCCCCTGGGATTCCGGATGGCCGGTTATGTGGCTCCTTATTATTATTCCTATGTGGTGCCCGACGAGGAGGGAGAGCGGCTGTATATGTTCCGTTTTAAATGGCCTTCCGCACCGGAAGAATAAGTTCCGTGCTCTTGCCGGTGCTTTTCGCTCTTCTTTATTTACATGAATCATTCTGCTGAGAATGGAAAATCAATCTCAGCAGAATGAAAAATCGTTTGGCTGAGAACGGAAAATCGTTTGGCGCAGATTGATTTTATGGGTTGTGGAGGATGCCCGATGATGTTCTTTAAAGCTTTTCTTTTAATTCATTTCGAGAGGGTTAGGTATACTGCACGAGCGGAAATCTTGTACCTTTCTTGGGTTTTATTTATATTTACATCCGATGGTATATGATAGAGTGTATGTCGATGAAACAAGTTTGGATTGGAATAGCAGTTTGCTTGTGCCTGTCGTGCACGCGGATGCGAGACGGGCAGGAGGGCGTGGTGCTCGATTTGACGGAGACGGGGACGGATACGTTAGGATTCTGTGACGTTTTCGATGTGGTCGGTGTTGTCCCGTTAGAGACAAAAGACGAATGCCTTTTGGGGTATGTGAGTAAGGTGGAAGTCGTGGATGGAAACTATTATGTGCTGGACGGCCAACGGAAGGCGGTGTTCGTCTTCGACGGACAAGGGACGTTCCTGCGTCGCATCGGAATCGTGGGGCACGGGCACGGCGAATACGAGCGTGCCTCGGATTTTACGGTAGACCGCGACCGCGGACGTGTGGTCATTCTCTGCGGCCCCCGGGAGGTGTATATGTATGATTTACAGGGAAGGTTTGTCGGCAAGAAAGATGTCAGTCCTTGGTTGGTCTGGAAGATAGCCTCTTGTCCGGAAGGCTTTGTCGGTTCGACGGAAGACGCCACCTACTCCGAAGGCGAGATGGCTTTTTTGTTTTATGCTTTCGACCCCGAATTTCATGCACGGGGCAAGTGGGTCGGAGTGCGTCGGGACTATGCCATATCGACGGCCTATTTCCCTTTGCAAAAGGCCGGCGGCAAGGTGTTCGGCTTCGACGGCGCGAGGAATGCCGTCCACGTGTGGGACGGACAGGCCGACAGCGTGAGGACGGCATACGCCGTCCGTTTCGCCTCTCCCATGCCCGGAGGCATGAAAGGCCAGGAGGAATACATGCGGAATATGTTTCTTTACGACGTGCTGATGGGCGGCGCGTGGGGCGGCGACGGTTTGGTGTTGTTTTATTTGCACGAGGCCAGTCAGCACGTCGCTGTGTTTGCCCCAGACGGGGAGCGGCGTATGTCGGGGCCGTACCGGGATGTCTTTCCGGACTTGTACGTCGGGCGTGAGGGAGAAGTGCTGATCGTGCCTTCTGCTGCGCGGTTCCTGGAACTTGTACGTCGGCATCCGGATGTAGTGCCCGGTGCACCCGTGTCGGAAGACGGCAACCACGTGGTGTTGCGTTGCAGGTTGAGGTAATCCGCGGTTTGGGATTTTTTAATGGATATTTGTGTCGCTTTTTTTGTCCGCACCGGCATGGAAACGGATTTTTTTGTGTAAGTTTGCATATCATAATAGACTGTGGAATACATAAAACGTGAGAGCTATGAAATTAAAGATGCGCTTGACGGTGATGAACTTCCTGGAATACGCCGTGTGGGGGGCTTATCTGACCTCGATGGGAAGTTATTTGGTGAAAATCGGTATGGCCGAGAATATCGGTTGGTTTTATTCGGTTCAGGGCATCGTGTCTTTGTTCATGCCCGCGCTGATAGGTATTATTGCAGACCGTTGGATGCAGGGGCAAAAGGTGTTGAGCCTCTGTCATTTTCTGGCGGGCGTTTTCATGCTGGGAGCTTCGCTTTATGGGTTTGAAGCCGGCGCGGAAGCTTCATTTTCCACTTTGTTCACTCTTTATTCGTTGAGCGTGGCTTTCTTTATGCCCACTATCGCGTTGGCCAATTCCGTGGCTTATTCCGCTTTGGAGGGAGCCGGTCTGGATACGGTGAAAGACTTCCCGCCGATACGCGTGTTCGGTACGGTCGGTTTCATTTGTTCCATGTGGGCCGTAGATTTGGGCGGTATGCAGGAGAATGCGGGACAGTTCGCCTTTTCCGGTGTTCTGAGCTTGTTGTTGGCGGCTTACGCCCTGACCCTTCCGGTATGTCCGGTGAGCCATGCGGCGGAACGCAAGAGCGTGGTGGAGACTTTGGGGCTTCGTGCCTTTACGCTGTTCCGGCAAAAGCGTATGGCCTTGTTTTTCATCTTTTCCATGTGTCTGGGCATCTGTTTGCAGATCACCAACGGTTTTGCCAGTCCCTTCATCTTCTCTTTCGGGGGGATTCCCGAATATGCGGATACGTTCGGGGTACAACATGCCAATATCCTGATTTCCATATCGCAAATCAGTGAGACATTTTGTATTTTGTTGATACCGTTCTTTTTGGGGCGTTTCGGCATCAAGCGGGTGATGCTCATAGCGATGTTGGCGTGGGTGTTCCGTTTCGGGTTCTTCGCCTTGGGCAATCCCGGGTCGGGCGTGTGGTTGTTTGTCCTGTCCATGCTGGTTTACGGGGTGGCTTTCGACTTTTTCAATGTTTCGGGTTCCTTGTTTGTCGACAAGGAGACGGACATCAGCATACGCAGTAGTGCGCAGGGATTGTTCATGATGATGACCAATGGTTTGGGTGCAACCATAGGAACGTTGTCGGCTCAGGCCGTCATCAATCGTTTTGTGTACGCTTTGCCGGAAACGGCCTCCGGACAAGAGGTCATAGCCGGGTGGAACACCTGTTGGTATATATTTGCAGCCTACGCTTTGGTCGTAGCAGCCTTGTTTGCCATATTTTTTAAGTATAAACATGTAGTTAAAGATGAATGCGGAAGATGAATGAGGCGATAAAAGAACTGAAAGTGGTGACCGTGTCCAAATGTACGGAAGACGGTGCTGCATACATAGCTGTCCTGAAAGAAAAGGACGGTGAACGTATCTTGCCGGTCTTGATAGAGAGGAGCGAGGCTTACCTCTTGTTGATGAAGATGAAAGGGAATAAAAAGAATGCTTTGCCCTCTTCCATGTCCGACATTATGCGGGCGGCTTTCATGCAATGTAATATGAGCATAGAAGAAGTGCGCATAGCCACTGTGGAGGGAGGCGTAACCTATTGTCACGTCCTTTACCGGCAAGAAAGCGTTTTTCACATGATTCGTTATTGTAAGGCGTCCGATTGCCTGATTCTGGCCTATACGTTCGATTGCCCGATTACCATCGGCGAGGCGTTGCTGGAGCACCAGTATATGCGCGAAGTAGGAGACGGAATGTATTCCATCCCGGTAAATTCGGTGAGCGTGGATGCATTGAAAGAGGCGTTGAAAAGGGCTGTGGAAGACGAGAACTATGAACTGGCCTCGCAGTTGCGTGACGAAATAGAACGACGAAAATGAAGGAAATCCGTTTTTTTTATGCACCGGACGTCGCGGTGGATGCCGAACTGCCGGTAGATGAGGCCGCGCATTGCTTGCGGGTCTTGCGCTTGCAGGCGGGCGATGAGATTCGTCTGACCGACGGGAAAGGAATGTTTTATAAAGCCGAGATTACGACGGCCACCGGAAAACGTTGCCTCTTTAAGGTCTTGGAAGCCGTTCCGCATCCCAAGGAGTGGAGCGGGCACCTGCATTTGGCCTTGGCGCCTACCAAGAATATGGATCGGATAGAGTGGTTGGCGGAGAAGGCTACCGAGATCGGCTTCGACGAGTTGACGTTTTTGGATTGCCGCTACTCGGAGCGCAAAGTGGTCAAGACGGAGCGCATAGACAAGATTTTGGTGTCGGCCATGAAGCAGAGCCACAAGGCCCGTAAACCGCTGTTGAACGAGATGGAGGATTTCAAGCGTTTTGTGGCCCGCCCCTTCGCCGGACAGAAGTTCATCGCGCATTGTTATGACGAAGCCGATGTGGCCGGTGTGGCCAAGGCGTCCGAAGACAAGGCCATGGACGGTGGAAAGCCTTTTCTGTTGGACGAATTGGATGCCGGACAGGATGCTTTGGTGCTGGTGGAGGATGGCCGGCTGACAGAGGAGCTTTATGAGGCAATCAGTGATT
>OHTZ01001471.1_pt1 | contig 11255 bp, 6 predicted proteins | sample 1579011 | NCBI WGS metagenome assembly OHTZ01 (sample SAMEA3879603, study PRJEB24766) | human gut metagenome | biome: human-associated habitat; feature: feces | place: USA | collected 1985/1987
GCATGCTGCGGTGAATACGTTCCCGGGCCTTGTACACACCGCCCGTCACACCATGAGAGCCGGGGGGACCCGAAGTCGGTAGTCTAACCGCAAGGAGGACGCCGCCGAAGGTAAAACTGGTGATTGGGGTGAAGTCGTAACAAGGTAGCCGTAGGAGAACCTGCGGCTGGATCACCTCCTTTCTAAGGAGTCAGGCAATGACAGAGCATCTAAGATGGTCAGTCATTGGAACAGGTGACAAGTTAAAGTTTAAGTAGATATTGTTCGATTTTGAGGGCCCTGAAAAGGACACTCAAAGACGTACCTTGAAAACTGAATAATAACTGCGAAACAAAGATTATAGTAAGTTCTTTTTTAAGAAATATTACAATTTCAAAAGGAAGGGTAACAATAATCTTCGTTGGCAAGAGAGAATCAAGAGGATACCAAATGTTCTTAAAGAACGTTTGAAAGGTCAAGCGAACAAGGGCGCAGGGCGAATGCCTTGGCACTGGGAGCCGATGAAAGACGTGATAAGCTGCGATAAGCTTCGGGGAGCTGCAAATAAGCATTGATCCGGAGATTTCTGAATGAGGAAACTCACCTGGGTTCATACTCAGGTACGTTATACTGAACTTAAAAATAGGTATATCGAGGGAACCGCCTGAACTGAAACATCTAAGTAGGGCGAGGAAGAGACATCAAACGAGATTCCGTAAGTAGTGGCGAGCGAACGCGGAAGAGGGCAAACCGGAAGTAGAAATACTTCCGGGGTACGGACTGCTTTTAGGACTTAATCTGTTAACCGAACGGCATGGGAAGGCCGGTCAGAGAGTGTGAGAACCACGTAGGTGAAAACGGAGAGAGCTGCGCAGGATCCAGAGTACGGCCAGACACGTGAAACCTGGTCGGAATACGGGGGGACCACCCTCCAACCCTAAATACTACCCAGTGACCGATAGCGTATAGTACTGTGAAGGAAAGGTGAAAAGCACCCCGGGAGGGGAGTGAAAAAGAACCTGAAACCCTGTGCCTACAAGCACCTAGAGCACGTCAATGTGTGATAGGGTACTTTTTGTAGAACGGTCCGGCGAGCGATTGTATGCAGCAAGGTTAAGGACTTAAGGTCTGGAGCCGAAGCGAAAGCGAGTTTGAAAAGGGCGTTAAGTTGCATATAATGGGCCCGAAACCGGGTGACCTACCCATGGTCAGGTTGAAGTGGAAGTAAAATTCCATGGAGGACCGAACCGACCTCCGTTGAAAAGGCGGCGGATGAACTGTGGGTAGCGGAGAAATTCCAATCGAACCCGGAGATAGCTGGTTCTCCCCGAAATAGTTTTAGGACTAGCCTCAAGTTAGATACCTGGAGGTAAAGCACTGAATAGCCTAGCGGCCGAGAGGTTAGCGAAGCTTATCAAACTCAGAATGCCAGAGTATTGATGCTTGGGAGTCAGACAGTGTCAGATAAATGTCATTGTCAAAAGGGAAACAGCCCAGATCTACAGCTAAGGTCCCAAAGTCAGGTTAAGTGGAAAACGATGTGAAGATACGCAGACAACCAGGATGTTGGCTCAGAAGCAGCCACTCATTCAAAGAGTGCGTAATAGCTCACTGGTCGAGCGTCTTTGCGCGGAGAATTTAACGGGGCTAAACCTGACACCGAAGCTTAGGCAATACAGCAATGTATTGGGTAGGGGAGCGTTGTATACGCGGTGAAACAGTAGCGCAAGCGGCTGTGGAGTGTATAGAAGTGAGAATGCCGGAATGAGTAGCGCGAATGCAGTGAGAATCTGCATGGCCGAAAGCCTCAGGTTTCTGGAGGAAGGTTCGTCCGCTCCAGGTTAGTCGGGAGCTAAGGTGAGGCCTAACGGCGTAGCCGATGCACAGACGGTAGAGATTCCGTCACCACCAAAAGAGTTAAACACAGGGACACATTTGAAGTCTCGGAGCCGGGTGTTGGTTCCGGTAGCGATCGAGGGAAGTTAGTACCGAAGTCCGGGATGGAAGATGGCGAGAAAAGCTGTGTGTATTTCTGCGGTGCCCGTACCGCAAACCGACACAGGTAGGTAGGAAGAAGATTCTAAGGCCAACGGGAGAAGGGTTGTTAAGGAACTCGGCAAATTGACCCCGTAACTTCGGGAGAAGGGGTGCTCCAGAGATGGAGCCGCAGAGAATCGGCCCAAGCAACTGTTTACCAAAAACACAGGTTTGTGCTAAATCGAAAGATGACGTATACGAGCTGACGCCTGCCCGGTGCTGGAAGGTTAAGAGGAGATGTGCAAGCATTGAATCGAAGCCCCAGTGAACGGCGGCCGTAACTATAACGGTCCTAAGGTAGCGAAATTCCTTGTCAGGTAAGTTCTGACCCGCATGAAAGGCGTAATGATTTGGGCACTGTCTCGACAGCCCGCCCGGCGAAATTGTAGTACCGGTGAAGATGCCGGTTACCCGCGACAAGACGGAAAGACCCCATGGAGCTTTACTGTAGCCTAATATTGGGTTTCGATGTTGCATGCACAGGATAGATGGGACACAGGGAAACAAGTGCTTTGGCATTTGTGGAGTGGCCGTTGGGATACCATCCTTGCGATATTGGAATTCTAACCTGCGCCTTTGAATCAAGGCGGGGGACATTGTTAGGTGGGCAGTTTGACTGGGGCGGTCGCCTCCTAAAGAGTAACGGAGGCGTTCAAAGGTTCGCTCAGCTTGAACGGAAATCAAGCAAAAGAGTGCAAACGCAGAAGCGAGCCTAACTGCGAGACTGACGGGTCGAGCAGTAACGAAAGTTGGAGTTAGTGATCCGGTGGTATGTGAGTGGAAATGCCATCGCTCAACGGATAAAAGTTACCCTGGGGATAACAGGCTGATCTCCCCCAAGAGTCCACATCGACGGGGAGGTTTGGCACCTCGATGTCGGCTCATCGCATCCTGGGGCTGTATTCGGTCCCAAGGGTTTGGCTGTTCGCCAATTAAAGCGGTACGCGAGCTGGGTTCAGAACGTCGTGAGACAGTTCGGTCCCTATCTGTCGTGGGCGCAGGATATTTGATGGGAGCTGTTCCTAGTACGAGAGGACCGGAGCGGACGTACCTCTGGCGCACCAGTTGTTCTGCCAAGGGCATAGCTGGGCAACTATGTACGGATCGGATAAACGCTGAAAGCATCTAAGCGTGAAGCCGACCCAAAGATAAGATATCCCACTGATTGAATCAGGTAAGATCCCTTGTAGACTACGAGGTTGATAGGCACGATGTGTAAGTGGAGTGATCCATTCAGCAAGTGTGTACTAATAGATCGAGGGCTTGACCACAATTCGCTTGAATTCTCAAGTCAATGATAAAATGTGAGCAGTGATTATTCAGTTTTGAAGGCACGTCCTTCAAGAAACACTGGACAAAGTAAAACAGAAATGTTATACTGAACCAGTCATATTGGTCGGTGACGATGACGGTGAGGTTCCACCTGTTCCCATTCCGAACACAGAAGTTAAGCTCACTCGTGCCCAAGATAGTTCGCTGGAAACGGCGCGTGAAAATAGGTAGTCGCCGACTTACATGAAACCCCTGAGGAAGAAATTCCTTGGGGGTTTGTTGTTTTTGCACGGTACTTTCTTTCACCGGTAAAGAAATTGCCAAAAGTTTCTATTTTTGCTTAATTTTTTCGTACAATGTGCTATCATAAGGTTGGAAATGCTTTTGGGAGAAACGCGTTCCAATGCAAAAAACAGTTGACAAAGGATCGGCCTGCTGTTTGACCACCACTTTTCGATCATGTGAGCATGAACTGGAAAGGAGCAGAAGAAAAATGACAAACAAGAAATTCAAGTTGGCAGCAATGTCGCTGGCCACTGCGGTTGCAGTGAGCACGGTTGGCCCCAGTGCTTCTGCGGTGACGTATTATCTGGGCGATGGCAGTGTAACTGTTGACAAGGATGACACTCGCGGCGCGTATAGTTATCAGGGTACGGACGGCAGTGAGGAGCACCGCACCTACGTCAATGAGGATAAAGAGCAAACTGGCGATGGCACGATCTACGTCAAGGACGGCAACGCGCCAACTGATAACTCCGACAATGGCACAGAGGAAGCCACACCTACGGATCATACCACAGATTCTTCTGCCGACAACACAGAGAACAGTTCCACGTCTGAGACCACAACCACAAACACCATCACGGTCAGGGAAGATGTGAAAGATGCAACCATCGTGGTTGAGGGCGTGAATGTAGATACCAGCGATACCAGCACCCAGACTAACATCTCGGCTGAAGTGCCCGCTGATGCAAATGCCAAAGAAAATAAAACCATCATCAAGGTGGGCGAGGGTGCAGATGTTGACCTGACAGTCAGGGATTCCAACCTGACCACCGGCGGCAACGGTATTGATATCGGTGTGAATCTGGAAGGTGAAGATGAAAATAAGAAAACCAACGTTGACCTGACGCTGGATAATACCGAAATCAATCTGACCGAAAAAGATAACACCGCAGGCATTGTTGCACGGGATAACTCCAAGGTGGACGTTACATTAAAGGGCGAAAACACCATTGATGGCAAGGATGCCTTGGAGGATGCCGCCCAGGAAGCAGAAACCGCGAAAAAAGAAGGCACGAGCAGCCCCAACCGCAATGTGGAAGGCATCCGCGTGGGCGGCGAAAACGCAGGTGATGACAGCAGTGGCGAGGGTGCGTCCCTGACCATCAAAGGAGACGAGACCAGCGACCAAGGCTCTCTGAACATTGATCATACTTCTACCGGAATGGTGATCTCTAACGATTCTGATGTGACCTTGACGGACAATGCCGATGTGGATATCAAGCACACAGAAGCAGGTTCCAGTACGCAGGGTGGACGCGGTATCGTACAGCGGGGCGATTTGACCGTAGAGGACAAGTCCAGCCTGACCATTGACACGGTGGGCAACGGTGCCTATAAGATCGATAATGATCAGGAAGGTTTAGTCTACGGCAACAATGGTTATGGTATTGACAGTACCGGTGACATCACGGTAACAGGTGACAGCACACTGGAGATCAAGGGAACACAGAGCTCTGCAATCTATGGCGGAACCGGTTCCAGCCTGACCGTAGAAGACAGCACGCTGAACATCGACAGCAATGGCCGTGGCATCGACTATGAGGGCGGTGCCGGGGACATCACCTTCGATAATTCCGAGGTGAATATCAGCGGCAATGGCATGGGTATCTCCGTTGCTCCCGGTGGCGGCACTAACATCACATTCGACAACTCCACCGGAAGCGTCAGTGCTCAGAATGGTACTGCCATCTACGGCCCCGAGAGTAACGGAAAGGGAAAACTGACCGTTACCAACAAGAGCGAGGTCAAATTGGAAGCTCCCACAGGTATCTACGCTGGTTTTGATGAAGTAGAAATCAGCGGCAAGAGCAAGGTTACCTCCATAGGCAGTGTTGGTATGATGTTTGTTGGCGGTCAGAGTGGTGCGACCAAACTGCATGTTACCGGAGAGAGCGAATATAATCTGCAAATGAAGGGTTATGCTCATGCTCTGCGTGTTAACCTAAGCAAGAATCCAAGCAGTATTCTGGTTGATCAAAATAGCAAGTTGCACCTTTCGCAAGCTACAAAAGGCGCAAGCGCTATTGTTCTCGGTAACGGTGCAACTCTTACCATGGATAACGGCACTCTTATCACTGAGGGCAATTTCCTCAAAGGTATCTATTCTAATGGCTCAAAATCTACCACTACCATTCGGAATGGCTCTCATGTGGATGTAAACTCTATTGTGGGCACTAAGAGTGACAAGGGCCAGAACCTCATCGTTACCGGCGGCACGCTGACCTATGACTACAAGGCCGACAACACCCTGTGGCCGGTGAACGAGCAGGGCGACAAGCTGACCAATTTCCTGCTGACCAAGGATGATGCCCACGCAAACTTCGATGCCCTTTCCTATAAAGGTCAGACCTACACCTACCTCTCTGACCTGAACAAGGAGACCGGGAAACAGTATCTCTCCGTGTGGGTGCCCGCCGCCGCACTGAACTATATGCTGGATGTGGACGGTTCCCACGACCCGGAGATCATCGGCAAGGCACTGGAAGAGCTGAAGCAGGCCGGATACAATTTCAACACTGCCTACCAGACCGCTGAGAATGGCGATCAGGTTGTTATTCTGCGGGATATGGTGATGAACGGTAAGAGCCTGAACTTCACCAAGACCACCGATGCAGAGGGCAACACCAAGCTCATCTGGGGCAACTACGAAAAGCAGGCAGAGGGTGCTCCCAGCGCTTATGATATGGTCTATGGCACCGAGTACGAGTATGAGGGCAAGACCTATACCATCGTCTGGGGCTATGAGAGCCAGAACAACCCCAACACCACCGCAGCAGCGGGCGTACTGGATGCTTTTGGCCCGGATTCCAACGTGAAGGTTACCGGCGAAACCATCGACGGCACCGACTCCGCACAGTACACCGTGACCATTTACGGCGCTCTGCGGGAAGTGACCGACCCTGTGATCCCCACGAACCCGGAACCGGAAACACCTGAGGACTCCGATCCTACTCCTCCGGCTCCGGCTCCCACTACGCCGACCACCCCGGCAGTGCAGGATGCACGGCCCACCACTCCCGCCGTGGAGCAGGCAGTTGCTAAGACCACGCCCGCCCCGGAGACCCCCGTGAACCCGCCGGTACAGGATGCCCGCCCGGAGAGCGGCAAGCTGATCCAGACCGGTACCACCAACTGGATGGCAGATGTTCTGGTGCGTGCAGGCGGTGTTCTGCTGGCTGCCGGTTATCTGCTGGAGCGTAAGCGCAAGAGCATGTTCCATAAGGCACAGCACTGAACACGCTTCTGTAAATGATGTAAAATAGTAAAATATTAAACTGGCTTGGGGCCGCTGCACAAATTTTTGTGGGGCGGCCCCACTTTTTGCAGAAAAAGGCGCTCTTGTCTCGTATTAGGGGATGAAAGCGCTTTTGATTTTGCAAAAAAGGATGAGAACGAGAATGAAAACTTCACCGCACCGCCGGAAGCACCGGCGCAGAACCTTCCGGCGGCTGTTCTGGCTGCTGGTGCTGGCGACCCTGCTTCTGCTGTTGTGGCCCCGGCGGGTCACGCTGGATGGGCTGAACAGTCCCCATGCCATTTTACTGCGGGCCGACAGCGGAGAGGTGCTGGCCGAAAAGGATGCCGACAGCACGATCTATCCGGCTTCCATGACCAAGATGATGACGGCGTTGCTGGCCATAGAAGCAAACCCGGACCTCGACACGCCCGTGACCCTGCCCGAGGAGATCTTTCCGGCTCTGCAGGCCCAGAATGCCTCGCTGGCAGGGTTTCAGGCCGGGGAAACGGCCACGGTACGGGATCTGCTGTACGGGGCCATGCTGCCCTCGGGGGCCGAGTGCTGCGAAGCGCTGGCCCGGGAGGTGAGCGGCAGCGAGGAAGCTTTTGTGGCCCGGATGAACCAGAAAGCGGCAGAGCTGGGGATGACCGGCACACATTTCTGCAACCCCACCGGCCTGCACGACCTAGAACATGTTTCCACCGTGCGGGATATGGCCCGGCTGACAGAAGCAGCCCTGCAGAACGAGACCTTCCGCAAGCTGTTTACCACGGAGCGGTATACCGTTCCGGCCACCAACTGCCACCCGCAGGGGTTCACGATGCACAGCACCCTGCTGAGCCAGCTGGACGGCACAGAGCTGCACCGTGGCCGGATCCTGGGCGGTAAGACCGGTTACACCGGGGAGGCAGGGCTCTGCCTTGCCAGTCTGGCCGAGGTGAAGGGCAGGGAATACATTCTGGTCACAGCCGGGGCAGGGGGAGACCACAGCACCGCGCCCTACCACATCGAGGATGCCGTAACGGTCTACCGCCGTGTGAGCCGGGGGTCCTGAACAGGGGAGCGGATGCGCTCCCTTTTTCTGTGCCCGGCTTTGTGGTACAATGGAGCAAAACCATTCACAGAACAGGAGAACCATCATGCTCAAGGATTCACAGGTCGATCTCTGCGGCCGCACCGATTTTACCCGCACCGCGCCCCTGCTTGCCCGGGACGAGGCGTTTTCATTTGCCTGCGCGGGCTGCGGCGGCTGCTGCCGGGGGCGGGAGGATATCGTGCTGTCGGGCTTTGACCTGTGGCGCATTGCGGCCCGCCTGCGCCTGCCGCCCCGCACCGTGGCCCGGGCGTTCTGCCGGGGAAGCATCGGGCGGGTCAGCCGCCTGCCGGTGCTGCGGCTGGCCCCGCTGAAGGAAGAGCGCGGCAACTGCCCCTTCCTCACCGGGAACCACTGCGCCATCCACGATGCCGAGCCGCTGGTCTGCGCCCTTTACCCGCTGGCGCAGGAGATCACGAAGGACGGTCAGGTATCCTACTTTTTGCAGCCCACCCAGTGCGGCGGGCAGGTCATTGCGGCAAGGGTGGGAGATTATCTGGCCCGGTACGATGTGCCCGCCCGGGAGGCCACCGATGTGCGCTGGGCGCAGGTGTGCATGGAGTTGGAGGATACCGTGGAGCGGCTGGACGCTCTGTTTGAGCCGGTGTTTGCCCGGCGGATGCAGGAAAAGCTGTGGCAGGCGCTGTATTACCGGTACGACTTTGCAAAAGAGTACCGCCCCCAGCTGGAAGAAAATCTGCTCTGGCTGGACGGTGAGCTGAAAAAGCTCGAAGGGATGCAGATGCAGCACAGAACAATCGAAAAAAGTGATAGATAAAATTACTTTGATTGATAATTCGGGCTGTTCCCCGGTTGTTTTAGGGCGGAAAGTGTGATATACTTCACGAGTGTAAAGCGGCAGTGCGATGCGACAGGCCGCTTGAATACTGACTTTCATGCGGTGTCCTGTTGCCGCGAAAGTAGAATTGAGGGAGTAATATCATGCGTAAAATTTCTCGTCGTTCGTTCCTGTCTGCCGCCGCTGTCTGCGGCGCAGCTGCTGCCCTGACTGCCTGCGGCGGTTCCTCCAGCTCCACGGCTGCTTCTTCCACCGCTTCCTCTGCTGCGGCTTCTTCCGCAGCGGCTGACGGCCAGAAGTATACCGTTGGCATCTGCCAGCTGGTGGAGCACGCCGCTCTGGATGCTGCCACCCAGGGCTTTGAGGATGCTCTGACCGCACAGTTCGGCGAGAATGTCACCTTTGACTTCCAGAACGCCCAGAACGATTCCGCAACCTGCGCCACCATCGCCAACGGCTTTGTTTCCGCAGGCGTTGACCTGATCATGGCAAACGCTACCCCCGCCCTGCAGGCCGCACAGGCTGCCACCAACAGCATCCCCATTCTGGGCACCTCCGTCACCGAGTACGGTGTTGCTCTGGGCCTGACCGATTTCGATGGCACCGTGGGCGGCAATGTCTCCGGCACCTCTGATCTGGCTCCGCTGGATCAGCAGGCGGATATGATCACCGAGTGGCTGCCCGAGGCCACCAAGGTGGGCCTGCTCTACTGCTCTGCCGAGGCAAACAGCCAGTATCAGGTAGACGAGGTCCAGAAGTACCTTGAGGCCAAGGGCGTTACCGCCACCCAGTACGCTTTCTCTGATTCCAACGATCTGGCCTCTGTCTGCCAGAAGGCTGCCGACGAGAACGACGCAGTGTATGTCCCCACCGACAACACCTGCGCTGCCAACACCGGCATTATCGACGGCATCTGCCGCCCGGCCAAGAAGCCCGTGTTCGCCGGTGAGGAGGGCATCTGCTCCGGCTGCGGCGTGGCGACCCTGTCCATCAGCTACTACGATCTGGGCTACACCACCGGTGAGATGGCTGCCAAGGTCCTGACCGGTGAGGCCGATATCTCCACCATGCCCGTTGAGTACACCAACGTGACCAAGAAGTACAACGAGACCATCTGCGATGATCTGGGCATGACCGTTCCCGAGGGTTACGAGGCCATCGAGGAGTAATAAAAGGCTCCCTCCCAGAGGGAGCTGTCTCGTGAATGCGAGACTGAGGGAGTTACAATAGAAAATAGCGGAGAAGAACGAATTTTTGCTCTTCTCCGCTTTCCCGTATCAGAAAAAAGTGTAGTTACAGGAGGAAAACGTTTTGGATATTCTTGCAAGACTTGCCAACCTGCCCGGTGCCTTGCCCGGTGCCTGTGCGCAGGGCCTCATCTGGGGCATCATGGCCATTGGTGTGTACCTGACCTACCGCATCCTGGATGTGGCTGACCTGACCGTAGACGGTTCCTTTGGCACCGGCGGCGCAGTCTGCGTTATGTGCCTGCTCTCCGGCATGAACGTCTGGGCAGCGCTTTTCATCGCCCTGCTGGCCGGCCTGGCCACCGGCCTTGTCACCGGTCTGCTCCACACCTTTATGGGCATCCCGGCCATTCTGGCTGGTATTCTGACCCAGCTGGCCCTCTACTCCATCAACCTGAAGATCATGGGCAAGGCCAACCAGTCCATCAACGTGGACAAGTACGACCTGCTGATCTCCCTGCGCTGGGTCAAGGAATTTGCCCTGCACAACCCCATCATCATGGTCATTCTGGTCAGCGCCGTGGTCATCGGTGTGCTGTACTGGTTCTTTGGCACCGAGCTGGGCTGCGGCATCCGCGCCACCGGTTCCAACCCCGCCATGAGCCGCGCCCAGGGCATCAACACCAGCTTCAATGTGGTGCTGGGTCTGGCGGTCTCCAACGGTCTGGTGGCCCTGTCCGGCGCACTGCTGAGCCAGTATCAGGGCTTTGCCGATGTCAGCATGGGCCGTGGTGCCATCGTCATCGGTCTGGCCGCTGTCATCATCGGCGAGGCCCTGTTTAGCCGCATCTTCCACAACTTTGCCCTCAAGCTGGTGTCCGTCTCGCTGGGTGCCATCATCTACTACATCGTTATCCAGCTGGTGCTGACCCTCGGCTTTGACGCAAATCTGCTCAAGCTGCTGAGCGCCTCTGTGGTGGCCGTGTTCCTGGCCGTGCCCTATTGGAAGAGCAAGTACTTCGCAAAGCCTGCGGCAAAGAAGGCACAGAAGGAGGATGCAAAAAATGCTTGAAATCCAGAATGTTTCCAAGACCTTCAACGCCGGTACCGTCAACGAGAAAACGGCCCTGAACGGTCTGAACCTGAAATTGAATGAAGGTGATTTTGTCACCGTCATCGGCGGCAACGGTGCGGGCAAATCCACCATGCTGAACGCTGTGGCCGGTGTGTGGCCCGTGGACAGCGGCAAGATCATCATTGACGGCACCGACGTGACCAAACTGGGGGAGCACCAGCGCGCCGCCTACATCGGCCGCGTGTTCCAGGACCCCATGACCGGCACCGCCGCCACCATGCAGATCGAGG
>OHTZ01001483.1_pt1 | contig 11127 bp, 10 predicted proteins | sample 1579011 | NCBI WGS metagenome assembly OHTZ01 (sample SAMEA3879603, study PRJEB24766) | human gut metagenome | biome: human-associated habitat; feature: feces | place: USA | collected 1985/1987
GTATCAAAAATTCGGGCGTTTGTATAGGCTTTTTTGAGAAACTCCGAACTTTCTTTCCATTTTGTAACCTGAAATGTGGTCTGTGCAACTGCAAAAAGGGGTTTTTGGGGGTCAGAAGGGCCGTTCCACGCCTCTAACTCGGCTAAATCGGCAAAAACGAACACCTCGCCCCGGGTGTGTCCCACAATACCCTGCACCTCCGGGTGGGTCTTATCCCCCGCCACCAGCAGCACCGCACCCTCTTTTTCGGCCTCGGCGGCAATGCGCTGGATCTTCTGCACAAAGGGGCAGGTGGCGTCATGGTAGGGGATGCCGCGCGCTTCCAGTTCGTCGTAAACGCTGCGGGGCACGCCATGACTGCGGATGACCACCTCGCACCCGGCGGGCACATCCTGCACGGTGTCCACTACCTGTGCACCCTTGCGCCGCATATCCTCCACCGCCTGCGGGTTGTGGATCAGCGGGCCCAGTGTTGCCACCTTATGCCCCTCGGCCAGCAGGCCGTAGGTCAGTTCCACGGCACGGTTCACACCAAAGCAGAACCCCGCCGTTTTCGCCAAACGGATCTCCATCTCTTACGCCCCCATCTTTTCCCATGCTTCCAGCAGTGCCTGCTTGTTGGCACGGAGCTTTTTGGTGTCCCGGCGGCCCTCCATGGCAAACTGTTCTGCGGGCATCGGCTCGCCGTAGATCACCCGCACCTTGCAGAACAGGTGCATCCTCCCGTCCGGGGTATCATAGAAGATTCGGCAGGGCACAACGTCCACCCCTGCCTCGGCGGCAATGACGAAAAGACCGCTCTTGGGGGGCAAGAGCTTACCCTCCTTTTCGCGGGTGCCCTCCGGGAAGATGAGCAGGGTCTTGCCCTGTTTGCAGGCCTCCACCGTCTGAGAGATGACCGCCATCTCGTCCTTGGTGCCGCGGACGCACACGCCGCCGCAGCAGCGGAAGAACCACGTCAGGAAGGCGTTGATCTCGAACAGTTCCTTTTTGGCAAACACCACCATCCGCCTGCCCCACCGGGTGACAACGATGAACACCGGGTCGATGGCAGACACATGGGTGGGCGCAAGGATGTAGCCCTTCGTCTGCACCTTTTTCAGGTTTTCACGCCCCTCCACCCGGATGCGGAAACCGATGTGCCACACAAGCCACGCAAGGGGCACCAGAATATAATATAGTACCATTTTTTATTCCTGTCCTGTTTGTTTTATCCGCCGATCTTTTTGGCAATGATCTGCTTCATGGCGTCAAGGCTCTGCTCAAAATCCAGTTCCGAGGTATCCAGCAGCACGGCGTCCTCTGCCTGTTTCAGCGGAGCGGCGGCGCGGTGGGTGTCCTGATAGTCCCGCTGCTTCACATCTGCCAGTACTTCCTCGTAGGGGGTGTCGATGCCCTTGGCCTGATACTCCTTCCAGCGGCGGGTGGCGCGTGCCTCCGGGCTGGCGGTCAGGAAGATCTTCACCGTAGCGTCCGGCAGCACCACCGTGCCGATATCCCGGCCGTCCATCAGCACATCCTGCTTTTTTGCCATACTGCGCTGCAAGTCCAGCAGAAATGCCCGCACCGCGGGGTTTGCGCCCACGGCAGAGGCTGCCATGCCCGCGGCTTCGGTGCGGATGGCGGTGCTCACATCCTCGTCCTTTAAGTAGATGTGCTGCTCGCCCGCAATGGATGCCAGCCGCAGCTCGATCTGGGGCAGCAGGGAGTCCACCGCTGCGTTGTCCTTGGGGTCCTTGCCCGCGCGCAGGGCGTACAGGCCGATGGCGCGGTACATTGCACCGGTGTCCACATAGATATAGCCCAGCTCTGCCGCCAGACGGCGTGCCAGAGTGGATTTGCCTGCACCCGCAGGCCCATCAATTGCAACAGATACCATGATATGTTCTCCTTATTTATATATAGTACACAGGAAATTAGCTGCGCTGTTTTTTACAGGTTATTCGCAAAGCTTTGTGCGGTGCAGAAAGCGATCTGCAGATTGTAGCCGCCGGTGTAGGCGTCCACGTCCAGCACCTCGCCCGCGAAGTACAGTCCCAGCGCCTTTTTGCTCTGCATGGTCTTGGGGTCTACCTCCCGCACCGATACGCCGCCGCTGGTGATCACCGCGTGGGCAAGGTCGCCCCGGGCGTCAATGGGCACCTGCCAGTGCTTGATCAGCTGCACCAGCTCCCGCTTCTGCTCCCGGGTGATCTGGTTGGCCTTGGTGGCGGGGTCAATGCCCCAGCGCGCCACCATGACCGGCTGCATACTGGAGGGCAGCAGCTTGACCAGCGCACCCTGCGCCGCGTGGTTTGCCAGCAGGGCAAAGTCCCGGGTAATGCGGTCGTACAGCTGCTCCTCGCTCAGGGCGGGCTTCAGGTCGATCTCCGCGATGTACCTGTGCTTTTTCATATCCCCCAGATGGCTGGACGCGCTCAGGGTCAGCGGCCCGCTGATGCCAAAGTGGGTAAACAGCATCTCGCCCTGCTCGTCAAAGATGGCCTTGCCGTCCTCCAGCAGGGTCAGGGTAACATTTTTCAGCGCCAGACCCATCATCTTTTTGCAGTCCGGGTCATGGCTGACCAGACTGACCAGACTGGGCACCGGCTCCACAAGGGTGTGCCCCGCCTGCTGCGCCAGCTTGTAGCCATCGCCGGTAGAGCCGGTGGTGGGGTAGCTTACGCCGCCGGTGGCCACCAGCACCGCATCCGCCCGGTACTCCCTGCCGGAGGTGCCCCGCACGCCCACGCAGCGCAGCGCCGGGCCCACCTTTTTCTTTTTGGGGTGGCGCGGGTTTTCCGCTGCCATCGGGGCAGGCTCCGCCTCCGGCACGATGTCCTCCAGCAGCAGCTTTTTTGCGCCGTCGTAGACGATGTCGGCGTCCTGCGCATAGCGCAGCAGCGCCTGCCGGATTTCCTCAGCCTTATCCGATACCGGGAACACCCGGCGGCCGCGCTCCACCTTCAGCTCCACGCCAAGGCCTTCGAACAGTTCCATGGTCTTTGCCGGGGGGAACGCCCCCAGCGAGGAGTACAAAAAGCGCGGGTTCGTGCGCACATGGCGCAAAAACTCCTCTGCCGGGCAGTCGTTGGTCACGTTGCAACGCCCCTTGCCGGTGACAAGGATCTTCTGCCCGGGCTTCTCGGTATGCTCCAGCACCGTCACCTGATGTCCCTGCCGCACGGCGGCACCCGCCGCCATCAGTCCGGCTGCCCCGGCTCCCACGATCAAAACCCTTGCCATCTGTCATCCTCCCAAAATCGCCTGTTGATTCTATTGTATCATACCAGAAACCCCGCGCAAAAGCAATGCAGCGCCGCAGGAAATGAATGGATTTTCGGTTCCACACCCTCTTGACAAAGCCGCCGGGCTGCTGTATTCTTTTTACAGACCGTTAGTTTGTAAAAAGGAGCATCCGCCATGCCGCGCAACAAATACCCGGAACAGACCGTTGAAAAGATCCTGGACGCCGCCGCCCTGCTCTTCCTCCAGAAGGGCTACCAGAATACCACCCTGCAGGACATCATCGATGCCACAAAGCTTTCCAAAGGGGCGGTGTACCATCACTTCCGCTCCAAGGAGGAGATCGCGCAGCGCGTCGGTGACCGTTTGGGCGACCAGATGTGGGAGCCGCTGCGCCATATCCGGGACGACCCGGCCCTGACCGGGCTGCAGAAGCTGCAGGCGGTGTTTGCAGTTTCCTTTGCCGGGCAGCGGCAGCAGCAGATCGCGCAGACTTTGCCGCACCTGTGCAGCAACCCGCAGTTCCTTGCCATGGAGCTGACCAACATTGAAGCGCATCTGGCCCCGGAGTGTATTGCACCCATGATCCGGCAGGGCATGGCAGACGGCTCCATCCACACCGCCGATGCCAATGCGCTGGCCGAAGCGCTGTTCGTACTGGCAGACATCTGGCTTTCTCCCCAGACGCGCCCCACCACACCGACCGAGCAGCGGGCGCGGAACGTCGTGTTTCAGCAAATGACCCATGCACTTGGGCTGGACCTTTTGACGGATGCGCAGGCCGAGCAGCTGGTGCAGCTGTGCACACCGGTCAAAGACTGAATTTCCCGGGCGGAACGCTCCGCCTTTTTTTGTATGTAAATACAGACCAGCAGTCTGTAAATAAAAAAGCAGGAGGTTTCCATGAACACTTTTATCCTTATCGTCCTCGGACAGATCGTCTCCCTGTTCGGCAATGCCGCCCTGCGGTTTGCGCTGCCGCTGTATCTGCTGCGGCAGACTGGTTCTGCCGCGCTGTACGGCGGCATCACCGCTCTGGCCATGCTGCCCGCGCTGGCTGGAATGCTGACCGGCGGCGCGCTGGCAGACCGCTGCCGTAAAGCCCGCCTGATGGCACTGCTGGATCTGGTGACCGCCGGTATTGCGGCTGCAGCCGCTGCCGGACTGCCGCATCTGCCCCTGCTTCCGCTGGTCCTGACAGTGCTGGGCAGTCTGTACGCCATTCAGGGGCTTTACCAGCCCGTGGTACGCGCCTGCCTGCCTCTGCTACTGAACGGCACCCAGCTGCTGCGCGGCAACGCAGTCATCCAACTGGTGGATACCGTGGACGAGCTTCTCGGTCCCCTGCTGGGTGCTGTTCTGCTGGAGCACCTCGGCATCCGGGGTCTGCTGGTGCTCTGCGGCGGCTGCTTTGCACTTTCTGCCGGGATGGAGCTCTGTCTGCGCATCCCACAGGATGTCCCATATGACACAAAGCTCTCCGTCCGTTCTCTGTGGGCCGACCTGCGGGAAAGTGCGCAGTTCCTCACCGGGCAGGCTGCGGTGCTGCGGTTAGCTGCCGCCATGGCAGCTGTAAACCTGCTGGAAGTCCCCGCCCTCACCGTAGGTGTTCCGGTGCTGGTGGTACAGACCCTGCAGAAAAGTGATGCCTCCCTCGGCCTTGTGCAGGCGGTGCTGAGCGCAGGCGGCATTTTAGGCGGCGTGCTGGCCGGAACCGTCTTTGTCCGTCATCCCATCCGCAGCGGCACACCTCTTTTGCTGGCGCTCAGCGGCGTGTGCGCCGCGCTGGGTCTTGCCCTCCGGGTGTCAGTGCTGCAGTTCGGCAGCATTCTGGTGCTGGGAGCCGTGTTTATGGCCGTAGCAGCGCTGTTCAATGTATGGTTCTTTGCGCAGCTGCAAGTGCTGGTGCCGCAGGCACAGCTGGGCAAAACTACCGCCTGTTGCACCGTGCTGGCCTGCCTGACCCAGCCCATCGGGCAGGCAGCCTATGGCATTGCCTTCCAGCACTGGGCCGCACACCCCGCAGATGTACTGCTGGCAGCCGGAGTGCTTTCGGCGCTGGTTCTCTGGCTGCTGCAAACGCGCCGTACCGTCTGACGCAGCAAAAAAGGAGCCGCTATTGCAGCCCCTTTTATGGTTTGCTTACTCCGACAGCTTTGCCGGGTCGAGATAGCTTTCGCCCTGCTTTACCTCCACATGGATGTGGCTCTCCTCGGCGCACTCGCAGCCGACAGTGCCCACCGTGCCAAGCTTCTGCCCGGCGGCTACGGTATCCCCGGCCTTTACGGCAGGGTCTGCCACACCGCACAGCCGCCAACTGCGGCCGGCGGCATCTTCCAGCACCACCACAGTGCCCCAGTTGCCCTCTGCCCCGGCAGACACCACCTTGCCCGCTACGGGTGCCGCCACCGCAGCACCCTGCGTGCAGGCGTAGTCCACGCCGTTGTGGGTGCGCCAGTCACCAAGGGTCTTGTTATACACCAGCTCATCGCCGCTGAAGGCGTTGAGCACGCGCCCCGGCATAGAGGGCGCGGCGGCAGGCTGTGCCGAACTGCTGGCAGGCGAGGATGCGCCTTGCAGTGCCGAGGGTTCGCGCAGCGAACCAGAGCCAGACTGCGCACCAGAGGATGCCCCAGAGGGCGTCTGCTGCGGCACATCGGCCTTGCTGTTTGCAACGTCGGTCACGGGCTGCTGCCATGTGGTATCCTCCTGTGCGTCCCAGTCCGGTTCTGTTTCCGGGGCGGTCTGTTGGGTGGTGCCGGGGGCGTTTAGTCCATCCAGACTTTTTTGCAGTTCTGCCCGCAGGGCGCGCACCGCCCACACCCCTGCCGCAGCCGCAGCCAGCAGGCTTGCGGTCAGCAGCAGGGCAAAGCCCTTGCCGTGCAGAAATTTTTTGATCTGCTCCATGCTTGTTACTCCCATCTGTTCGTTTTGTGTACGGGAACTTTTCTGGGCTTAGTGTGGGACAGCGGCGGGCAGTTTATGCAAGGGGGCAAAAAAGACATGCAAAAAGGCTGAGCAGCTACTTTTTTGCAGCTGCTCAGCCCTGCTGTATCCCGTTTTTGATTACTTCCGTGCGATCATTTCGGTATAAGCCAGCACCAGCGGGCCTACGCCCTTGGCATCGTTGCAGACCACCGGCTCGCTGAAGTAGTAGGCCAGAGAGCCGTCACGGTGATCCTTGCCGCCCAGACCCGCCACAAGGCAGATGCCGTCCAGCTGCAAGCTGCCGTCTGGGTTCTTGGACAGATACCGGTCGCAGGTGCCGTAGAAAGCCTTCTCCGCCCATGCAGCCATGCGTTTGGGCAGATAGCCCAGACGCACGCCCTTGAGTACCGCGTAGGCAAACAGGGCGGTGCCGCTGGTCTCCAGATAGTTGCCCTCGGCCTCCGGGTGGTCGATGACCTGCCAGAACATCCCGGTCTGCTCGTCCTGGAACTTGTGCATGTCCTCCACAGCCTGCTTGAGCATGGCCATGATGCCGCGATACTCGTTGTACAGCTGCTCGTCCATGCGTTCCAGCACATCCACCATTGCCACAAGGAACCAGCCCATGGCGCGCAGCCAGAAGTTGGGGCTGCAACCGGTCTCGGGGTCTGCCCAGTACATCTGGCGGCTCTCATCGTAGCCGTGGTAGTACAGGCCGGTCTTTTCGTCCCGCATGTGCTTTTTGATGTTCATGAACTGCTTGTAGCTGTCGATGCAGCCCTGCATCTTGTTGAAGCGGGTCTCGTACTCCATGTAGAAGGGCTGCGCCATATAGGTGCCGTCCAGCCACACCTGCCACGGATAGATGTCCTTGTGCCAGAAGTTGCCCTCCTTGGTGCGGGGCTGGGTGAGCAGCTGGCTGCGGATGGTGTCGATGGCCTTGCGGTACTTCTCGTCCCCGTAGATGTCATACAGAATGAACAGGTTCTTGCCCTGATTCACGTTATCCAGATTGTACTCCTTGGGGTCGTAGGTCTTGATGGAGCCGTCCGGCTGCACAAAGTAGTCGATGAACTCCTTGGAAAACTCCAGATACTTCTCGTCACCGGTGGTCTTGTACAGGCTCAGGCAGGCCGTGATCATGCAGCCGTCGATGTAGTTCCACTTGTTGGGCTTGCCGCTGCGCACCTTCTCGATGTTCCACATCGGTGCCTCAGCGCTGGAATTGGCGATCAGGTAGTCCACATAGTCGCCCAGCATGGACAGGATCTCTTCATGGGTCATGGGTCAGTCCTCCTCAAAATGTCCTACGTTGGCAAAGTGCAGTCGCTCGCCCTCGTAGCCCTCGATCTTCACGTTGTGCAGGTCGATCTCCTTGACGTTCTCGGCATAGATGGCCAGCTTTTTCACCAGCGGACGGTTATCGGCCATGGCCGCCTGTCCCTCCTTGGCGTTGGGGTCAAAGGTGATGGTGACATTCTTCATGGAGATGCGCTCGATGGGCTGCTCAGGCAGGCCGTCGAAGTAGCAGCCCGCGAACTGTGCGTCGGTGGCCACGATATCCTCCATGGTCAGGCTGCCCAGCTTGGGGGTGTACTCATCCACCGGCATAGCATCGCGGCACTGGACATAGGGGCCGTGGCCGTCCGGGTCGCAGAAGTAGAACATATTGATGACAAAGGGTGCTTTGACGCCCCGCATCTCCACGTTGCGGAACACCAGCCCGTCAATGACGGCAGTGTTGCCGCGGCCCCGGCGGGTCTTGACGCGCAGTCCGCGGTCGGTGTGGTCCATCAGGCACTGGGTCACTACCATGTCCTTGACGCCGCCGCTCATCTCGCTGCCGATGACGATGCCGCCGTGACCCTTGTCCAGCAGGCAGTTGCGGATGACGGTATGCTCACAGCTGCGCTTCAGCTTCATGCCCAGAAAGACCTTGCTGGCCTTCATGGCGATGCAGTCATCGCCCACATGGATGTTCATGCCGATGATGCGGATATACTCGCAGCTCTCGGGGTCGATGCCGTCCGTGTTGGGGGCGTTGTAGGGGTTGTTGATGTTGAAGTTGAGCAGGTCGAGGTGCTTGACAAAGATGGGGTGGATGGTCCACGAATAGCTGTTCTGCACCGTGATGCCGTGCAGGCAGACGTTCTCGCTGTCCACCGCAGCCACGGCCCGGGGACGCCATGCGATGCGCTTGACCTTGGGGTTCACCCACCAGTCGCCGTTTTCGGCATCGCAGTCCAGCGTGCCCTCGCCGGTCACCACCACGTCATGCACCTGCGTGATGTTCAACAGGCCCGCAAAGCTGTCCAGCGGGTTGCCCTCCCAGCCGGTCAGGTAGTACTCGTCCACTTCGTTCTCGCTGGGCAGCACGCCGGGCAGGATGGGGTAATGGGTGCGGTCGTTGTCGCCCAGCAGCACCGCGCCCTTTTCCAGATACAGGGTGGTGTTGCTCTTCATGAACAGACTGGCGGTGCGGTAACGACCGGCGGGCACATACACTGTGCCGCCCTTGGGGCAGGTGGACAGCGCCGCCTGCAGCCGCACGGTGTTGTCGGTCTCGCCATCGGCCACCAGACCATAGCGGGCAGCATCCACAAAGAAGGTCTCGGTCTCGGTGGTGAAATCCAGCTTCAGGGTCTCGCCCTCGGCCTGCACCTCCACCGTATAGGCGGTGCCGGGCAGCAGGGAGAACAGGGAGAACACGTTGGTGTTGCAGGCTTCGTATACCGTCTTGCCGTTCAGGGCAACGGTAAAGGGGTGTGCCGGACGGTAGCACAGCTCGTTTTCCAGCTCAAAAACGGCGCTGCGGGTCATGGAACGGATCAGGGTCAGATTCATGCGAAATAACCTCCTGTGAGTTTGTCTTGCCCCCACGGGGCAGACGTGGTATCATGAGGAAAAGCGCTCTCCCGGCTACCGGGAGGGCTGTTTCCGGAAAGGATGCGCAAGATGAAAGCGGAACGGGAAAAGATCCATGCAAAGGTAAAAGCGGACACCGTGCGGCTGAACGGCAGCAAGCTGGAGCTGACGGCAGACGAGGAGACGTGCACCTTTCTGCTGGTAAGCGAGGGCAGCTGCACCCTGCAAATGGGGGAAAACAGCCTGCTGGTAAACCCCGGCAGCGCGCTGCTGCTGGGCGCGGGGGACGCAGTGCTCTCTGCCGCCGGTGCAGCCGTACCGGAACTGGTGGGCTGTCGGTTCCCGCTCAGCGCCCTGCACGAGCTGCGCAGCGCCACCCAGCGGGATTTTGCCCGGCTGTTTTTGCCCGGCGAGGTAACGGTGCTGTACGGCCCGGTGCCGTGGGTTCGCCGCCTGCGCACCCTGCTGGAGATGATGCGCGCTGCCATGCCGGAGCAGGACTACCCCGGCGGGCTGTACCTGCTGCTCATCCTGCACTATGTCGAGCAGGAGTGCCTTGCCGAGAGCAGCGCCGCAGCGCGCCCCCGCAACGAGACCATTGAGCAGGTGTGTGCCTACCTTGCCGCCAACTACCGGCAAAAGTTCTCCCTTACCGAGGTGGCGGCGCGGTTCTACCTCTCCCCCTACTATCTCAGCCGCCTGTTCCGGCGGGTGACCGGGCAGTCCATCGTGGACTATCTGAACAACCGCCGCATCGAGGCTGCGCAGAAGCTGCTGGAGACCACCGAGCTGTCCATCAGCGCTATTGCCGAGCAGACCGGTTTTGCCAGCGCAGCCCACTTCCGCCGCGTGTTCCGCGAGGTGATGGATATCAGTCCTTTGCAGTACCGCAAGAAGCAGACGAAATGATGTATCAACCAAAACACCCCCTGTGCCATCCGTTGGGAGCAGCACAGGGGGTGTTGGTCTTGGTCAGATGTTCTTATGGCGCATTAGCCCTTGACGGCACCTGCGGAGATACCTTCAACGAACTGATCCTGTGCACAGAAGAATACGATCAGCTGCGGCAGGATGGAGATGAGGGACAGCGCAAGGATCTTGTTCCATGCAAAGCCGGTATCACCGTCCATAGACAGCTTGACGAACAGGGACATGGGGTACTTTGCAGGGGTCTGCACGTAAAGCAGGGGGCCCATGAAGTCGTTGCAGCTCCACATGAACTGGAACAGTGCGCAGGACACCAGAGCGGGTCCCAGCATGGGCACGATGACCTTGTACAGAGTCTGGAAAGAGGAGCAGCCGTCAATGGCGGCAGCCTCGTCCAGATCACGCGGGACGTTGCGCATGAACTGCACCAGCTGATACACGAAGTAGGTCTCGGTAGCAAATGCGCAGTGCACCCAGATGGCCAGATAGAAGGGGCTGTCCACCCAGCCGAACTTGTTGTACAGCAGGTACTGGGGCACGTTCAGCACGACCTGCGGCAGGAACAGGGTGGCCAGCATGATGTTGAACAGCAGCTTGCGGCCGGGGAAGTCGAAACGGCCAAAGCCGTAAGCGGCAATACAGGCAGACACCACAGTGCAGATCACCTTGGGGATGACATAGCTGTAAGTGTTGAGCATGGCCTGCAGGATGTTGATGGAGCCGCCGAAGTTGTTCAGGGCGTTGCGGTAGCCATCTAGCGTAGGCTTTTTGATCCACAGGCTGATGCCTGCAAAGATCTCGCTGTTATCCTTGAAGGTAGCGCTGATCATCCACAGCAGAGGATAGATCATGATGATACCAACTAGGATCAGCACGAAGTACTTAAAGAAGGTCGCGATCTTATTCGATGCTTTCATTCCCATATTGGTCACCTTACCTTTCATCCGAGTAGTAGACCCACTTCTTCTGGCTGGTGAACGCAATGATCGTCAGGATGCAGACGATGATGAACATGATCCATGCCAGAGCAGAAGCCATGCCCATGTCGTAGGACTTGAATGCGTAGTTGTAAACCAGCAGGGAGATCAGGGTAGTGGAACCACGGGGACCACCGTTGGTGATGATGTAGGGGCCGTTGAACTCCTGGAAAGCCTGGCAGATCTGAGTGACCAGGTTGTAGAA
>OHTZ01001490.1_pt1 | contig 11083 bp, 8 predicted proteins | sample 1579011 | NCBI WGS metagenome assembly OHTZ01 (sample SAMEA3879603, study PRJEB24766) | human gut metagenome | biome: human-associated habitat; feature: feces | place: USA | collected 1985/1987
CTTTCAACCGAATCGGATGACATGTGCGTCCGATTCGGAACGCCTTGCGTAGAAATTTTTTTCACGGGGCGCTGACCGCGTCATAGGTGCAAGCGCCCCGTGTTAACTCGAAATAAGTGGCGTAGCCATTTTTCCCGACAGGCTCATTTCAGCTAAAAAGCAAATGCTTTTTAGCTGAAAATATGGCTTAGTGCTTATAATCGATGTCTTTGTAAGTGGTGTCTCCCACCGGTATGAAGGTGCAGTTTGTGCAGGTCAGATTCTCTACCTGGGAAGCGGTTATAGTAGGCGAATACAGAATGCCGTTACCGATATGGGTAATCTCCGCGTCCGCTATATCGAGCGCCCCCTGATAACGGATGGTGGCGCTCAAAAAGCCGTCGTCCGTCTTTTTATCGGTGATAAAGGAGCCGCCGCGAATTACCGTGCTCGCCGAAGAAGAGTTGAAATCCGCCGCCATGCTGTAATGTCCGTAAACCGTTACGTTTTCCAGGCGATTCTGTGATGCGTTTGAGTGAATCCCTTTGGAATTCATAACCGAATCCGTACCTACATCAATTACAGCGTTATTAATTATCAGCGACTTGCCCAGCATGTAAATCACTCCGCTGCCTTTTTCCGCCGAAGTATAAGTACCGCCATTTATCAAAATGGTCGACCCCGCCGAGCCGTACACAGCCCAGCTTTTCGGGGAATTCACCTGGAAATTGTCTCCGGCGTTGACCACAATATGGCCGCCCGCATTAAAATTCTTATCCGCATACAGCACACCGTTAATGGTGCCGTCTCCCGTTACCGTCAACGTCGTGTTAGGAGCCGCTTTGAGGGACTGGTTCCCATTGATGGTCAGGGTACTGCCGTTCATATTGAGGGTAGTATCCTTTGTAAAAACAGGAGTATCGGAAAGGGTGATATCTTCTTCGAGAATGATCGCGTCCGCCTTGTTCAACGCATCGTTAAATTGATCGGCAGTAGAAACGGAGGCGAAATCCAGCGTTGCGCCTTCGTCATAATCGGAATTCCCAAAGCCGTCCGTCTCTACGGTATCCTGCGTCGCCCGAATCACAAAGTCGGCGGCAAACGTTTCTTTTTGATACTCGTTGCCCGTATCCTCGTTCATACCATAGACCAGGATAAAGGACATCTCCTGCCCTGCCGCCAACGACGTCTCACCGCCGTTGAGCGATTCTGCCGCCGCGGCAAGCGTACTCATCGGCTTTCTCTCGAAAGTGCCTACAACTCCGTCCGCATTCACCGTGACCATATCGAACCAAAGGACGTCTACAAGACCGTCATCGGTCACAGTCATGGACAGCTTGAGCTTTACCGCCAGCGTGCCATCGTTCCGAATGGTAATCAGCTTGGCATTGGATTTACCCGGCTCCCACAGGGTTTCACTGATTATGGGGGTGGTTTCAGTTTTCAGATTCTGCGCGGTTGCTTCAAAAGTGATCGGATTTCCCCCGTTCAGGCCGGGGATGGTATAACTGGCCCCGCCAGCTCCCACATCGAAGGCTTCCGCATTGATGAATAGGCTGCCCGCCTCGATCTTGTTTCCCCGATTACTTACGCTGTCGGTATACCAGGCGAACGTTGTGCCGACCAGCAGTACGCAGCAAAGAAGCAGAGACATTCCGCTAGCCCATAGGGCTTTCTTTGTAATTTTCACGTTGTATTCCTCCCTGATTATTCTTATTGATTAACGTCCACGCAGCCGTTAGGCTACTCGAACGCTTGATCCGGATTGTTGCGGGCCTGTACCGCGTCCGCGGTTATATCGAAATGGACGCCGCAGTTCTGAAAGGCGCTATTCGCATCCTCCCGCATTTTCACAACCGCCGTCAGCATCCTCTTTTCCCCAGCGGCAAGAGGGGTGTTGTCCCGGCAGGGATTTTCCTTGCTCAAGTCACCCGCATTGCCGCTGTACAGCAGCTTGTCACCGTCATAGAGTTGGAACGTCAGCGCCTCCTGCAGGGAGCCGGTGACGTTTTCCAGATACAGGCGGTAATATACATCTACCGTGCTTTTGTTCTCCACCTCGAAGGATCTCTTGACAGAACGCCCCGGCTCCAGATTAATATCCGTACCGTCGAAAACGACCTTCCCGCCGTTCAGCTCAATGTCCACCCGCGCTGTTTCAAACAGGTTTCCGTCCACCGAAACAAAAGAAGTCATCAGCGCATAGGTAGTCGCGGCCAGCATGGCGGCCAAAGCGACAATTCCGATAATGCATGCGACCGCCTTTCTTCTGATCCGTTCCGGTTTATGGGGTTGGTTCATGTGCGGCGCCCCCCTTTCTGCGTTTGGCGTACAAGAGGATCATCAGCACAAAGGACGACAGCGCCAAAACCGTCCACAGCAGGATATTCGAGGCGTCTCCGGTTTGAGGCGGCGGGGTCAGCCCGCCCTCATCCTTGACGGACCAACAAAAATCGGCATTCAACATAGCGGCCTGATATTCATTTCCTACCGAAGTATCCACAGATACTTCGATTTTGTAATACGCAGTGCTTTCGCCCTGCGCGTTCTCTGCAAGCAGTTCGGAGAACTCCCTGCCGTCCGTTTCCGAAAAGGACGCGCTGCACAACGCCTTACCGGTTTCCAGATTGGTTACTCTTATATGTAATGCGTCGCTCAGACTTTTGGTTTCCGCCGTTACCTTCATCCCAAAAAACAGCGGAATATCCGCGTTGTGATACACCTTGACGCGGTAATACCGGGTCAAGCTGTCGCCGGGCAGCAAATCACGGACTTCAAATTTAATATTGTCCTCCGGGTGGCTACGGTACAGCTCCAAGCCTACTGCATCCTGTTTGCCGGCGCCTCCAGAGGATACCGTGGTGCTCTTTGAGCCGGATTCCGTGTGGGGGCCGCTTCCCTCACCGCTTGCAGCACAACTTTCCATGGCTCTAAAGGTCTTGAGTCGGGACCTTTCAGGTTCACGGATCAGATTGTCGCGTACGGTTATAGCGGTCCCTTCCGGGGCAAAAAAACTTTGATAGATGGTTCGTACCGCCAGACCGCCCGCGCTCAGCACCAGCAAACCGGTAAGAATTAAAACTACGATTTTCACTCGTACGCCTTTTTTTTCGTCTGAAGCCTCCACGCTATTATCACCACCTTAAAAATCAGCCTGTATATCGACGATATAGTACAGGCCAACACTATTTTATTTTTATTCTAACACAAATCGACTGTTTGTTCAATGCATACTAAAAACTATTCGACATATTATTATAATATAGGGTGCAAGGACTAAATCGGAGGGAAAGTAATCTTTTTCCGGTATAATATATTTATTTGGTATCTGCGGGCTATTCGGTTATTTGCCTGGCGGCCTACAAACACAGGGATTGAAAACTAGTATGCTTCCTGCTTTTCAAGAGGGGCAAGTTATTGTAGAATGTATTATTATAAAAAAGTGGCAAGGTCCGCTTTAGGCGGAGATTTCGCAACGAAAAAACAATAAGATGATGGGGAATTTAATGAGCAAAGAACATCATGCTTTCAGGTTCATAAATATGCGGATGCAAGATAGTGACCTATTTAATAGTGCAAAAGAACGCAAGCATACACCAAATGCAATGCTTGGCATTATAATCTTCTTTTGTTTATGGGGAGGGTCTCTTATCTTAGGGCGATTCGTAACAATCCCAATTATTGAATCATTACCTAACGACACACCTCTTTGGGTTTCCTTTGCCCTGGCTTTGCGAAAAATTCTTATATGCGGCTTTCAAATTCTCGCGTTTTTTGCATGGGTAAAGTTTGTGGAAAAGCGAAGAATAGCAACATTGGGATTCACTTGCAAACATAAAGCAAAGGCATATTGTATTGGTTTTTTATTTGGTCTTGGTTCAATATCTGCAATAACTTTTATATTGGTTGCTTTAGGCGCAATAGAAATTGAATTTAATAATTTATTTCCGGTAGAAAATTTAATCAGTTCACTGTGCGTCGCTGTATTTGGATGGGGGATTCAAAGCGCATCAGAAGAAATTGCAATCAGAGGTTGGCTCATTCCCACACTGGGGATACGCTATAATCCTTTAGCCGCCGTGCTTCTTACTGGCGGGGTGTTTGGCCTCCTTCATTTATTGGGTAATGGCGCAACAGTTCTCTCGTTCATAAATTTAACGCTCTCCGGCTTTTTCTTCGCTATGTACGCAATAAACGCAGGTAATATATGGGGAGTTTGCGGTTTGCATTTGAGCTGGAATCTCGCGCAAGGAAATGTATTTGGGTTGAACATAAGCGGTGAGCAAAGCACCAACCTCTCACTATTTATCACAAGTAATGCAGGTACAGACCTACTGACAGGCGGAGATTTTGGTCCCGAGGGAGGATTCATTACCACAGCGTTTTTGGTCTGTGCTATTATTCTAATAGGTCTTAACATGTATAGTAAACACCTAGCACTAATTCCAGGCGACAATTAGCCGTTGTTGAATTTTTATTTTTTACTATACAGTATAGTCCGTTACAGTGGATTCATAGAATACGCCTTCTTGGACTAGGCGTATTAGTAAGTTTGATTGTTTTTTCATCGCCAAAGTGCGGTAACTAATGGCAACGGATAATAGGACAGCTTTTATGAGTAATGGAAAGAACGATATAAATCACGCTAAAAAATTCTGAAAGAATCGTTTAAGAAAACATCTGTTCAGAGTGAGTGAGAATATGAACTGAGTACATCTAACCCCCAAAAAATACTTAGTTTGTAGCGTATCAAATCAGGTGTTGATACTGATTTGATACAAGATCTTATTTACACAATATAATCAGATACGGTGAAACCCTCCGTCGGAACGCTGATTCCAGGCGCGAGTTTTTGTTTTATAAATGCAAAACAAAAACCGCTCAAATGATAGATCGTCTTGCCTGAAATATGTTAGAATTTGTTAAGGATGATGGCGAAACAAATCTTAACATTTGATCCGAGGTAATAATATGTTTGACAAAGAAAAACTTCTAGCTTATATGGGCAAAAAAAACGGCAGCTTCTGCGCCGGCGGGCTTTCTCTTATTGAAACAACCTATGCCGTAAGCATTGATGATGAATTTCAAAAGGACAGTTGTACTCGATTACTTGACAAGCTCAGTGATGATAAACGTAACGCCCTGAGCAATGAAGAACTAACGCGATGTGACGAATTAGTCTCACACCTAAAAAAGTATATTGAGCTTATGAATCGCTTTATCGCTTTTGAGGGGCGGCAAGACTCCGCCGGCAATTCACCCGGGGATAAATATGAAAGTCTGGCGCCGCAAGATACTCACGCTGATTATTGGCCGCCTTTAAAGGAATATGATCCTGGTATTACAAGGGAAATGTGGTTAGCAGTTTTAAAAGACAGAACGATTACCACACCGGATAACCTCGCCATGTTTAAGATGATGCTGGAGTTGGGCGGCGAAAGTACCTGTTCCCATCTTGCTAAGGCGTACGGGAATGTTCATAGTTACTACAACAAGCTGGGAAGCAGTTTCGGGGAGAAGGTTAAGAAAAAGCTGAATTGCCCGGACTATGATGATAATGGCATTACCCGCTGTTTCACGATTCCGTTTGTTGGCCGGAATATAATGGAGGACGGACGCAAGCGGTATTCATGGAAGCTCCGCGACGAATTGAGAGAGGCGCTTGCAACAATGGGTTTAACTGCCACTCCGGCAGTTACAAATACCGATATAGGGTTGAACACAATACTTTATGGCCCTCCGGGAACCGGCAAAACTTATCATACGGTGATTTATGCAGTCGCAATTATTGAAAATAAAGAGCTTGCCGCGGTTTTGAATGAGGAATACTCCGCCGTGCTGGAACGCTTTAACGAGTATAGAGCCAAGGGCCGGGTTGAGTTTACTACATTCCATCAATCTTATAGTTATGAAGAATTTATCGAAGGTATAAAGCCTGCGATTGTCTCTGATGATGATTCTTGCGAAGCAGGGGAAATTCAATACAGTATAAAGCCGGGGATTTTTAAGCGCTTCTGCGAAAAGGCTCAATTCACAGTTGCCGGCGCCACGGATTATGGTATCCGTGACAGCCCGAATATTTGGAAGGTTTCCCTGTTTGGCACGGGTGAGAATCCCATCAGAACAGAATGCCTGGAGCATAACCATATTCGTATTGGTTGGGGCGATGAACATGGGAAAACGATATTGGATAAGGCGGACTTTTCAATAGTTAAAGGGAAAAGAGTCCTCAACGCCTTTTTAAATCGTATGCAGATTGGGGATGTTGTTCTATCTTGCTATAACTCGTCTACTATTGACGCAATTGGTGTTGTGAGCGGTGAGCCGGAGTGGGATGACACTTTCGATAAATTCAACTGGCTCCGAAAGGTAAAATGGATAGTAAAGAATATCAAGGAAAATATCATGGGGGTTACCGGCGGCGTCTCCATGACGCTTGCTTGCGTTTATCGTATGAACGGCATTTCCCTCGCCGAGGTTCTGCAAATCATCAACAAATACCATTCCGTTCCCTCCGTGGGAGCCGGTAACAGGGATAAATATGTTTTTATTATAGACGAAATAAACCGCGGCAATATTTCTAAAATTTTTGGCGAATTAATTACGCTGATTGAAGACGCCAAACGTGTTGGCCGTCCAGAGGGTATGAAAGCTGTATTACCTTATTCGCTCAAAGCTTTCGGCGTACCGGAAAACGTTTATTTAATCGGTACAATGAATACGGCGGATCGCTCCATTGCGGCTATCGATACCGCGTTGCGCCGGAGGTTTTTCTTTAAAGAGATGATGCCGAGGCCCGAAATCCTATCGGAAATCCGCGTTGAAGATCTATCAATAAGCGTATTGCTTTCGCGTATCAATAGGCGTATTGCCGTGCTTTATGACAGAGAGCATACGATTGGTCATGCATATTTTTTACCTCTTAAGAATAGCCCCACAATAGAAATGCTCGCGGATATCTTTGCCAATAATATCATGCCGCTGCTTCAGGAATATTTCTACGAGGACTATGAAAAAATCCGTTTGGTACTCGGCGATAATAAAAAGAAAAATAAGGATGAACAATTTATTATTGCCAAGGACAATGATTATGCTGAACTGTTTGGCAATATTGATTTGGAATTGGATGATAGCCGCAGCTATGAGATAAACTCTGCCGCGTTCGGCAATATTGAAGCGTACCGGTCTATCTAAACCGAAAGGAAGCGAGCTTATTAATGGGAAAGACGCCAATTTATCAAATCAAGGAATACGGATCCTTTATTACGGGAAAGAAGCATGATGCGTTTGTAACTTTACCAGAAAGCACCTTTCAACAGCTTGAGGGATTCATTCTGAGTAAGCGGGGCAAGGATACCGACGCCCTTGAACTGATGGGCCTTTCAGCCAGAAAAGGTATCGGTAAGGTTATTACCGCGAAAAATTATGTGGGCGTCATCGCGCTCAACAATCGCGCTATCATTGAAATTCTGCCTAAAATTCATTCCGATACCGAGGATGGCGCTTCTGGAAATAGAATTAAGCAAATACTGTTAGTGATGATGAAAGCTTTGCGGAAGTACCCGTTTAAATCTCTTCAGGCCTCGAATATGGATATAGTTAAAATGAACATACTGGAGATTTTCATTCGTATGTTTGTGGACGAGGTGCATTTCATTGTAAAGCGCGGGCTGAAACGCGGTTATGAAACCATGGAGGAAAACGCAGCCTGCTATAAAGGAAAGATGAAATTCCACCAGCAAATCAAATTGAATCAAACCCATAAAGAGAAATGCTTTGTGGAGTATGATAACTACGCCGCCAACCGTCCTGAAAACCAACTGCTTAAGGCTACACTATTATATTTATATAAGTTTTCCTGTTCGTCTAAAAACAAAAATGATATAAAAATCCTTTTAAACGTATTTTCAGACGTGGAACCCTCTTTAAACCATGAGAAAGATTTCGCAAAGTATATTCCAAATAGGAATATGAGGGATTACAGCAACGCGTTACACTGGAGCAGGATATTCTTAAAGGGTAAAAGTTTCTCAGCTTTTGCCGGATCGGAGGCAGCGCTTGCGCTGCTATTTCCAATGGAAACACTATTTGAAAACTACATATCGGTTTTAATAAAGAACAGTTTAAACTTGATGGATTTTTCAGTATCGGCGCAGGATAAGTCCCATTACTTGTTTGATGATCCGGCAAAGGGGTTCTTGTTAAAACCGGACATTGTGGTTAAGCGCAAGTGTGACGGCGCACTTTTTGTCGTCGATACAAAATGGAAGATACTTTCGGATAATAAAGCAAACCATGGCATTTCTCAAGCCGATATATATCAAATGTATGTATACCATAAAAGATATGGCGCTAAAAATGCTATTGTGATCTATCCACAAACAGATAAGCTTCCGTCTTTTGGCATAAAGGAGTTTAAGTCCGCCGATGGCGTAACCGTTCAGGTCAGATTCGTGGACCTTTTCGATATTCAAAGCAGTATTTCGGATCTTACGGACATGTTCTCCAAGATATAAAAAATCAGGAGCATATTTAATTGAAAATTATATCAAAAAATGCGTGCAACGTATACGTGTTTTGAATAATTAAAAGGTATGAAACATTGACGCCGGTAAAATATGATAATACAATTTTAATCAATATGTGGTTTGGCTGTGATATACTTAATTTTGTGATGTTGGTTAACCATATTTGTTGTTCGAGGTATAAGCGCAGCGCAGCTCCATTTCGTAGACGTTAACCCCTGAACCATAAGCCGATTGGCAAGCTCTAACCAATACAAAGGCTTGTCGTTGTATCAAAATAATTACATATGCTATAATACAGTATCAGGCTTCGCTGATAAAATCGGCGTCGCTTGATACTTTCTTTAAGTTACGCGCCAGCCTTTACTAGCAAGGCGCCAATATACTTAATAAAAGGGGCGGCCGATGAAGCAGCGATTTAAAAGCGTAAAGAAAAGAAAACGGCGCAGAAGCCTGCGCGCAAGCAGATGGTGTCCTTATATCATCCTGGGAAGCGCGGTCGCTGGAATATTAGCCTTTATCGCCTTAATTTTGTTCGTCGCGCTACCATATTTCTTACCATTAATCGGTATCGAATACCGCGCGCCATTTTCGCCGGATCCTACCCCCGCGCCAACGGTAAAGCCTTCTCCCACGCCGCATCCCATTGCAAGCTTTGACCCGGAAAGCGGTCAGACGGAAATTGTATTATCAGGTGAGAATGAATACCGATGGATAGCGGACCCTTATTTCTATAATGATACTATGCTGTTTACAGGCGGTAAGCTGGTTGATAACAAATTAATAATGGAAGCGCTTCTCCAATACGACGTGACGGCTGGAAGCGTAACCAGGTTGCCGTACAAACCTGAGTACACACACATTCTTTTCCCGGCGTTTAACGAGAGATGGCTTGTATATCTGGATGGAAAAGCGGACGGCGGGGGCGCTATCATGGTCGTTGATCGCGAGCAAGACGACGCAAAGCCGAAAAAGCTTAAGGATGTTTATGTTGGGCAGCCGGTTCTTTTGCTTGACGGGGATTATCTTTGTTGGATGGAGCGTACTGGTACCCGAATGGATAAGCTCTTCGTTTGCGATCTGTCAACCTTTGAATCAACGGCGTTACAGATGTTTAACAATTCTAAATATGGTACGAGCCTGCCCCATATTGTAAACGGCGTAATCATTTGGGCGGACGCCGATTATAATATCTCCGGCAAAGGCGAAGCCACCAGCGCTATCAACTATATAACCGTTGCCGATTCAAAGATCTATTCCTACTCCCCCGGCACCTACGTGCATGATCCAAAACGCTGCGGAAACCAATTTATATGGATGGATGGGCTCCACGGGCCACAAACGTCGCTGTATTACTCAACAAGCGGCGGCGAGCCTGTTAAAGTGGAAAGCGGCGTTGTTGATTTTGGCGTTGGAAGTGACTTTATTATTTATTCTAAAAACGAAACAATATGGGCCTACATGTTTGAAACCCGAGAGCGCTACCGTATAACGCCTGAGCGCGAACGCGTTCAGCTTCTCGGCGTTTCGGGCGATTGCGTAATGTGGATGGACGTTACCTCTCGCGAACGCGATATATTAAAATTTACAACCATCCCATAATATTATAGCCGGGACGTTGCCCGCTTACATAATTCAGGGAGGAAAAGCTATGTCAAAAAGCGCAAAAACCATATATATCTGTGGCGAATGCGGCTATGAAAGCGGAAAATGGCTTGGCCGCTGTCCGGGCTGCGATAGCTGGAATACGATGATTGAGGAAGCTGTCGGCCACGTTCATGACGCCTCTAAGTCCGAATGCCCAACTGTCACGCTGGAGCAAATAAAAGCTGATGATGTGGAGCGCGCATTCACATCTATAAAAGAGCTGGACCGCGTATTGGGCGGCGGAGTTGTGCCGGGTTCCGTAATCCTGCTTGGCGGCGATCCCGGCGTAGGCAAATCCACGCTGCTTATGCAGGCCGCTTCTGAACTTGCGCGGCATGGAAGGGTTCTTTACGTTACCGGGGAAGAATCAGCGGCACAGCTTAAACTGCGGGCGCAAAGGCTAAGTGTAAACGGCTCCATGCTTATACTAACTCAAACCAATCTTTCAGCGATTGAGGCTCAGGCTCGCCTAGTAAAGCCTGATTATTTAATTATTGACTCTATCCAAACCATGTACTCTTCCGATCTGTCTGGAGCGGCGGGCAGCGTCAGCCAGGTTCGTGAGGCGACCTCTTTACTCACGCGCTATGCCAAATCAACAGGCTGCGCGGTTTTTATCGTAGGCCATGTAACTAAGGAAGGCGCCATCGCGGGGCCGAGGGTACTGGAACACATGGTGGATACGGTGCTCTATTTTGAGGGGGACCGCCATGCGGCGTATCGTATTCTGCGCGGTGTGAAGAACCGCTTCGGTTCCACGTATGATCACATTATCTGGCTTTACATCTCTATGTACAACTCCCAGGGAATGAAGCACCCACAAAGCCATGCACAGCTGGCGGGTGATCTGCTTTGCCTGTGCCACTGTCAAAAGTCCGCCCTGTAAAATCTCCCCCAGCGTATCACCTTGCACATATTCTTCCAGAAGAGCT
>OHTZ01001500.1_pt1 | contig 11038 bp, 4 predicted proteins | sample 1579011 | NCBI WGS metagenome assembly OHTZ01 (sample SAMEA3879603, study PRJEB24766) | human gut metagenome | biome: human-associated habitat; feature: feces | place: USA | collected 1985/1987
TTTAAGTGGAAATCCGACTTATAATCCGATGGGATTCATTTGGGAATCCAATAATTCCAATAAGACATTGAACAACCGTATTCAGGGGTATGTGGAATTCCAGATTTTGGATGGTTTGACTTTCCGTTCTCAGTTGGGGGTAGATTTTACCAACAAATTAAATACTTCTGTAGAGAATAATTCCAGTTATTATGAGTTTAAGAACAACAAGAATCAGGCGAAGGTTGTTAATTATTGGAATACAAGTTGGTTGAATACCAATACGTTGAGCTATGTAAAGGAATTTAATGCAGATCATCGTATCAATGCTACGGCAGTCTTTGAACAGTCTTACGATGATGTGTACAACAACAATGGAGAAGCTTATCAATTGTCCTTCCCTGATTTGTTGGGAGTGAATGCCTTGAACTACTCTCAGTCTGACTTGATGCGTGTAGCTTCCGACAAGACGATTGGTACGTTGATGTCTGGAATGTTGCGTGTGAACTATGTTTTCAAGAACCGTTACATGCTTACAGCTTCTATCCGTGCAGATGGTTCTTCACGCTTGGTAAATAAATGGGCGTACTTCCCTTCTATGGCATTGGCATGGGATATCAAACAGGAAAAATTCCTGGAGAATGTAAACTTCATCAATCAGATGAAACTTCGACTGGGTTATGGTTCTGTAGGTAATCAGGCTGTGGAAATCTATCGTACCTACAGTAAAATGGCTTCTTCTGTGATGTGGAACGGGGGTACAGCCTACAGTTTCGACCGTCCGAAAGCAGATGATTTGGAATGGGAACGGAATGAACAGTTTAACGTCGGTTTGGACTTCTCTGTATTGAAAGGCCGTTTGGCATTTAATGTGGACTGGTACAACAAACTGTCCAAGAATGTATTGTTTGAGGTAGAGCAGCCTTCTCACATGGGATTCTCTTCTTTGTTGACCAATTCCGGAGAGATTCGTAACCGAGGTATTGAAATTACAGTGAGTGCAGACCCGATAGCTACAAAGGATTTCAGTTGGCATACAGACATTACTCTGTCACACAACGAAGGTATCTTTACGAAGATTCCGACACAGACTCACAGACAGCAGCAGTCCGGACAGTTCCAGAACCAGCTGTTCCAGATGATTGAAGGTGAAAAACTGGGTACCTTCTGGGGAATGTACAGTGCAGGTGTATGGCAGAAAGAGGAAGCCAATGCATCATTTGTGGATGCAGCAGGACAGTATAAACTGGACGCTAGTGGCCAGCCAATGACTAATGCAGATGTATATAAAATCAAACCGGGTAGTGCCAAATATGTGGATTTGAACAAGGATGGCGTGTTGAACGATGAGGATTATGGAATAATTGGTTGTGGACAGCCTACTTTCAACTGGGGATGGAACAACTCCTTTAATTACAAGGATTTCGACCTGTCGCTGTTCATTGTCGGTTTCCATGGATTTGATATTTACAATGCAACCGACCAAATGGGATATGGTACAATCAGTGGACAGAACATGGAAGTTGTTACTCCGAAAAGAGAATTGCTGAATCGCTGGACTGAAACCAACACGAATACTGATGTACCGGGATTTGTCAAGGCAGATGGTGACATGAAGGTGTTCAACAGTCGCTTTGTGGAAAAAGGAAGTTTCGTGAAAGTAAAGAGCATCACATTGGGATATTCTTTGCCAGAACGTATTTGCAAGAACCTGTTCATCAGCAACCTGCGTGTGTATGCTTCTGTTCAGAATCCATTCATCTTTACCAAGTATTCTGGAATGGATCCCGAGGCTACACTGGGTGATCCTTTGGTACAAGGTGTCGACTGGGGAAGCTATCCTAACAGCCGCAATTATATGATTGGTTTGAATTTTGCATTCTAAAATTGTCTAATACTAAAAATGAGAAATATGAAAAAATTTATATATGCAGCTGCATTGGCCGGTAGCATGTTGAGCATGTCTTCATGCGTTGATTTGGATCAGGATCCTCAATCTTTTTTGTCATACGAGACCTTCCCGAAGGATGCGGAAAATGTAGCTATGGTTGTAGATGCTTTGTATGCAGACTTGTGGAGTGATAATTACGGATTTAACTGCCGTATGCAGCGTATCAACGTATGTGCCGACGATGTGACCTATCGTGAAGCCAAGCCGAATAACGAGTTGGCATTGTACGAAGACCTTTATCCGAATGTTACGCGTAATGACGCAGACTTCAAGACCTTGTGGTCTTTGTTTATGAAAGCGATTTATGACAGCAATACCATCATTTCGGATACTCCGGTTGACGAAAATGACACTTCAAAGGAGGCTGTTGCGTTGAAGAATGTGGTAGGCGAGGCCTATTTTGTAAGAGGTTTGTCTTATTTCTATATGGTACGTATTTTTGGAAATGTACCGTTGGAATTAGTTCCGGAAGATGCGAAAGTTGACATGCCGCGTACGGATGTGGCTGAGATTTATGATAAGGCGATTATCCCGAGTCTGGAACGTGCAGCAGAATGGTTGCCGGCTACCAGTCGTACGAAGAATTCGTCTACCCCGTCTAAATGGGCAGCTAAGGCTGCATTGGGTGATGCGTATATGACAATGGCTGGATGGCCGCTGAAAAGAGACGGATATTATGAGAAGGCCGCAGAAGTGTTGTTGGATGTAATCCAGAATTCAGGGTTGGGCCTGACTGCACACTATGCTGATCTTTGGAAGGAAGCCAACAAGTCAACCGATAAGGAATTCTTGTTTGCCTTGTTCCATTCAAATGCCAACAAAAAGGCCAGCAACTATGGTAAGTCCTACTATCCATCCGATTTCTATCCAAATGCAGGATGGGCAGATTATTATGCAAACGAAGCTTTCTATTTGAATTATCCTGATGACGAACGTAAGGCACACAATTTCATGACAAGTTGGAGCGTCAATAAGGGAAGCAGCAGTGCTCCTGATATTGTGACTGTGAATTATAAAGAAAGTGCCGACAAGCTTCCGGCTATCTCTAAATATTATGATTATGACGATGGAGCGGCTGGAAAGAGTGCACAGAGTAACGGTCTGACCTCCATTTACCGGTATGCAGATGTGTTATTGATGTATGCAGAAGCTTCAACCCGTGCCACTAATTCTGTGAACCAGGAGGCATTGACTGCATTGCAGGAAGTACAGAAACGTGCACAGGGCTATCCGTCTAATCCTGTACTGACTACAACTACTGTACCGGAAGAGTTTCTGAAAGAGGTATTTGATGAAAACGGTTGGGAGTTCTTCGCAGAGATGCGTCGTTGGTTCGATTTGGTACGTTTGGAAATGGTAGACGATGTGAAACCCGATAAATGGGCAAATTCTTTGTTCAAGGCCAACAACCATTATTATATGCCGGTTCCTTATGTACAGATTGACCTGACAGGATGGGATAATAACCCGGGCTATTGATGAATGAGGATGGTTTAAACGTAGATGTTTAAAGTTTTTTGATGGGATTCTTCTTTCCGAATAAAAGTTAGGGAAGGAGAATCCCTTTTTAGGATAGAACGGTCTGGAAACGGACCACATGGAAATCCCCTTGCAACTGTGACGGGAAAGGAGTGTCACAGCTGCAAGGGGATTTTCATGTGGATTAGTCTGATTGTTTATTCTTTTCTCAATTCCGGCAATTTGATTTCGGCAATTTCTGCACTTCCGCCGGTAATTAAAATACGCAGGTCACTACCTCCGGTCTTATTGAACTGGATGTTTTCTTCTTGGTTGGGTTTCACTTCTCCGCTTTGTACCGGGAGGAACTGTCCGCCTCCACTGGAAATCTGGATTTCGTAGCGTGAACCCGCTTCAGCGTTTTTCCAGGCAATGCCTACATGGTCTACTTTGGCATTTTCTGCCAGTTCAAAGGATATGTATTCTCCCTTGTCTCCGGTCCAGGTAGTGGAATAATCTCCGTCGACTACGTGGATGATGTGGCTCTTGTTTTTGCTTGCACTGATGAAATCACGTGGGTCCGATTCAATGGTTTCGTTGGCAGAGGCTTGGCCGTATGCCCGGATTTCAAGTCCTTTCTTCAGACGGATGTCTTCCGAAGAGGCCCCGATCATAATTTGGAACATTCCTGGTTCCACAACCCAGTGATTGTCTTTATTGAGCAACTGGAAGTCGCGTGGAAGCAATTGGAAGCTGACTTCCTTGGTTTCACCCGGTTCTAGGTGTACACGTTCAAATCCGCGCAGGTTCTTTTCATAAGTAGTCACGCTGCTGATGACATCGCGTGTGTAGAGCTGTACGACTTCATCTCCGCTCCGACTGCCGGTATTTTTAATCTTGCAAGTAACGGTTACGGGTTCCTTGTCGGTAATGACAGGAGAAGAGAGCTTGAGGTCAGCATATTCAAAAGTCGTGTAGCTCAGTCCATAGCCGAATGGATAAAGCGGACCGTTGATACGTGCTTGATTGCCTTTCATACCGGGAGTCTGTCCGCCGTCCACCTGTGAGGCTGGTTTAGCCGGGAAATTGAAAGGTATCTGTCCTACCGTCTTTGGGAAGGTAACGGTCAGTTTCCCTCCTGGATTATAATCCCCGAAAAGTGCTTCGGCAATCGCGGTTCCACCTTGCGAACCTGGATACCAGGCCTCCAGAATGGCAGGTACAAACTTGTCAGCCCAGTTGATGCTTAAAGGACGTCCGTTGATCAATACCAGTACCACAGGCTTTCCTGTTTCTACAATTGCTTCCAGCAGTTGTTGTTGCCTTCCGGGAAGGTCCAGACTGGTACGCGATTTGTTTTCACCACAAGTGCGGATACCTCCTCCTAATACAACAATGGCTACGTCACTTTCCTTGACATTGTCTACAGCCTGCTGGATACCTTCTTTTTCTTCTGTAGTAAGCGGATAAGGCATGATTTCCGACTCCGGCCAGTTGGCATCTACCAAGTCGCATCCTTTGGTATAGGTTACTTCCGTTCCTTCTTTTACTTGCTGCTTGATGCCGTCCAACACCGTAGTGACTTCTACGGCTACAGGTCCATAGTGAGTCAGGGCAAAGGATGCTTCGTTTGCATTCGGGCCACATACAGCGATACGCTGGATTTTGGATTTGTCGAGCGGAAGCAGGCTTTTGTCGTTTTTCAGTAGCACCAGTCCTTCGCGGGAAGCTTGCAAGGCCACTTGTTGGTGAACCTCGCTGTTGACTTCTTTGTCGGCCAAGGCCAGGTCTGTCTGGTAAGGTGCATCAAATAATCCCGTCAGGAACTTGACACGCAAAATGTCACGTACGCGGTTGTCGATGGTTTCCATGCTGAGGCCCCCTTCCTGAATCAATTCACGTAGCGGAAGTACGTATGATTCCGGCGAACGGAAGGTGCAGCGCACATTCAATCCGGCTTCTACACTCTGGCGCACCGCCTCTTTCATATCTTTGGCTGTTTTGTGCTTGCTGTAGAGATATTCTACGGCATCACTGTCCGACACCACGTAACCTCGGAATCCCATTGTACCGCGCAGCCGCTGGGTGAGCCAGTAATAACTGCTTTGGATGGGAAAACCGTCGTAGTCGTTGTAGGAGCTCATGACTCCCAAGATGCCGGCTTCCTGAATAACCCGTGTGAAGGGATATACATGTACGTTCTCCACTTCTCGCCAGGACATTTGTGGGTCGACACGTGCAAATCCTTCGCGGGCACCCTTGTTGTTACTGTAGGCCACGAAATGTTTGGCAGTAGCGGCCACTTGCATGTTTGTCTGGACTCCCTTTCCCATGGCAATACCCAGTTCGGCCACTAGGTAAGGACTTTCTCCATACACTTCTTCGTAGCGTCCCCAGCGTTGGTCACGTCCTACGTCCAGAATCGGGGCATAGACATTGGTATACCCCAGCAAACGGGCTTCCCGTCCTGTAATGTATCCCACCTGATGTACGAGTTCCCGGTCCCAAGTGTGTCCCAGTGCCAATTGGGTCGGAAAGTTTGTGGCGATATAGTTTTCTACGCCTCGGATTCCTTCATTGGTGAAGTCGACTGGTATTCCCAGGCGGGTCTCCTCCACAAAAAAACGCTGCACTTCGTTCATTGCCCAAGCGTGATTGGAAGCGGGCCACACCAAGTCGTTTTTCAAGGGTGGAACTCCCCATCCACGAAAGGAGTTCAGGTGCTCATCGATGGCCCCGATACCGTCTTTCCACAACTGGCTTTTCCATTCAGGAGTAGGCAACGAGTCTTTGAGTACTCTTTGGTATCCGTAGAGCGTTACCATCTGACAGGTTTTTTCTTCCATGGTCATTTGTGAAAGCAGGTCTTCAATGCGGTCGTTCAAAGACGCTTTAGGGTCTTCATAGATATCTTTTCGGCCATTTTTGTTGAAGTCAATCCACTCTTTGTGGTACATGCTTTTTTTCTTGGGTATATAGGTCTTGGACACTTCAAGGGCCTGTGCCGTTACAGTACACAGCGATGTACAAGAGAGGAGATAATAGAAAAATTGTTTTTTCATGCGGATGAGTTAGAATTAGGGTAAAATGATAATTTGTCTTTTTCAAAATTACGATTATTCCAGAAATAAGTAGTGATAAAATTGTTTATTAGAATGAACTTATTGTCTTTATTTTGTTCAATATTTAGAAAAAACGAATCATTTATGTGGCTTATAGAAAATTTGTTTTGTTAAATAGTACAAAATACTCTTTTCTTTTTATTATAATAAATATATTTGAGCACATTTCTGTTTAAGCCTTTCGAGTCGGAAGTACTTACAATATGAAAACTACTGGAACATTAACCAAATCTTTATACTTATGGAAAAAACGACTTTTTTTCATCCGTTTTTTTCTCCGTGGAGAAAAAAACTTGTGTCCGTACCTATCACTTTAAGTTTATTTGTGGCATTATCTTCTATGGGTGAGGCGATGGCTGCACCTGAAATCGGACATTCATTTTCTGTGACTGCATCCCAAGCCGTACGTGTAACGGGAGCTGTATTTGATGCGAGTGGTTCTCCTTTGATTGGAGTCAGTGTGTTGGAAAAAGGAACCTCCAACGGTACGATTACCGACATGGATGGCAACTTTATACTGGATGTATCGTCTTCTAAATCGGTACTGGTATTTTCGTATATCGGATATGTGACTCAGGAACAGACTGCTCCAGCTTCGGGCAGTTTGAAAGTTGTGTTAAAAGAAGATACCAAAACGTTGGATGAAGTGGTGGTAGTGGGTTATGGTACGCAGAAAAAAGTGAATCTGACAGGTGCGGTTGCCATGACAGAAGGCGATATGTTGGAAGACCGTCCGATTGCCAACCTGGCTCAAGGTTTGCAGGGAGCCATTCCAAACTTGAATATTACGATGCCGAGTGGTAATCCGAATGCAACGGCTACATTTAACGTGCGTGGTATTACCTCTTTGAATGGTGGTTCGGCATTGATATTGGTGGATGGTGTGGAAACCAATGATATTTCTTTACTGAATCCTCAGGATATTGAAAGTGTTTCTGTGTTGAAAGATGCTTCTTCTGCAGCCGTATACGGTGCGCGTGCCGCATTTGGTGTGGTTCTTATTACAACTAAAAAAGGTAAGAAAGGACAGAAGGTAACCGTCAACTACAATAACAATTTCTCATGGTCGGCTCCGTCACGTCTTCCTGATGGTATTTCTTCCGATAAATGGATTGATGCCGTACAGTTAGCGAATACGAATACAAGTGGTAGCGGCTATTTCAGTCAGGAACTGGTGGACGCTGTACATGCGTATTGTCAAGATCCTAGCCGTCCGTCTGCTTTCTTGGATGAAACAGGTGCTTTTACGGCTAAGGGACAATGGGCTTATGCTGGAAATACAGATTGGTTTGATGAATTTTACAAGAGTGCGGCTTTCATGCAGCAGCATAATGCCAGTATTCAAGGTGGTACGGAAAAGAATGCTTACTATGCTTCCGTCGGTTACAAAGGACAAGATGGTTTGCTAGCTTATGGTACAGACACCTATAAGCGTATCAACATGTCGTTCAACTTTACTTCACAAGTGACTAAATGGCTGGAAATCGGATTCCGGGCAAAATATAACCGTAGCGAATCGGATGAACCCAATACTCAGGCTTATATGGGTAGTTCTCCTTATTATGAGGTGTATCGTTCTTTCCCGTTTATTCCTATCTATTTGCCGGATGGACAGCATTTCGCAGCAATGGAAGGTAGTAACTTCAACTATAACTATGCTGGTATTTTGGCGGAAGCTGGACGTGTGAAAAATGTATATGACGATATCTGGTATACAGGCTCATTTAATATCACTCCTTTCGAGGGTCTTTCTATCAAGGGAGATTATACGGGAAACCGCTATTTCCGTACGCAACGCGAACACTTAAAGACGATTTATCAGCTGAATCCGGATGGTTCGCAAACAGCCAAAATGCCTACTAATAAGGCTGGATTGAGAAAGTATGATGATACTTATGAAGCACTGAATGTGTGGGCTGAATACAAGAAACAGATTAAGGATCATTCTTTCTCTGTAATGGTGGGATATAACCAGGAACGTAAAAATACCAGTGACATGTATGGGGTAGCTGCCAACCTGTATGTAAATGATTTCCCCATCATTGATATGGCAAAGGATAAGGAAACACTGTCTGAGGCTGCTACTGTCTGGGCTGTTCAAGGTGCTTTCTTCCGTGTGAATTATGATTATAAAGGACGTTATTTGGTGGAATTGAATGGACGTTATGATGGTTCTTCCAAATATGCATCCGGCAGTCAGTGGGGATTCTTCCCTTCTGCTTCTTTGGGATGGCGTGTTTCTGAAGAAAAGTTCTTTGAACCAGCTCGTAAGTTGTTTGATAACTTCAAGTTACGTGCTTCTGTAGGTTCTCTTGGTAACCAGGTGACGAATGGAAACTTTGATTACATAGGAACTGTTGGAAGTGAAAACCTGAATTATGTACTTTCTGGAAAAATTCCTTCAGGCATTACTCCGGCTACATTGGCTTATAACAATGTAACTTGGGAAAAAGTGACTACAGCCAACTTTGGTCTTGATTTAGGGTTGCTGAACAACCGTTTGACTGCATCGTTTGATTATTACATACGCTATACAACCGATATGGTGGTTTCAAAGGCTTATCCTAACACAATGGGAACGAGTGGCGGTAAAGAAAACCTGGCAAGTATGAGAACTAACGGATGGGAACTTTCATTGAATTGGACGGATCGTATCAATGATGTGGCAGGAAGTCCGTTGGAATATAATATTGGAATCGGTCTTTCTGATAGTTATTCTACTATTACAAAGTATGATAATCCTACAGGAACTCTGAACGACCTTTACGTGGGTAAGCGTTTGGGTGAAATCTGGGGATATACAACCGATGGGTTTATTATGGATGCTGCAGAGGCTTCAGAACAGTCTGTCCGTCAGTCTTATATCTCGAATACATGGATTCCGGGAGATATCCGTTATGCAGATTTGAATGGGGATGGAGTTGTTAATGAAGGTGACAGTGAGAAAGGGCCTATCAATACCTTGAGCAATCATGGTGATAAGTCTGTTATTGGCAACGAAACTCCTCGTTATCGTTTCAACATCAATTTGGGATTGAGCTGGAAGAATTTTGATGTACGAGCTTTGTTTGAGGGAGTGATGAAACGTGATTTGTGGCTTAGCAGTGAAGTCTTCTGGGGATTTAATGGCGTATGGAACAGTGCAATCAATGATTATCATGTAGATAACTCATGGTCAGAAGAAAATCCGAATGCATATTATCCTGTGCCATTGTGGAATGGCCGTAGTCGACAGGTTCAGACTAAGTATTTGCAGAATGCATCTTATATCCGTTTGCGTGATTTGACCATTGGGTATACGTTGCCGAAGAAATGGTTGGAACCGATTGGTGTATCTCAGTTGAAGATTTTCTTCAGTGGTCAGAACTTGTGGGAAGCTACAGGTTTATATAAATATGTAGATCCGGATATGACGGGAAATACATATCAGAAGTCATCGGATGGAATGGTAGGTACATTGAATTCGGATATGAAGAATTATCCGTTCTGCCGTTCTTATTCATTTGGTATTAATCTCACATTCTAAAAAGATTTATGATTATGAAAAAAATATCTATATTAACCGGGTGTCTGTTTGCCATGGCATTGTCTAGTTGTAATTTCTTGGACAGAGAGCCATTGGACGCCATTGGTAAGGATCAATTCTTTACGACAGCTAATGCAACTGCGTTGGAGCAATATTGTAATGATTTTTATCCGAAATTAATTGTGGGTTACGGAGCTCCCAAAAGTTATGATTGGGGAATGTTAGGGGATGATTTTACAAGTGATGATGTGTTGCCCTGGGAGCGTAATGTGACAAGTTTTGGCTTGGCTACGGTGCCTTCTAGTGCAAGTGGCACACAGTGGAACTGGGAAAATATCCGTGCATGTAATGATTTTCTTGCGAATTATGAACAATCTCCGGAAACTGAAGATATAAAACATAAGTATGCAGGGATGATCCTTTTCTTTAAGACGTTGGATTATTTTAATAAGGTAAAGGCTTATGGAGATGTTCCTTGGTTTGAAAAGGTAATGAATCCAGGCGATGAAGAAATGTATAAGGCACGTGACTCACGCATTTTGGTGATGGACAATATGTTGAGAGACATTAACCAAGCGATTGAATGGCTGCCGAAAAAGACCGATGTAACTCTCATCAGCAAGGATGCTGCATTGGCTTTGAAGGCTCGTATGTGCTTGTTTGAAGGTACTTGGCGTAAATATCAAGACGTTAATGTATCAGGTACCGGGAGGAATGCTTTCCAACCTGACATCTCAGTTGAAAGAGCAGGGAGCAGAAGATAAGTTCTACGAAGTACTTGAAGAGGTACCGCGTGTACGTAAAGATCTTGGTGAGCCACCGCTTGTTACACCATCTTCACAGATCGTTGGTACACAGGCTGTATTGAACGTTGTTATGGGTGAGCGTTACAAGACTCTTACAAAAGAGGCAAAGGATATGCTCGTAGGTAAGTACGGTAGAACTACGGTACCTGTAAATGCAGAGATTCAGAAGAAGACGCTTGACAGCCTTGGAATGAAG
>OHTZ01001503.1_pt1 | contig 11026 bp, 12 predicted proteins | sample 1579011 | NCBI WGS metagenome assembly OHTZ01 (sample SAMEA3879603, study PRJEB24766) | human gut metagenome | biome: human-associated habitat; feature: feces | place: USA | collected 1985/1987
ATGCTATGGGTTCATGCACAAATATTGGGTTGTTTATGGATTTTTGGATAACTAGATACGATGAAACAGACGAAAAGACGGGCGAATTATTTACAAGTTATCACGCGGAAGAAGTTGGCGGGAATGCTGGTTATTATGCAACAAATTTAGAAGCAATCATATTAGAAGTTATAAGACACGCATATCTATATAATAATTACTATGAATGTTTTATAACAGAGGGATTTAAGGATTTACAAAAAGAAATAAAAAGGCGCTAGTTGGCTAGCACCTTTCGCTTTACTTTTTCAAGTTCGCAATTTCGCTTTTCAGTTCCGCAATCGCTTTCGTGTTTTCCTTAATAACGTCATTGCTTTGCTTATACATAAGCAGAAATGCACAAATCGGGAAACCGACGTTGCTGATTAACTGAATAAATGTGTCCATATGCTCACCCCTTTCTAAAAAATACAACCAACTTTTAGCGCATCTCTTAATAATTTCCTTTCTTCTTCTGTACAGTTGATGCCATCAAGGTTCGCATTTTCACAAGTAGTAAAACCCCTTATGCTAGATAATTTTTTTGTAACGTTCAATGGCAACCCCTGTTCATGCGGATAATTTTTTGAAAAACTCGCAACTGGGCGTTCGATTAGTAAGTAGGGTCTACGATAACACATGAAAGACATGCCCGCATTATAGCCGTTCGACTGTTCAAGAGTTGGGCGTGAACCTAACGCGCTTGCAAAATTCGAAGCAATTGACCGCGTTCCCTCGATATTATCCCCTAATGTCGCGTTGTCGTTCTGATTCGCACTAATAATTTTTGCCCCCGATGACGCAACGCCCGCTATACCCCCAACGACACCCGAAATCATACTCGAATAATTGACACCAGTGATTGGCATATGCACACAACAGTTCCCTCCGAAGGTTGCAACAACAGTAGTTGTCAATTTGCTTTTTGACGATGTGGCGATTACAAACGCAATGCAAGAGCCATCAATAATATTAAAATGATATGTTACACCCAATTTACCCGACTGAAACCATTCCGCTTTCACATCAACAAAGCCGACAAACGGCAAATACAACTTTGCTCGCGTTCCCTCGTAGTCTAAAAAATTTTGGTAATACTCGGCAATTTCAAGATTGCCACAATCAAAAGCTACATAGTCACTCACGACTTTTGCGGGCGTGTATTCAAATGTTTTGAAACCGACCTTAATTTTAGCCGTTCCACTCGTTGCGGGTGCGACGGGTACAATGTGGCAGTCTATTACATAGTTGACTAGACCCGCGTTCACGAAACTTTCCGCAAAATCCCCTATGACCTCAAAAGTGTTTGCTAAGTTTTCCGCTACGGCTTCAATACCTGTTGCCGTCGATGGTTCGGGAATTGTAAAATCGGGAAAAAGCTCGTCTGCAAAACCTTGTAATTGACCCTTAGATGGGTTATACACATTGATAAATCCCACTTCTGAGACACCCAAACTAGGCAACGTTGGCAAGCCGAAAGCGTCACTTGAATCGTCAAACGAACCGCCACCATAACCGCCACCACCACTGTAATATCCATACTCATTATCTTTTTCCTCAATTTGAGGTTCGCCAATGTTGAGAATATCAAGAAACTCGTTAAAGGGCATAGTGATACCGCTATCGCTATACGAAAGATATGTTTTCGTTGTCGTTTGTGAATATGTGTAAACTCCACCAAATCTTAGAATTGACCTATCAAAAGGTGTGTAGCTTTCACTAAAAAAACAACAACCGATTGAATCCCCCGCACCTGTATTTTGAACTGGACTCCCCGCGGGCATTCTTGATACATCTTCATAACCAATACCGCCCGATTCGAGACACGTGCGCAAATCGGATATTCCATATTTTTTTGCACTAGCAAAAACATAGTATCTGTGTGCGTTCGATTGATAAAAATGGCAATATGTTAAATACCCCCTTGAAAACTGTATACACCAAATTACAAAATCCGATTCACTTTCAAACTGTGTCTTGCTCAAACTTCTACCTTGCGAAAGAGATTTCATGATAAGCTGATAATTGTCTTTAGTGATGATACCCGACCCCGGAATCGTCACACTAAAACCCGTCACAACACCGGACGTTTTTGTTGCTTTATTTTCTTTCGTTATGGAAACATCATCATTATTCGGGTCTAGTGTACCTCTTACCGACCATTTCCCCGAAGTCGGGGTTGTCAAATCACAAGAAATATTATTGACAGGTATCGAACCCGTCAAAAGTCCTTCGATTGAATTTATAAAATACGATATCATTATTACACCCCCTTAACCGACAGTCATTAAGATAATACTGTCTTGATTGATGGCGTTAGGAAACATTTTGCATACTATCTGTTCATACGCGTAAACAGAATAATTAGAATCATGCAAGTACCCATTTTTTAAGTTTTCGTTTCGCGTAACTGTACACGTTAAACCTCGCAAAGCACTTGCATAGGTTTTCCTAACGTCAACAGAACATTGCAAATAAACAAAATTACTTTCAAGAGTTTTTTCAACGAAGTAATATCTGCCAAAATCTGCTATATAACCATAATTGCACTTGCCATATAATCCCGAAAATGTTTCACGTGAAACCTTTAAACGCGGGTTTAAAATGTCAAATTCATCAAGTAACTTTACATTTTCAAGCGTTTTTAACAAAGTTATTTTTTTATCAACAACCTTGCTGTCGCTTAAATTCTGATATAATTCAATAGTCAACTAGCACACCCCCTTTAATTAAAAGCAAAATAGCCGAGCGAAATTTCTTTCATGATATCTTTGTAAATTTCATCCCATATTGAAAAATAAGCAATTTTTCTTTCCCCTTCAATCATATCGGCAGGCGTTCGTACAGACAGGTCTCCATATTCTTCTTCTTCGGTTACGTGCTTATCTTCATATCCCGATAGCGTCGATTTATCTTGTCTTGCGTCGGTCGTTGACACATCTGTTACAGCATCGGAGTCCGTAACGTCTTGCGCGTTTTTTATAAAGTCTCCAGTTGGGGAAACGTCGTATGACATTTCTGAGTGCGTCGTGGTATTTTTTGCTGTGCCCTGTTCGCTTGTGATTTTTGTCTGTCCTGTGTCTGCCGTGGTTATCCGTTCCCCCATGGTGTCTGTAATCGTTTCTTTTCGTATGCGATTATAATTTTTTTCATAATCATATTTATAATCAATAGTCTGTTTCAATTTTTTATACTTGTATGAAAAACTTACCAAAACAGTGTCAAGAATGACCTGCAACCAGTCATAGTCAAGGTCTCCCGTCGCATAAAAAACAATATCATCAGCAACAAGGTTTCTGTACTTTGATTCAAGGTATCGCTTGTCAATATTCGCATTATATCCCAAATCAATTAGTATCTCTGTCGGGTTCTCGATTAGATTCTTGTTCAGTTCTTTCAATTTCTGTGATACTGTCAGCATCGTCTTTACCATCTTCGCCTACCTCGCTTTCTTTTTCGATCTCCGTTAAAGTTTCATCAAGTTTTAATTCGCCCCGCTCATAACGTTGTAACGCTGTGCCCCATTTCACAGACATATTAAACCCGTTGATTCTGTTTGATTCTTCGATATACTCGCACAGTAAATCATACTGTTGATTTACATATATTGAGCTAAACCCACTGTATTCATTTAATTCTGCTTCAGTAAGCTGTGCCATTTTTCCTGTTGTGTTCATAGTCACGCCATGCAAATTACATAACCGCCTTATCAAATCATCATGAAGCTTTACAAGGTACTGAATTTTGTCAACATTTTTTACATCGGTTAAATTCATGACATGGGATGGTTCTGTAGTGTAGTCTCCCGTGAAGTCGTGTAGTTCGATGCTCGATAGTTCGCCCTTGTAGATTTTGTCACGAATCGCGTCAAACTTCTTCGCTTCTTGCGTGCTTGATGCGCGAAAAATTGGACTCAATCGCGCATTTAATACATTGACATGCATAGATGTGTCAACTTCTGTTAAAAAAAGCGCAAAGCGCAATATATCAAATTCCGGTGCGTGGACTAAATTATTATAACCCACCGCGATTTCTTCCCCGATTTTCATAGCTTTTTCGGTCTGTCCGCGTGGATTTACCAACTGTGCAAATTCGTAGTAATCGCCATATTGGGTGACGCCTGTTAAAATTGGAAAACCGACATAGTTGTGATTACCACTACCATCTGAAAAACTGAGTTTATTTGTCATAGCAGAAACCCCGCCATATAACAGACTTTTCAAAATATTATCACTACGAATTTCGGGCGGGCAATTATTAATTTTGAATTTCGATAATAGCAAAGTCGAAATTATTGACTTGTAGAAAAAGAACTGTTCGGAATTCAAGCACTTGGACTTGATTCGCCCCTTGCACCACGCATTAGCTTCGTCAAAAGTCATCATATACACCTCTTTTCAAAATGGGCGCTAGTTGACTAGCGCCCCAAAATAATTAGTCCATCAAAAAAGCTACCATACCGTAATCAGCGTCAAGGACATAATTGATTTTTACATGCTCGAACTCATTCCAAAAATCGGCGGATGCCGTATATGATGACGTAACGCGGTCGGTCTGATTGTAAATCCCGATTGCTTTGTAATCACAAAGGAAAGCGATACACAAATCCACTTCAGCGGATGCCCCAATCCCTAAATCGTTGTTCGTGTCGTCAATCATGACTTTTGAAACAGTCGAATACTCATAATCGCTAACGCTCTGTCCTTCCCCTGTAGTGTGCTTCTCAGTAAAAGACTGCCATGCGGTAATCAATTCATAATCGCCTACGGAAAGTTTTTCGGGGTGGAATGTCTCGGCTTCCGATGTGAAACGACAGTCCTTTTCAAACGCATTTAATAAAAATAAATTTGTTCGCCCACTAGGCGGAATCGTTGATTTGTTGTTAAACGCGGTATTATGTCGAAGCATGTATTCGCGAATTATCGCGATTCTCTTCAAACAGAAATTATTATACTTCGTGTTATGTCTCGCTGTTTCCCATGTTGCCGATGCATCAATGATGCCCGCCTGTTTCGCTTCGGTCAACAAGTGAATCGATGTGTTTGTAACTTTGTCTGAAATCGCAATACCCGCGCTAACCAAAATATGTGCATATGAATCCAGTACAAGCTTTCTGAACTGGTTTCGATTCTCTCGAAGCGATGAAATGAATCGCGACATTTCTGCGTAGTTTGTAAAGGCTGTTTCGATGCACGACGTCTTAATAGATAACGGAATAGTAAATGCGCAAGCCTTATCATAACCCTTAACATGCACTACCGGAATATATGCAGTGTGTTCAAATTTGCTATAATCTTTATCCGCAACAAGATTAAAAAGGTCGTCGGTAATAATCTTCGGCATGTCAAGTTTGATTCTTTCGAGGAACGCGCCCCACTCCCACGAATCCATATAAATAGTCTGAATTTCGGGACGGTACTCCCATTCGTCAATCTCCATTTTTCCGATAACGTCAATCAGTGCTCGGCAAAAAACGTCATAACCTCTTTCCATATCTCCGATATCTTTACCGATATCAACAAGTTTTCCGGATTCAAGGGCGGATATAACGCCCTCTTTTTCCATGTACGACTGCCCCATAGTCTGAGCGACCGCGGATTTCGTGACATCCGCTACATTGATAATTGCCATTCCAATTACCCCCCTTTCTTAATATGTGCTAATTATATCATATATAGTAAATCAATGATATAATATAGTCTACTTTTTTTACAAAATGTTTACCTTTTCTTTGTTTGCTTGTTTGATATATGCGTCAAGCAACATGCCATCGCGGTTAGTGCCGTAGAAGATTTTATTTTGCTTTATCAGATTCCATATTTTTCTATCATATTTTTTACTTCCGAAGCAGAAACGCTTGCGCTTATCATATGTTGCGTCAATCGAATATATGATAGTATCGTCATATAACTTCGTTTTTTTGTGACAAAAGATATAAAAATCGTCATCATACAAAATTACATCAAGCGCGACATATCCCGATGTAGTTTGAATACATCGAGTACAATCAATTTTTTCGTACTCCGCGCCCGCGGGTAGATGGCTATATATCTTCATCTGCCACCCACCGCCCGTTATAGCAGATAGCTTATTGTTGGCATATCCGAACAAGTGTTTGTTTACAAAGCTTTTTCGGTTTCTTGTCGCTTCGTGATAGCAAAACTCGATATAAAAACTCATGCCTTGTTCAGTTGTAAATCGTTCATACTCCCCTTCCTCAATGGTGTCTATAATTTCCCGTAACGGAAATTCGTCAAAAATCCAATGCGTGCGGTCGATGGCATTAGACAAAAACACGATTTTGAAATCGGAGCGTTCTCTTATCAATGTTGAAAAAATGTTGTTTAAATCAAGAAAATAGTTCCGCATGCTTTGGCTGCAAAATTCGTCAACTATTATGAAATCGGCATCACTACACACATAACTCGACTTAATCGCGTCTGAGTTATCACACGCTAACCCAACCATAAAAGGATTTTGTGCCATATCGAGTATAACACCATCTTCATCAATTAGGCGGTAGTACCACTTGCGCTCCTGTGGGTTGTATGCGACATCATTATACTTGTTATCTGTAATTTTTTCAACATAGTGATTTTCAATAATCGTCGAAAAGAGGGTTTTTGTGTATGCCCGGTTTAGATGCTTTGTTAATTCCCGTATGTAGTGGGTCACAGTGCCGTATAAATTATTTAGTTCCATTCCCAAGAGTAACATAGCTGTCGTTTTTCCCAAGCTTCGCTCACTGAGCAAAAAGGTTAGGTCGTTTTTTTCAAGGTGCACGCTTTTTGGATTCCAGTATGTTTCCTTATAGCATCCCAATCCGTACAGTATTTCTATTGCTTTTTTATAATCTTTCAAAAAAAAAAAAATCACTCCCTATTTTGATAATCATACATATCGTCAAAGTCGCATGTTTCCATGCCCGATATTTTTTTATCTGTGTTAAAAATCAGACACGCATCCGAAATTTCGGTCACATGCCCATTTATACAAATTTTTTCTATTTCATTGCAAACATATTTTGACACAGTTCCCCCGCACTTATGAAAAACGAAATCCGCATCAAGGTTGTCAATTTCTCCGAGTTCGTCCGCGTTCGTCATATAGTTCTTGTCGCTCTTTTCAAGCTTGTTATCTTTCGACACTCCCGCGATTGTGCATGTTAATTCGCTTTTCGAGTTCTCGAAAGCATAGCATTTTGCGTGTAAAAAACGAAACTTTTTTATATCATCCTTTTCGTCTTCAAAAAGATTAAAATAACTTTTTGTTCCGTCTTTCTTGATGAGTGTTATTTTCAATGCGTCGTTTCTTCGCGAAATCTCTTTGTTGTATTTTTCTAAACGTTGTTCCGTTTCTTCGTCATCAAAAAAGAAAATAGAATCAGTGTCGCTATATATAAATTTATCGTAGCCAACTAGCACTATCAGTTTCATGAGCTCCCTTCGACAGTGTGCGGTAAGCCACACACCCAATTGATAAGGAAAAAAGGATTTTCGTGAATTATAATATTTCGCAATTCTTTTTTCACGTTCTCCCGTATCAAGGATTTTTATAACTTCATCTTTTGATCGCTCAAAATCGTGTTCTATATCGTCTCGAATCAGACGCGAACACGACATCCCAAAAATCGCGTTTAATTTATTTTTACTTTTCATATAAAAATACTCCATCCCCTCTACGCCCTTAAGTGTTTCTTTTGCTTCAAAGTATTTTGCGATTACTTTTTTAAATGGGCGCGGAAACTCTCCGCGCTTGCTTGTGTAAATATCTGTTATATACAAATTATCAAATTCGTATTGCTCAAGAATAATTTCGAGGTCTAACTCTGTGCACCACATAGCACCCGAACCATCAAATGAAAGTATCCGCCCATTATCACACTTTAAATTTGACCACGTACCCCGCATTTTTGAACGTTGTAAATATGTTGCAGTTACACCCCTTTTTAAGCGCGGGTTAATTATAACTATCTGAATCAAGCAACATAAATGCGCTAGTTGACTAGCGAATTTTTTATAGCTTCGCAACTCTTTTCCCGATTCCCATTTGTACAGATGCTCGAATTTTGAAATGGGAAAATAGTCCATCATTTGCTCCGATGGATAGAAGCTCTTTTTATCTCTGTGTCCTATGTTGCCCGAAAGCGTGGTATTTACGAAAAAGCGGTTGCCGTGGCAGTAACCACCCGCAAAGGCTTCGTACATCTTTGTATACAAATCTTCAGTAAGTGCCGTCCGAAGAAAAAAGCGACGATACTCCGCGTCTTTTTCTATCGCTCTTCGGCAGTCTCTACGAACATAACCCGTTGACGTTAACGGGATAGTTACAAGTGTGTCGCGATTTTCTCGCAACTCGACCTCGATGCATTCTTTCATCGTTGCAACGTCGTTCACTTGATAATACCAATCGTCATAGGATAATTCGCTGTCTTGATATCTTATAACGTCGTAGTCAACTGCACCAACCGCTTTCCGTACATCAGTGTTGAGGTTTTCGCCCCACTTCGCAAGCGACATGTTGGATTGGCGATAACTGTCGCGAAACTCAAAACAATCATATTTGATGGTAAGAATTTTTCGCGAATCAAGTAAAAAAAGCTCTGTCGCGCAATCCCGTTCGTACATGTGTCGAAGAAAATAAACCGCGTCATATGATAAATTATGTATATATATTACCATGACGCGCTTGTTTTTTTCAAGTTGATACATTTCCTTGAGCGCATCGAGAGTATTCATAAAATCCGTTATCGTTCGCAATCCGACATAATCACCGCCAACGCACATACACCATTGATATACCCATCCCACCCATTTTTCGCTTTCTTTTGTTCCAAGATTTATTTTTGACGTTTCAGAATCAAAACAACAAATTACATCTAAATACTCAATTTTGCAAGGGGTTTTATTTATGTACTTTGTTGTGTGCAAAAAATTATAATTGCGTTTGGGAAATTTTTTTCGGAGTTCTATGTATCGCCCCCCTTTTCGTGAATTGAGTTTAACCCTCATTTTGCGAGCTGAAAACCCGTTGTGCAACTTCGTTCAGCTCATCGACTGTTTTGTTTTTGTATTTTTCTAGCAAAGCCACAGCAATTTCACCCGTTCCATACTTCCCCATAAATTCGAAAAGTACACTACTGCTATAACTTTCAGCACTTTTTAAGTTTTGGAAATCTTCCGATTTTACAATTTCCTCGAACTTATCGCGAGTGAAATCTGTTCCTAAATCAAGTTCCCATTCTTTCGCGGTTTCTTTGAAATGCTGAAATATTTCATCCTCGATTTTTCTTTGCCCCGCAACGCTTCCGCTCCGCGTCTGCTTATAGCCTTGAATGTTTTTCACAAGTTCTCGAAGTTGCCCTTGCGTCAGGGTTTCAATTTGCTTTTTTGTTGAGAAAAAACGTAAATCGCCCGACTTCCCCACTTTCATATAACCTTTGTTACGAAGTCGGTTTTGCGTGTATTGATATGCTTTGCTATACGTCTTGTCCGCTTTTTCAAGAGAATCCAAAAGGGAATTGACATAGCGCGCATTATTACGCGCATATGTCAAAAGCTCTTTTTTTGTTGCTCTGTTTATGTCGATTGTTTTTATTTTCCGTGCCATCAGACACCCCCGTTTTATCGCAAAACTTCTTCTATAATAGACGTCGTTAACGCGGAATCTTCGATATAACCCGTCTTGTACCATTCGCCATCCTTACCTTTACGGGATGGGAAAGTTATGTAGTAATTACCATCCTTAGCCATTAAAGCCTGCATTGAATAAATTGTAATGAAACCCAAGTCAAGCGTAAAATAGTAGCCGGGGTTACCGAAAGAATCCTCAAACTCATAAACGTGCGAAACTTCAAAGTCTGTAATCGTGTTGTTGAACGCTCGCCTATTGCTCGCCTGTGTGCTTCTTGCCAGTGTGTTTCTTCTTGCCTGTGCCATATTATACCTACTTCCCCCCCGTCATGCCGATAGGACAGCTATGTGTGTTATTTTGATAACATTTTAATAACTTTTTTAATGACCTTCATATCTTCCTTGTCAAGCTCAAACCCCTCTTCAAGTTCGGACAGGTAGTTGACTAGTGATTCTTTTTCGGTTTCATCTTCGTCAACTTCTGCTTCTTTCGCTTCTTCCGCTTCTTTCGCTTCTTCTGCTTCTTCTGCTTCTGTTTCTGCTTCGTTGTCAACCTCGCTTGTATTCAATAACTTGTTGACCTCTTCGCGGATTTCCTTACATGCCATAGTTGGACTTATAAATTTCTTGATTTCAATTTCGATGCTGGCGTTATCTAATCGCATATCTAAAAGAAATTCGACCAATCTCGCGCACTCAAGTATCTGTGTCATGCTCATTACCTCAAACATATCGGTGCAAATGTCCAAACGCATGATTTTTTCAAATCTCGCAAACTGTGTGAGCTTTGTCGTACTGCATGAAAGATAGTTCGCAAAATCTTTCACAGTAGCGAAATCGTCGGTATACAGTCCGTCCAACATAATAGTTCCTAGTGCGCGTGCTACTTCTTTTACGTTATCTTCTGCCTTGCTAAATGCGTTTAATGCGATCGTTAAGTTGTCGCTCAAAGCATTATTTATAATTTCCTTGTTTTCTCTCAAAATAATTTCCATCATTATTTGTTCCCCCTACTCAAATATAAATTGATATAACGCTCTCCGTCTTTCATTCCATAATCGGATTTGTCAATCGTAACCTTGCCCGTATCCGCCATTACCGCAAGAATCATTACTACGTCATGCATATCTTTAATATGCGTTACCAACTCGCGATAGTTATTATCTTTCTTTACATAAATATTTACCATTTTCACACCCCCTCTAATATCAAATAACTGTTTATCATCGAAATCAATTTCACGTGCTTTTCAGCAATTAAATCGGCATGCGTTGCGCCCTCTTTTGTAAGAATATTTGCAACAATCTTCAAGCCTTTTCCAACACGCACCTCAATCTTAATCGGTCTAAACTGTTTAATAGCTTCGCCTACTGTCA
>OHTZ01001514.1_pt1 | contig 10976 bp, 3 predicted proteins | sample 1579011 | NCBI WGS metagenome assembly OHTZ01 (sample SAMEA3879603, study PRJEB24766) | human gut metagenome | biome: human-associated habitat; feature: feces | place: USA | collected 1985/1987
GATTTCACTGTTTTCATATAGTCACGCATATAGCGCTGGAACTTCCAATCGGCCAGTTCTTTACCCTGAGGATTCTTTTTATAGAAATCATCGATGATAGGACCATAGAACTTATCCCATGCTGCACGCTGCCCCTCATCCATCCGGCCGATATATTTCTCATAAAGAGACTTCAACCGGGTTTCTTTGTCCGGATGTAGCATTTTGAGGTCATAGATCATATCCATATCTTTCACAATGCTCATTTCCTGTGCAGCAGCGGCAGGACGTCCTTCGTAATCGTCGAAAAAATTGTCCGGTAGCGGAAAGGTCTTGTCTTCATAAAGTGCAAGGTTGCAGGTATCTGCCAACCAGTTACGATGAATCGCTTTATGATGAATTAAAATACAGAACGGCTTATTTGTATCCCGCTGATTTTCCATCCAGTCGATAGCGTCATCAGTGATGATATTGGTCACATAACCGTGTTTCTGTATAGTATCATTGTCCTGAGTGATAAAATCAGGATTATAGTAATCACCTTGTCCGGGCACAATCTCCCAGTAATCAAAACCCGTAGGCAAACTTTCCAGGTGCCATTTACCAACCAACGCAGTCTGATAACCAGCCTGTTGCAAAAGTTTTGGGAAAGTTTGCTGCGAAGCATCGAATACGCAAGTTGTGTTATCATAGAATTTATTGGCACAACTGTGCTTGCCCGTAATCATACAGGCACGGCTGGGACCACTCAGAGAGTTAGCCACAAAGCTGTTTGTAAAACGTACTCCATCGGCAGCAATGCGGTCCAGGTTCGGCGTCTCCATGTAGCGGTGGTCATAACAGCTCATCATCTGGGCTGTGTGATCATCCGTCATGATGTATACTATATTATATTGCTTTTGTTCCTCAGCTTTCTTTTGTGAAGTACATGAAGTCATGGATGCCACAGCAGCGACACCGGTCAGAGAAAAAAGCAATCCTGATTGTATCGTGTTCATAATCGAATCTAATTAAATATTTAAAAATCCGGATGTGGAATGCGAGGGTGGAAGACAACTCCCACCCCGCATCCGGGAAAATCTAATAACCTATTGTAAACTCTATAGATTCCGGATGATTAATAACCAAAGTTATTATCGTTATTCGTGAGACCCGGATTAGCATCTATTTCACTGGTAGGAATCGGCAGAAGCAAATTCTTTTTCAGGAAGTCATCCGTCAGGCTACCATTGTTCAGGAGACGATCTGCGAAGTTGTTTACACTTGAAGTATAATTCTTTTCTCCCAATATGGTCAGTTCATGAGTAGTATTCAGTTCCAGGAACTTTTTGAAGTATACCGTACCGCGGATACGTACCATATCGTAAATGCTGGGTTCGCCGCAAAGCTCGATGATACGTTCAAAATACAATTTTTCCGTAACCTGTTCTTTGGTAAGTGATGCCGACCAGTCTGCAGGTTGTGCAGAAGAAACGGCTCCGGATTTACGGGCACGGGCCAGTACTTCATTGGCCAGGCTGATAGCTTTCGGAGTATCACCCAGTTCATTGTAAACGTCAGCCATCAGTAACAGCATTTCAGCGTAACGATAAACCATTAAGTTCTTGTGAGCCATCGTACCAGTTTGTGTCTGGTCGTACAACTTACCAAAGTACGGCCACTTTTCTGCATTACCTGTTTTTGCAAAGTCATTTACAGCTTTTGCTACTGAAGAGTTATACGGAGATGCCCCGTGTGTAGCCTCGTAATTATCACAAACGCTAAGGCTCGGGTTCTTCGGATTAGGAAATTCTGCATAAGGCATCTTGGCTATAACCTCCATATTCACATTGTTCGATCCGGGTACTGTCATATCAGTATATTTGATTTTCCAGTAAGGGTACGTACATACAGAGTCGTTAGCACAAAGTGCAGTACCAACCTGAGGTTTCGGATTAGCTTGATTATTACCATTGCGAGCTCTCCACTTTGTCAAGAAATTAACATCAATACGAGGATCTCCCGGGTAAGTACCTTCATGCATATCATAAGCGAACTTAGCTACGCGATACGTACTCCAATTGATGCCACTAGTAGAAGCCTGAGGAGCAAAGCGGTTACTGCCACGATTGTAGCACCCGTTCGCATTTCCTGTTGAATAGTTCATCTGGAAGATAGACTCCTTGGAGGTTGACACATATTCACCAAATAAATTGGCAAACTTAGGTTCCAACGAATAAACATGACTTGTGTATACTGCATCAAACATGTTTTTTGCATTCTGCCAATTGGCGGCAGCATCTATACCCAGAGCAGCCATCTTATAATATACTTTACCCAGGAAAGCTTTTACAGCCCAGGAATTAGCACGGCCCACTGCTGATTTTTCAGAAATAGACAAAGCATCCACCAGGTCCTGTGTGATTTGTGAGAATACCTCTTCACGGGGTGAACGGGCAATAGAAATACCTTCGGAAGAGGAAGCAACCGTTTTCAAAGGAACATCACCAAAAGTGGAAACCAAATTATAGTAAGCCAGTGCTCTCAAAAATTTAGCTTCGCCACCCTTCTGAGTCTTGACTGCTGCACTCAGCCCGCTCTTATCAATACTTTCCAGGAAAGCATTGATTTCGGCTATCGCCTTGTACATACCTCCCCAAGCCAAGGATACCAAACTATTGGCAGCCAATGTATTCAACGAGTTCAAATCCTCAGGACGTTGTGCCCATGCAAGACCCGAAGCTACAATAGGAGCTTCCTGCCACATCTGTCCGTAGGCATTAGGGGCCGACATATAACCATAGCATCCTAACAGAGCTAATTCTGCATTATCTTCGGTCTGAAAAACAATATTGCTGTTCTGAGAGTATAAGGGATCTTCATTCAGTAAAGAGTCACAGGCTGAAAAGCTGCACAGTACAGCCAAAGACAGTATATAATATTTATATCTTTTCATATTCTTCATGTTTTTAATATTAGAAAGTCAAGTTTAAGCCGAATATAAACGAACGCGGAGTCGGATAAGCCCCCATATCTACACCCGGACGAAGACCGTCGAAACCGAAAAAGTTTACATCAGGGTCGTAGCCACTATAGTTGGTGATAATAAATGCGTTCTTAACGGAAGCATAAACCGAAGCATTCTGGAAACCAATCTTGCTCATCCATGTTTTCGGTAATATATAGTTCAGAGTAATGTCGGCACAACGCAGATAACTGGCATCTTCTACATAACGGTCCATAACATAGTTCTGTATAACGAATGTGGAACTCGGATACAGATTGGAATGATTACTTTCTGTCCACATATTCTGATAAGCTTTACGGGTGAGATTATTAGATCTGGTTCCCGGAGTATTAACATAGCGGTTGTTGGTATTCAGAATATCTTTCCCTTGTACACCGGCAAACGAAGCCGACAGACTCAGGTTTTTCCAGGAAATATTTGTAGAGAAACCGTAGGTAAAATCAGGATTCGGATCACCGATAACATCACGGTCGTTTACATTTACATCACCGTCTCCATCGCTATCTACAAATTTGATATCACCGGCTACCGGAGCTACTTTGTTGAATGTCTGGTAATAACCAATTGTACCGTCTTTTTTGGTATATTTCACACCTTGTTCTGTTATATCTTCCGGCTGTACGATACCCTGTGTAACATATCCGAAGAACAAGCCCGGAGCTTCACCTTCCAGGAAGACATGGCCTACACCGAAGTGGTCACCTATCGAGTTACCATAATATCCTACTTTCTCACCTAGAAAACCAAAGTCAGATGGCAGAAGTCCCAACTCGGCAATCTCACTCTTGTTGAAACCGATGTTACCGCTTACGCTCCATTTCCAATCTTTCTTATCAATAATCTGTGCATTCAGAGAGAGTTCAACACCATTATTCTTCATTGCTCCCTGATTATAATAGGTGGAAGCAAATCCGGCAGAACCCGGCAGAGTTCTGGAAATAAGCAAGTCAGTAGTCTTCTTCTGATACACATCGAGAGTACCACTCAGGCGTGAGTTAAACAAACCGAAGTCTAAACCGGCATTCCATGAAGCTGTCTTTTCCCATTTCAAGCTATTATTTGACAGATTGGTTACCGTAAAGGCTGTCTGGGCATTACCGGAACCATCAGCATAATAAAGATTGGAGTTAGAACCATACATAGAGAAGGTAGAATACGGATCAATACTTTGATTACCGGTAACACCATAGCTCACACGAATCTTCAACTGGCTCAACCAAGAGATATTTTTCATAAACTCTTCCTGTTCCATACGCCATGCCAACGATGCAGACGGGAAGTATCCCCAACGATTGCCTTTAGCAAATTTACTGGAACCGTCAGCACGGAAAGAAGCAGTAATCAAGTACTTGTCGAGAATGGAAAGATTAGCACGTCCCAGATAGGAAACCAACTGGTAGTCTTTCTGGATAGGTTGGGCATTGTTTACATTACCTGCCATGTGAAGACCATTCTCACGCATTTCAAAGAAAGTGAATTGATTGGCGGTAGTATTTTTGTTCAGGAAGTTATAATCTTCGTAAGTAACACCGGCCGTAGCATCCAAAGTTGCAAAGGACTTGAGCTTCGTACTGTAATTCAAGATATTCTCAACGGAAACATTATTCTTATTCAAGTCTGACAATGCCAGCAAACCTTGGTTGTTCATACCTTGGTAAAGTTGCAGACCGTACCAACGCTTGCGCTCGTTAATATTCAGGTTACCACCGGTACGAAGGTTATAACGGAAGAACTTGTTAATCTTCCAGGTCAGGTCCAGACTGGCTTTGAAAGTTTTATCATCTGTTACGTCTACATAATCATTCAACCAACTGAAAACAGTTGTCTTATTCTCATTATTAAAACTGGGATCACCTTCCGGCATTTCAAATGGAGCATAGTCCAATGCCGTACGTGAGATAGCACCAGTAGCTCCTCCCAATGTATTACCGCCCGCCATCATATCATTTTGACGAAGAGCACCACTCAAAGACAGGTCAATCTTTACAGCTTTTGATACTTCCGCGCTCAGATTGGCACGTAAGTCACCCTGTTTCAAAGAAGTTTGCTTTACCGTACCGTTGATGTCCTTGAAATTGGCAGATATATAATAGGTAATCTTATCTGATCCACCATTCAAAGATAGAGAATAATTCTGTGAGAATGCCGAAGTATAGATTTCCTTCTGCCAGTTGCGGTAGGTTACAACGTTGTAAGTTTCGGGATTATTAGCATCATATTTGTCGTAAGAACCATTGAATACATATCTTACCTGGTCACCTACAAGATGAAATGGTACAAGGCCATCCTGAATTCTGCTATTTGCATAATTAGCATACTCTTCCAAGTTAATCATATCCAACAGATTCGTAGTATTGGCAATTGTGAACGTAGCCGAAGCGTTAACTTTAGCTTTTCCAGCCTTACCTTTCTTAGTGGTAATCAGAATTACACCATTGGCACCACGCGAACCGTAAATGGCGGTTGAAGAAGCATCTTTCAAAACGGTAATATCTTCAATATCGCCAGGGTTCAAAGATGACAACGGATCTTGATTGATCTGGAAATCTCCACTGATACCGGAAGAAGAAAACTCACCGGTAGAAGCTTGCGGCACATTATCAATAACATACAACGGCTGGTTGTCACCACGGAGTGAACTGGCACCACGAATCGTAACCGAAGAAGCGGAACCAACAGCCGAAGAAGTTGAGTTAACGACCAGACCTGCCACTTTACCGGACAATAAGTTATCAAGAGAAGTAGCCTTAGCCGCATCGTTCGGATCAGGACGCAGGCTGGTTAACGCACCGGTTACATCACCTTTACGGGCTGTACCGTAGGCCACTACCACTACTTCATCCAACACTTGCGTATCATCTTTCAATGATACATTTATTACGGTCTTGTTTCCCACAGGGACTTCCTGCGTTTCATAACCGATAAAAGAAAATACTAATACGGATTTAGAGTTGGGAACATCGATCTTATAGTTACCATTTACATCGGTAATGGTTCCTAAAGCCCCTCCTTTTACTTGTACATTGACACCGGGTACACCTTCATTGGTGCTGTCAATCACTTTACCTGTCACCTTAATCGTTTGCTGTGCCAAAGCAGCGGCAGTAGATGTCAAACAGAGCAGGCATACCAGAAATACATTCAATAATTTCTGTCTCATAGAATTAAATTTAAATTAGTTATAAACTATCGTTAACATTGATTTGTGATGCAAATGTAAAACGATAGTAAAGGAGCGTCTGTACAAGATTCACTATTTCAAGGTCCAAAATTGACTATCCGGACAGCAAAAACAAATAATAGTCAAAACTGGAGGCGAAGTAGACAAATTTGGAGCTTATTTCCAAGTAATTTCCTGCAAATTGTATTGTGCGGTTCGCAACAAAAGAGTATTTTTGCTCCAACCTATCCACAATACCCATGAGAAAAGCCCTGTTAACCACATTACTATTATCCCTGCTACTATCCTTTTCATACAAGATGGCAGGAAATACTCAATATGCTTTCCAACAGATAAGTACCCAAAATGGCCTGTCTTCTTCGGTTCGCTGTCTGGTAGTAAGCCATGAAAAAGGGTATGTCTGGATTGGAACAAGATCAGGTATCGGACGCTTCGATGGCTACGAACTCAGGAAATACCTCCACGATAATATCACTCACATCATTGAAGACAAAGAAAATACCATTTGGGCCATTACTCCCAAAGGGCTTTTCTACTACAATTATCAGGAAGATGAATTCCGGCAGGCACGCGATGAGGATAATAATCCGGTAATAGCTACCTCCATTTGTCCTTGGGAAGATGGTGTATTATTCGGTGGAAGCGGCAAATTATATAAGTATGACTATGCCAATCACCAAATCAGATTCCTGTGTGCCCTCACTAATAATAAGTATAATATTACCAGCCTCCAGAAATGGGACGATCATACCCTGATGTGCACCAACCGATGGAGTCGTGCACTACTCATTGATCTCCCGACAGGTCAGACCCATCCCGTACCTTTCGAAAGTAACGAACTGATAGCCACTCTTATCGACAAAAACGGGAATATATGGGTGGCTCCTTACCATCAGGGTGTGAAGTGCTACGACCGGAACGGTAAGCTTCTTCACTCTTATGATACCACAAACTCCCGATTGCAGACCAATGTCATACTTTCTTTAGCCGAACGTGACGGACAGATATGGGTGGGTACGGATGGGTCCGGTATCTATATTCTGAACCCCAAGGATGATACGATGTCTGTTCTTGTGCGAGTTCCCGGAGATCCATACTCACTACCTGCGAATTCAATCCTTTACTTATATACTGACTCCAATAATAATATGTGGGCAGGCAGTGTGCGTGCCGGCTTAATACACATCAAAGAAGCGGGAATGAAGATATATTCGGATGCATTGCCCGGATTTGAATACGCACTCAGTGAAAAGTCGACCCTCAGCATCTACCAAGATGAAAAAGAAGACATATGGATTGGAACAGATGGTGGCGGAATCAACCGCCTTGATCCTGTCACTAAGAAATTCCACCATGTACTCTCTACCTGGGGAGATAAAGTATCTTCCATCACAGGGGTAGATCAGAGATATCTTCTGGTTTCTTTATTCAGCAAAGGGTTATTCTTTTTTGATAAACAAACTGAAAACTACCAACCACTTATTATCATCAACGATAGTATAAATACCCTCTTATGCAAACGGGGAAAAACGGTTAATGTATTCCGGAACACACCGGAAACGATATTATTGCTATCCGAAATGCCTTATAGCTACCACCTAACCCGGAAAGACTTCACACCTATTCCTCTGGACAAACCTGCCCAAGATGTCGTCGGCACGCTCCTGCCTATATGCCAGAACGGTTTCGTCTCCTATCTGCATGATTTCAAACGGATTTACCGGATCGATTCCCGAAAGAACCGGTTAGAAACTTTATACAGTTGCAAAGGTGATACCATATTCAATTCTGTATCTGCCGATGAAAACGGGATTTTCTGGATAGGAAGCAATTATGGGCTCAGTTATTATTCCATGGAAAAAAAGCAATGCATCAATATTCCCAATAGTCTGATCAATGAAATTAATTCACTAATTTGCGATCAGCGGGGACGTGTATGGATAGGAGCAGACAGTAAACTATTCGCTCACCTAATTCAAGAAGGAGAGTTCATTCTTTACGGGGAGTCAGATGGAATCATTCTGAACGAGTATCTGGAGAAGCCCCGTTTACTTTCCACGCAAGGCGATATCTATATGGGAGGTGTCAACGGACTGCTTTGTATCAACAAGCAACTCCCTAACGAACCAAACGCCCCTCCAATTCTTGAACTGGCAGACGTTTTGGTAGGCGGAGAACGTATGAATGCCCTAATGAGCACCGGACGAAGACTAAAAGTAGAAGAACAAAGTAAGCCCATCACCATTAAAATCATTGCCCACGACAAAGATATCTTCCGCAAACCGATGTATCGTTATACTTTACTCGGTATGGAAGGGCAAGTGATTTACTCCTACCAACCGGAACTGACATTAAGCGGACTGCCTGCAAGAACTTACCAAGTGATGGCTTCCTGCAGTACTCGTACCGGCGGATGGACTAAGGATTATCAGATTCTGGAACTCGTAGTCTTACCACCGTGGTACAAATCCAACTGGTTTATCAGTATTTGTTTCATATTGATAGTTTCAGGAGTGATACTGGCATTCTTCTCCCTATTGCATCGCAAGGAAAACAAATTGAAATGGGCCATGAAGGAACATGAGCAACAGGTTTATGAAGAGAAAGTACGTTTCCTTATTAATATCAATCACGAATTGCGTACCCCACTCACCCTGATACACGCCCCATTAAAGCAATTGCTGGAATCATTATCGCCTGAAGACGACAAGTATCCGGTTATCCAAAGCATCAGCAAACAGTCCGGACGCATGAAGAACCTTCTGAATATGGTGCTGGATGTACGCAAAATGGAGGTAGGACAAAGTACCCTGAATGTAGGAACTGTGGAGTTAACTCCATGGATAGAACAACTTATAACAGATTTCAGACCGGAAGCCCAGTTAAAAGACATCTCCATCTTATATAGTCCCGGACCGGAAGTAGATACTCTTTGCTTTGATAAAGAGAAATGTACTACTATATTAATAAATCTGCTGATCAATGCGTTGAAGTACAGCCCTGAGAACAGTCTGATCCGTGTCACTACCAGCCTGTCAGACGATAAGAGCCGTGTGCGCATCTCTGTTTCCGATGAAGGTCCCGGATTGAAAGATGTGGATATAAACAACTTGTTCATCCGTTTCTATCAAGGCAACAATAGCCGCCCCGGAACAGGTATCGGCCTCTCCTACTCTAAAATTCTTGCAGAGCAACATGGCGGAAGTATAGGTGCCTATGACCATGGAGATATGTCCGGTTCTACCTTCTGGTTCGAACTGCCGCGAGACATACAACCGGGAAAGGTTACTCTGCAACCCCAAGCCTATTTGAATGAGTTACTGGCTCCCACCCAGGAAGTCGAAAGCATCCCAAGCGATATGCAAAACAAAGAGGATACCCAAAACTGTACGTTGCTTATCGTGGATGATAACAAAGATCTGACAGATTATCTATTCTCCGCCCTTAAAAGTAAGTTCAAAGAAATCCGGATAGCTTATGACGGTGAAGAAGCCTTGCGTATCTGCCATGAATCTTCACCGGAAATTGTAGTCAGCGATATTCAGATGCCACGCATGAATGGCTATGAATTATGTAAGGAAATAAAGGGGGATATTGATTTGTGTCATATTCCGGTTATTTTCCTTACCGCCAAGAACGATTTGAAGAGTAAAATTAACGGATTGAAGATAGGAGCGGAAGCTTATGTGGAGAAACCTTTTTCTTTCAATTATTTGAAGAGTCAGATTTTGTCTTTACTCAGCAATCGTAGAAAAGAACGTGAGGCATTCTCTAAACGTCCTTTTTTTCCTGTGCATAATATGCAGATGAACAAGGCGGATGAAGAATTTATGAATAAAGTAATCAATGTAATTCAAGAGAATATTTCAGATGAAAATTTCAATGTGGAACGTATGGCTGATATCTTATGTATGAGCCGTTCCAGCTTATTGAGGAAAATAAAGATTCTGTTTAATCTTTCACCCATAGATTTCATTCGGTTGATCCGTTTGAAAAAAGCGGCCGAATTGATTCAGGAAGGTAAATACCGTATTGGGGATATCTGTTATATGGTAGGAATAAACTCTTCATCTTATTTCAGTAAATTATTCCTGAAACAATTCGGAATGACTCCGAAAGAGTTTGAGAAACAGTATCAAACATCCAAGGAAAAAGCTAAAATAGATTTGACGGAGAATCTCTGATTGAAAGAAATGCAGCAAAAAATGATGCATTTGCGGATTCTGCGGGTGCAGATGCGTCATTGCTGCAAAAATCCTATTTATTGCAGCGTTTGTATATTAACAGGTTGTCAAGATATGCCTACTTTTGACCATGCTTGAAAGGAAAAGAATTCCGAACAGTAAAGCAAACCTTAAGTAGATTTATCTCTTTGACAAACTAATAATATTATGAAGAATAATTGGTTAACTTTAAAATCATTGTTTCTCTGTGTTTCTGCATTGAGTGTTTCCGGTCTTATTTTGTCCGGGTGTACTGAAAATGCAAATCTAAATGTCGGTGAATGGTCTTTGGAGTACGATGCTCACGCTAATGGTATTGATATCAGCAAAGGCTCTAAGCTTATTTATGATAATGTATATGCAGCTTATAAATTGGCCGACAGTGTTGTTTCGACTCGTGATTATGCAAAGCATCATGTTTCTACAAAAAAAATCAATGATCATTTTGGAGAAGGGTATCATTATGAGGTGACTTATACTGGGAATAATTTGCCTGTACTGGTTCAATCTTTTTATGTATATCCGACAAAGGATTATGTGTTGACAGATTTTACTTTGGAAAGTACGTCTGAAATGGCTTCGAATT
>OHTZ01001530.1_pt1 | contig 10883 bp, 8 predicted proteins | sample 1579011 | NCBI WGS metagenome assembly OHTZ01 (sample SAMEA3879603, study PRJEB24766) | human gut metagenome | biome: human-associated habitat; feature: feces | place: USA | collected 1985/1987
GTAACGGTGGGCATCCGTCAGAACCTACTTGTCCGTTCAGTTCTGCCGCTCGGGGGCCAGTATCCGAAGCCCTCTGCACCCGCCTTGCACCACCCGGCGGCTCTCTGCACGCAGAAGAAAGATCGTTTTATCCCCGTCAACGCATTTGCACTTTGTTGAAAGTGAGATAATTTTAGCACGACTGCCAGAAAGTGTCAAGAAGTTTCGTTCAGGATAAAGATGAAAGCATTTCACAATACCATGGGGTAAATCATGAAAAATTGAGGTCGTTGCTCCCCTGCCCCCTCATCCGGCAAGCCCTTTGCGCACCTATAATATGGTAACTGAGCGGCTTTAGCCCTCTTTGTTAAGAAACTGCTAAGTTTTTGCAAAGTTGCCCTCGCTGCGCTGTTGCCGGGCGGTAAGGTGTGGTATACTGGACGCAGCAAACGGGTGGAAGCCCACTTTATATAGAAGGAGGAACATCCCATGAAAGAAGTCAAGCCATCCAAAAAACCGCTGGCCATCTACTATGCCATCGTGTTGCTGGTGCTGCTGGTCATCAACCTTGTGGTCATGCCGTGGCTGGCCGAGCGTCAGGTGCAGGAGGTAGACTACGGCACCTTTATGAGCATGACCGAGCAGGAAAACATCGGCAAGGTGGATATCCAGTCCAACCAGATCATTTTTACGGATAAGGACAACAAGCAGATCTACAAGACCGGCCTGATGAACGACCCCAGTCTGACCGAGCGCCTGTACGACGCAGGTGCACAGTTCTCCAGCGAGATCGTGGAGCAGGGTTCGCCGGTGCTCAGCTTTTTGCTGTGGTTCGTGCTGCCCATCCTGCTGTTCAGCTTCATCGGCAACCAGATGAACAAAAAGCTGATGGAAAAGGCAGGCGGCGGCCCGGGCTCCATGATGTTTGGCGGCGCGGGCAAATCCAACGCAAAGGTGTATGTGCAGTCCACCCACGGCATCCGCTTTGCGGATGTGGCCGGTGAGGACGAAGCCAAGGAGAACCTGCAGGAGATCGTCAATTATCTGCACGACCCCAAGCAGTACGAGGAGATCGGCGCTTCCATGCCCAAGGGCATTCTGCTGGTAGGCCCTCCGGGCACCGGTAAGACCATGCTGGCCAAGGCCGTGGCAGGTGAATCCAACGTGCCCTTCTTCTCCATCTCCGGCTCGGAGTTCGTGGAGATGTTCGTGGGCATGGGTGCCTCCAAGGTGCGTGACCTGTTCAAGCAGGCCAAAGAAAAAGCACCCTGCATCGTGTTCATTGATGAGATCGACGCCATTGGCCAGAAGCGCAACAGCGGCCAGTTTGGCGGCAACGACGAGCGCGAGCAGACCCTGAACCAGCTGCTTACCGAGATGGACGGCTTTGAGGGCAACACCGGTGTCATCATTCTGGCGGCTACCAACCGCCCGGATTCCCTCGACCCTGCCCTGACCCGTCCCGGCCGATTTGACCGCCGTGTGCCCGTGGAGCTGCCCGATTTGAAGGGCCGCGAAGAGATCTTGAAGGTACACGCCAAAAAGGTGAAGATCGCCCCGGGTGTGGACTTCAACACCGTGGCACGCATGGCCTCCGGTGCCTCCGGCGCAGAGCTGGCCAACATTGTGAACGAAGCCGCCCTGCGTGCCGTGCGGGCGGGTCGCAAGAGCGTGACGCAGGCCGACCTTGAGGAGAGCATCGAGGTGGTCATTGCCGGCTACCAGAAGAAGAACTCCATCCTGACCGACCACGAAAAGTGCATCGTAGCCTACCACGAGATCGGCCATGCCCTTGTGGCAGCCAAGCAGTCTAACTCTGCCCCGGTGCAGAAGATCACCATCATTCCCCGCACCTCCGGCGCACTGGGCTACACCATGCAGGTGGACGAGGGCAACCACTACCTGATGAACAAGGAGGAGCTGGAAAACAAGATCGCCACCCTTACCGGCGGACGCGCCGCCGAGGAAGTGGTGTTCCGATCCATCACCACCGGTGCCTCCAACGATATCGAGCAGGCCACCAAGCTTGCCCGCGCCATGCTGACCCGCTACGGCATGAGCGATGAATTTGACATGGTGGCGCTGGAAACCGTGAACAACCAGTATCTGGGCGGCGATACCTCGCTGGCCTGCAGTGCCCAGACCCAGCGCGAGATCGATCAGAAGGTGGTAGAGCTGGTCAAGACCCAGCACGAAAAGGCCATCCGCATCCTGACCGAGAACCGCGCAAAGCTGGACGAGCTGGCACAGTACCTGTACCAGAAAGAGACCATCACCGGCGAGGAGTTCATGGATATCCTCAACCGCGATGATGCCGAAAACAAACCAGAAAATCCCTGAAAATAAAAATTTTTGAATCTTTTGCAATAATCCGGCCGCCGTATCCGTTTACAAAGCAGATACGGCGGTTTTCCATTGTGAATGCGCCGCAGCTGAACCATGGTTCCAAAAAAGATTATGATGCAAAAAAACAAGGCAGTCCCTGCGGCTGCCGTTTTCAGGAGGTATTTCCTATGAAGATGCTGAACAAAAAGTTTGTCCGTACCCTGAGCTGTGCCGCTGTGGCGGTGTGTGCCGCTGCCATGCTGAGCGTGGGTGCATTTGCCGCCGAGGTGGATTCCACCTGTGTGGAGGGCTATCTGCCCCCGCAGGAGCAGATGGTGCAGGGCGACATCGCACTGCACAGCGGTGACGTTGCCGTGGGCGAAAAAGACCCCAGCTACGGCGGCTACGGTGCCCCGGAGGGCAACCCCATTCAGGGCAATATCATGCTGATCTCCGGCGATGAGCTGGCCGACACCGCAAAGACCGAGGCACGCTACACCGTCAAGGGTCTGCTGGGCAAGCAGCTGCTGTACACCGCCCGCCAGAAGGACGGCGTGCTGACGCTGGACGTCCCCGCCGAGGTGGCTACCTTCCGCACCACCATCGAGGATATGCAGACTTTGCAGGCCAACGGCGTGAAAACGCTGGTGCTGGTGACCGAGAAGAACACCACCACCCTGAACCTCTCGCTGCTGTGCGAGGGACAGAAGTCCGGCACCCGCGTCACCCTGCGGCACCTGGGCAGCAGCGCTACCCTCTCTGTGGGTCTGCGCTGCCGCCGCGACCTGCTGATCGGCCGCTAATCGGAAAAACGGCAGTATAATTTGTGGTTCAGAAACGCCCACAGGCGTTTCTGAACCACTTTTTTTAATGATGACAAGACCCCCGGCGGGCAGCCGGGGGTCTTGTCGCACACTTATGGAGACTAGGACAGGAATAAAAGGAAGATCGCATTCCCTTTGCGGGAAAGAGAATCGCTGCTTACTTGCCGCGGACGGCTGCGAAGCCGGCTTCCAGATCGGCAAGGATATCATCAATGTGCTCGGTGCCGATGGACAGGCGGATGGTGTTCTGGTAGATCTGCTGCTCGGCCAGCTCGGCATCGGTCAGCTGGCTGTGGGTGGTGGAGGCCGGGTGGATGACAAGGCTCTTCACGTCCGCTACGTTGGCCAGCAGAGAGAAGATCTTCAGGTTATCAATGAAGGTAAAGGCCTCCTCGCGGCCGCCCTTGATGTTAAAGGTAAAGATGGATGCGCCGCCGTTGGGGAAGTACTTCTGGTACAGGGCGTGATCCGGGTGATCCGGCAGCGAGGGATGGTTCACCTTTTCCACCTGCGGGTGGTTGGCAAGGAACTCCACCACCTTTTTGGTGTTCTCCACATGACGCTCAATGCGCAGGCTCAGCGTCTCGGTGCCCTGCAGCAGCAGGAAGGCGTTGAAGGGGGAGATGGTAGCACCGGTATCACGCAGCAGAATGGCGCGGATGTAGGTGACAAAAGCGGCAGGGCCTGCGGCATCCGCAAAGGAGACGCCGTGATAGCTGGAGTTGGGGGCGGCAATGTTGGGGTAACGGCCGCTGGCCTTCCAGTCGAAGTTGCCGCTGTCCACGATGATGCCGCCCAGCGTGGTGCCGTGGCCGCCGATGAACTTGGTAGCAGAGTGCACCACGATGTCTGCGCCGTGCTCGATGGGACGGATGAGGTACGGAGTGCCAAAGGTATTGTCAATGACCAGCGGCAGGCCGTGCTTGTGGGCGATGGCAGCAATGGCATCGATATCCGGGATATCACTATTGGGGTTGCCCAGCGTCTCCAGATACACAGCCTTGGTGTTGGGCTGAATGGCGGCTTCCACCTGTGCAAGGTCGTGGGCATCCACGAAGGTGGTGTTGACGCCGAACTGGGTCAGAGTGTGCGCCAGCAGGTTGTAGCTGCCGCCGTAGATGGTCTTTTGTGCCACGATGTGGTCACCGGCCTGTGCCAGTGCCTGAATGGTGTAGGTGATGGCGGCTGCACCGGAAGCGGTAGCCAGTGCTGCCACGCCGCCCTCCAGTGCTGCGATGCGCTTTTCGAATACATCCTGCGTGGAGTTGGTCAGACGGCCGTAGATATTGCCTGCATCGGCCAGACCGAAGCGGTCGGCGGCGTGCTGGCTGTTGCGGAACACATAAGATGTGGTCTGGTAGATGGGCACCGCACGGGCATCGGTGGCGGGGTCGGCCTGCTCCTGGCCGACATGAAGCTGCAGGGTCTCAAATTTATATTCAGACATTGTTATTTGCCTCTCTTAATATACTAAAAGTATTATTGTTGTGTACAAAAAATCCCGATGCGTTTTCAAAGGCGCACCGGGCAGTGTGGTCTACCGGAGTTGCTGCTGTCACATTCGGGTGCACATTCGCACAGCCGAGGGCAACATACAGTACACATCCGATGCCGGTGCCCGGTTGGTATGCATTCGCCCACAGCGATAATTTGCGTGCAGCAGTTCTTTCCAGATCAGCTTCATCTTTGTGCCCTCCTTCCGGTAAAACTTTTCCATCCCTCTATGTACCACCCGCCGGAGAACCTCTGTTTCATTTCCCTACAAGACTGGTGGATTGGATGTTTGCATTATATCCCGTTCTACCTAGTTTGTCAATAGGTTAATTCCACTTTTTTCAAGGATGTATTTTTTGCATGATAATTTTGCCCGTACCGCCCCGCCCGACAGCATTTTGTACAGCGCCCCCTCTGAACAAAAACGAAGCCCGGAACGTCTGCGGACGCTCCGGGCTTCGTTTTTTCATAAAATGGTCAGACCTGCTTTGTCTCTTCCGTCCGGGTGGAAATGCCGAACAGCACAAAGCCGATGACAAACAGGATGGCAATGGAGCCCACACCCACGTTGGCACTGCCGGTCAGCTGGCTGCCCACGCTGACGATCATAGTGCCAAGGAAGGAGGCACCCTTGCCGCAGATATCGAACAGACCGAAGTATTCGCCGGATTTTTCCTGCGGGATGATCTTTGCAAAGTGGCTGCGGCTCAGTGCCTGCACGCCGCCCTGGAACATACCCACCACCACGGCCAGCACCCAGAACTGCCACTGGCTCTTCAGGAAGAAGGCAAAGACGGCAATGCCGGTATAGGCCGCAATGCACACCGGGATCAGGGTCTTGGATTCATATTTCTGGCTCAGGCGGCCAAAGATCAGCGCCGAAGGGAAGGCCACGATCTGGGTGACCAGCAGCGCCAGCAGCAAACCGGTGGTGTCCAGCCCCAGTGCCGTGCCGTAGGCGGTGGCCATATCAATGATGGTGTACACGCCGTCAATGTAGCAGAAGAAGGCCAGCAGGAACCAGAACACCTGCTTATCCTGCGGCAGATGCTTCAGGGTCTGCCCAATGCGCACAAAGCTCTGACGGATGGCGTGCTGCTCCACCTCCACATAGTTGATCTGGCGATATTTTTTCAGCAGCGGCAGGGTGACCACCAGCCACCACACGGCGGTAATGACCAGCGCGATGGACAGCGCGGTCATCTGGCTAAGCCCCACTGCACTGCTGCCCAGCACCAGCGCCAGACAGACCACAAAGGGCACGCAGCTGCCGATATAGCCCCACGCGTACCCGCGGGAGGACACCATATCCATCCGCTCCGGGGTGGTCACATCGCCCAGCATGGAGTCGTAGAACACCAGACTGCCGGAGTAGCCGATCTTGGCAATGATAAAAATGATCAGAAAGGCCAGCCATGTGCCCGCCAGACCCATGGCGCAGCAGCCGATGACGCCCACAAAAAGGCAGAGCATGAAGATGGGCTTTTTAAAGCCCTTGGTGTCGGCCAGCGTGCCCAGAATGGGACCCAGAATGGCGGTGATCACCGTAACGATGGAGCTTGCGTAGCCCCAGTAGGCCAGATAGTCCACCTTGCTCACCCCGCCGGCCTCGGCCAGTGCATTGAAGAAGATGGGCACCAGCGTGGCGATCATCAGCACAAAGGCCGAGTTGCCCACATCGTATAGGATCCATGCCCGCTCCAGCGGTGTCACCTTGAATTTTTCAGTTTTCATCGTATTTCCCTTGTCCTCTTTGCACCGCCGGGCGGCGCGTTTTTTAAAATTCCCCAAAGGTATGGTCGTAGGCGGCGTCCAGCGGCTCGTCCGTGTCCAGCTTTGCCACATACTCTAAGATCAGCCGCTCTGCCAGCGGCAAAGCCTTGGCGTACAGCGCATCCAGCTTGCGGTTGCTCTCGGTGCACTGCGGGTTCGGCTGCGGGTTTGCCACAAGGCCGTGCATTCCATCGTACTTGCCCAGCACCTTCATGCCGGTCAGCACCACCCAGCGCTTGACCGGGTTCGAAGCCTGCAGCACCTTATGCACCAAGATCATCCCCTTCAGGGCTTCCAGCGCGGTCTGCTCCGAAATATCCTTGTAGAATGGCGCAATGACCCGGGCATTTGCCGCGCTGGGGTGGATATGGCTGGCGGTAAAGAAGGTCAGCGGGTCATAGCCGTCCCGGCGCAGCAGCATATTGTCGAATTCGGTCTCGATCTCGCAGTGGGTCACACCGCTCTCCCGGGTAAACTGTTCCACAAAGGGGTGGCAGGTGCTGTCCAGCGCAAAATGGCACACAAAGCCCAGCGCGTAGGCCAGCGCAGCCTCGCGGTCGGCTTCCTCGTGCACCACCCGCCGTGCCCGGTCAAAGAACATTCTGCCCGGCTCGTCGTGCATGGCGTTGCCCAGCGCGGCGACCGGGGTGGACTTTTCCGCATGGTAATAGAACAACAGATCCGGCCCGTGCAGACCGATATCGTACAGTTCCCGGTGTGCCTCCAGCTTTTTCCGCAGCGGCGCGGGCAGATGATCCAGCACATTTGCGCCAAAGCGGCGGTGTGCGTAGGTAGAGGGCATTTCTCATTCCTCCTTCTTGCAGTGCCAGCGCCCGCCGCCCTGTTCCGGCTGCACTGACCAAAAATTCTATCGTTTTCAGTATAGCAGAAAGTTTGCCGACCTTCTACCCTTTTGTGTCTGTTTTCTGTAAAAAGTTTTAATAATTTTTCTGTACCTCCCGCCAAATAAAAGAGGCTTCCGGAATGCCCGCAGACATTCCGGAAGCCTCTTTTCGATTATTTCAGGTTCACACGCTCTCATAGCCCTGCGGCATCTCGCTCTTGCGGTCGCGGGACATCAGGTTGCGCAGCGCGTCGCTGGCGCTCATGCCCTCCTTGACGATGGCGTTCACCGTCTGGGCAATGGGCATTTCCACATGATACTTCTCGGCCAGCTCCATGGCGGCGGGCAGGGCGTTGATGCCCTCCACCACCATGCCGACCTCTTTCACGGCCTGCTCCGGGCTTTCGCCCTTGCCGATCAGGATACCGGCGCGGTTGTTGCGGCTGTGCATACTGGTGGCGGTGACGATCAGATCGCCGATGCCGGCCAGACCCGCAAAGGTCTGGACATTGCAGCCCATCGCCACGCCCAGCCGGGCGATCTCGGCAATGCCGCGGGTGATCAGGGCGGCGCGGGCGTTATCGCCGTAGCCAAGGCCGGTGGAGATGCCGACACCCAGCGCGATAACGTTCTTCATGGCGCCGCTCAGTTCCACGCCCTTGATATCAGTGTTGGTGTACACGCGCATACAGGTGTTGCTGAACACCTCCTGCACCACCTCGGCAGCCTCCAGATCCGGGCTAGCGGAAACGATAGTGGTGGGCAGATCCAGCGCCACCTCCTCGGCGTGGGTGGGGCCGCTGAGCGCCACCAGACGCACCGCCCGGGGGCCGTTCTCGTGGCTCAGCTCGTCGGCAAGGATCTCGGTCATAGTATATAAGGTATCGGGCTCAATGCCCTTTGCCACATCCACGATGATCTGGCCGGAGCGGATATAGGGCCGCGCCTTGGCCGCCGTGGCGCGCACGAACACCGACGGCACCGCAAACAGCAGCACGTCCTTGCCGGTGCACACTTCCTCTATGCTTTTGGTAAAACGCAGCTCCTGCGGGATGACCATTCCCGGCAGATTGGGGTGCACCCGGGTGGTGGAAAGGTTGTCCACCTCGGCTTCAATAGCCGACCACACCTGCACATCGTTGCCGCTGACGGTCAGCATCCGTGCCAGAGCCATGCCCCAGGTGCCTGCACCCAGAACACCAATACTAAACTTTTTCACGTTCGTATCCTCCGTGTCTGCACCGGGCAAGGGGCAAGCCCCTGCCGGTGGATTTGCGCCGCGCCGGGCCGTTGCCCCGCACCCGCGCACTGTTATGTTCATTGTACACGAAAGCGCCCACAGCGTCAAGCATCTGCCGCATTGCACAAATATTTAACAAGTTTATGCAATTTTTCGGGCACATCACACGTTTTGTGCAAACTGTTTGCGCTGCGGGGCATTTCATGCTATTATAGTATTCTGGTAGGTTTTGTAGGGATTTGTGATTCAGTCTCTTGACTTTGACCCTACTTTAAGGTATATACTGCTTTAGCCGGCAAAAGCCTTGCCGGTCTGCGCATTTTATTTTGAGGAAAAAACGATGTTTGAAGCACTTTTATCCAACCGCACGGTCAGCGTGCTGATGGAGGCGCTGCCCCGCATCCTGACGGCAGGCCTGACCATGACCATTCCGCTGACCCTTCTCTCCTTCTTTTTTGCCATGATCATCGCAGTGGCGGTGGCGCTGGTGCAGTACGCCAATGTGCCGGTGCTGCGGCAGATCGCCCGGTTCTATATCTGGGTCATCCGGGGCACGCCGCTGCTGGTACAGCTGTTCATCATCTTTTACGGCCTGCCCAGCGTGGGCATCATGCTGAACGCCTTTCCGGCGGCAGTCATTGCCTTTGCCTTCAACGAGGGTGCCTACTGCGCCGAGACCATGCGCGGTGCGCTGGAAAGCGTACCGCAGGGGCAGCTGGAGGCCGGGTACTGTGTGGGCATGAGCTGGTGGCAGATCATGCGCCGCATCGTGCTGCCGCAGGCACTGCGCACCGCTGTGCCTGCGCTGTCCAACTCCCTTATCGGTATGATCAAGGACACCTCGCTGGCGTCCAATATCACGGTGGCAGAGCTGTTCATGGCCGGGCAGCGGGTAGCCGCCCGCACCTACATCTTTCTGCCCATCTACTGTGAGGTGGCTGTGGTGTATCTGCTGTTCTGTACCGTCATCACCAAGCTGCAGGCGCTGCTGGAACGTCAGCTCAACGCCCGCGGCTTCCAGTAAAAAGGGAGGTGCGCACCTATGGCTATGTTAGAGATCCGCAATGTGCAAAAAACCTTTCGCACCTACGCAAAGCCCGGCCTTTTCCACCGCCCCGGTGCACGGAAGGTCATCAGTGATCTGCCCGTGCTGCGCGGCGTAGACCTGACCGTGGAAAAGGGCGATGTGGTGGCCATTCTGGGGCCGTCCGGCTCCGGCAAGACCACCCTGCTGCGGTGCCTGAATTTTCTGGAGACTGCCGATGCCGGGCAGCTGGTGTTTGACGGCGAAAGCTTTGACCTTGCCCATGCCAGCCGCGCCGACATTGCCCGGCTGCGCAAAAAGACGGCCTTTGTGTTCCAGAACTACAACCTGTTCCGCAACAAGACCGCCCTGCAGAATGTGACCGAAGGGCTGATCGTAGCGCGTAAGCTGCCCAAAGAGCAGGCGGATGAGATCGGCATGAAGATGCTTGCCAAGGTAGGCCTTGCCGACCGCGCCGACTACTACCCCCGCCAGCTTTCCGGCGGGCAGCAGCAGCGGGTGGCCATTGCCCGTGCCCTTGCCGCCGACCCGGAAATTATTTACTTTGACGAGCCCACCAGCGCCCTTGACCCGGAACTGACCGGCGAGGTGCTCAGCGTGATGCGGCAGCTGGCCGAGGAGGGTATGACGATGCTGGTGGTCACCCACGAGATGGGCTTTGCCCGCAACGTTTCCTCCAAGACCGTGTTCATGGAGAACGGCGTGGTGGTGGAGCAGGCACCCTCTCAGCAGTTCTTTGCATCCCCCAAGGAGGAGCGCACCCGGGCCTTCCTGCGCAGGATCGCCCATACGGAATAAAACCACTTCTCTTTTTGCATTTTTTCACGACAGAAAGGAATTTTTACTTATGAAACGCAGAACCTTTATTTCTCTGATGGGTGTTATGGCCGCAGCCGGTGTGCTCAGTCTGACCGGCTGCTCTTCCAAGGACACCGCCGCCAGTACTGCCAGCTCCGCACCGCTGAACAAGCTGGACAGCATCCAGAAGAGCGGCAAGCTGGTGGTGGCGCTGGAGGGCGCATGGCAGCCGTGGAGTTACCACGATGCTTCCGACACGCTGGTGGGCTACGATGTGGAGGTCTCCCGCGCCATTGCCGAAAAGCTGGGCGTGGAGCCGGAGTATGTGGAGAGCGACTGGGACAGCCTGTTTGCCGGTCTGGACGCAGGCCGCTACGACATGGTGTGCAACGGCGTGGAAGTAACCGAGGAGCGCGCCAAGACCTACGCTTTTACCACCCCCTACGGCTACATCCACACTGCGCTGGCGGTGCGCAAGGATAACGAGGATATCCACAGCTTTGAGGACCTGAAGGGCAAGACCACCGCCAACAGTCTGGCTTCCACCTACATGGAGCTGGC
>OHTZ01001535.1_pt1 | contig 10838 bp, 10 predicted proteins | sample 1579011 | NCBI WGS metagenome assembly OHTZ01 (sample SAMEA3879603, study PRJEB24766) | human gut metagenome | biome: human-associated habitat; feature: feces | place: USA | collected 1985/1987
CTTACGCATTTCATCCGTGAACATATAGCGGGGAACCAGCCACAAGTAATTGACATAGAAGATAACGAAATAGCACAGAGGAACACAACTGTGCCGCAAGAATTGGGCCAGGTTAAAGCCGCTTCCCCGGTCCATAAAGACCAACGGGAAGCCAAATATGAGCAGCCAACTGACGATATGGATGCTCAGTTCCAAAAAACGTCGCTGTGAAAATAATTGTTTCATATAGGCAAAGATAAGAAAGATTAGGTTAGAAATAAGATTTCTACGGCTCTTATTCTGTTATTCATACGTTCAAGTTTGGCGCAACCCATAGTTATGAGGAGCGCTCTCCACAACCGTGGGGAGGCAAACCCGAACGTATGTTCCGGCATTTCTCTCCATACAGAAAACCTTTTCCGCCCTTATTCATAACGCAAAGCGTCTATCGGGTCAAGGTCTGCGGCCTTCTTTGCCGGATACCATCCGAAGAACACACCAGTAACGGTACATACCAGAAAGGAGAGCAACACGCTCCAAGGTTGGATAAACACAGGCCAATGCGCTATTGCCTTAATCATAAAGCTGGCTCCGCAACCTATAATCACTCCTATCAAGCCACCCGTAATACTGATCAGGATAGCCTCTATCAAAAACTGGCTCAGAATATCGACCCCTCGTGCCCCGACCGACATGCGCAGACCGATTTCACGGGTACGCTCCGTCACGCTGACGTACATGATGTTCATGATACCGATACCACCTACTACCAGAGAGATGCCGGCGATACATGCCAGGAGTGTTGTCATCAGGTCGGTAGTGGAGTTCAGCATGGTGCTGAGTTCCTGTTGGCTGCGAATGGTGAAGTCGTCGTCATCACTCTCTTTCAGCTTATGGTTGCGGCGCAGGATGGTGGTGATTTCATCCGTTGCATAATCCGTCATATCCTCGGAGAGGGCAGAGGCGAAGACACCTTGCAGGTATGTGACGGCAAGCATACGTTTCATTACCGTGGTATAAGGTGCCAGTACGATTTCGTCCTGGTCCATACCCATGGAGTTGTAGCCTTTGGCTTTAAGTACACCCACTACACGCAGGGGTACCTGGTTGAAACGGATGATATGTCCGATAGGGTCCTGTCCGTCCGGGAAAAGATTGTCCACAATGGTCTTACCGATGATGCAGACTTTGGCGGCACTCTGAATGTCCGCTTCGGTAAACATCTCGCCACTCTCTACGCTTAACTGGCGGATTTCGAGATATTCGGTACCTACACCATTTACAGAGGCAGGATAGTTGTTGTTTCCTGCGATGAGCTGTCCGCTGGACGATACATTGGGGCTGACGGCTGCCAGGAAGTTGGTTTCATCCCGCAGGGCTTCATAATCAGTCAGCTTCAGAGTCTGCATGGACGAGGCATCCTGACGGACACCGCCACGCATATCACCGCCCGGATGAATCATAATCATATTCGAACCCATTTCCGCGATCTGTGCCTGAATACTTTTCTTCGAGCCTTGCCCGATGGCGAGCATGGTGATGACGGATGCCACACCGATGATGATACCCAGCATGGTGAGGAAGGCGCGAAGCTTATTGTTGGCAAGGGCGCGGAGGGCTATTTTGAAAAGGTTTGTTCCGTTCATAATTTATATTTATTAGTCTTCATCACTCTTTGGCAGCGCTGCCAGAGCTTCTGCCGCTGAGAGGATTTTCGGGTTCACCGTATCTTCCGTCACATGCCCGTCGCGTAGACGGATATTCCGGCTACTGTACTGAGCTATTTCGGGGTTGTGGGTGACAAATATAATCGTACGTCCTTCGGCATGCAGTTTCTGGAAGAGAACCAATATCTCAAAAGAAGTACGTGTATCCAGATTACCTGTTGCTTCATCGGCAAGGATTACCGCAGGGTTGTTCACCAGGGCTCGGGCGATGGCTACACGCTGCATCTGTCCGCCGGACATCTGGTTCGATTTATGTTCCAGACGATTACCCAGTCCCACTGCTTGCAGGGCTTGGATGGCGCGTTGCTTACGTTCGGCTGCTGAGACGGAAGCGTTGTACATCAAAGGTAACTCTACATTCTCTACGGCAGTGGTCTTTGCCAACAGGTTGTAATTCTGAAAAACAAAGCCGATCTTCCGGTTCCGCAGGATGGCTCGTTGAGGTTTGCTCATGGTGCGTACGGATATGCCATCCAGCAGGTATTCGCCGCTGGTGGGAGTATCTAGGCAGCCCAGGGTATTCAACAGCGTTGACTTACCGGAGCCGGACGTACCCATGATGGTTACGAACTCTCCTTCGGTGATGGAGAAGGAGACGCCACGCAGGGCATGGACCGTTTCATCGCCCACCTGAAAGTCGCGCCGAATATTTTGTAATTCTATAACTGTTTTGCTCATTGTTTCGGAATTGTTTCGTTGAATAAATGAAAAATTACTTGCATGCCGAAGGGAAATTTTAATCCGAGTTCGTCCGTCTTATCCGTGTCGTCCGCGTACCAATTCCCCACCGCTAAATTATCATTTTTTTGTTATAAACCGTTCCATTCCTTTCGTATAGTACGTTTGAAGTTCTCCATTCCCATCCGTATAAATGAAGCACGCATCAATATCCGGATGGGCATTGGCAAAACGTTCCGCTTCTTCCAATCCCATTACCATGAATGCGGTGGCATAAGCATCAGCGCTCATACAGTCTTTGGCTACTACAGTGGCAGATAAGATATTGTGTTGTACGGGATATCCTGTTCTTGGGTCTATGGTATGTGCATATTTCTTTCCATCTCTGTAATAGAAGTTGCGATAATTGCCTGAGGTTGCAATGCCTACATCCGTTACATTCAGTACTGTTTGTAACTCCTGATTAATGGACAGTGAATCATCAACCGGCTTATTGATTCCAATGCGCCATAGTTCTTTCTTGGGATTTTCTCCCCGTGCTACGATCTCTCCGCCTATATCTACCATGAAATTCTTGATGCCTTTCTTTGCAAGAAACTGCGCTATTACATCCACTGCATATCCTTTGGCTACTGCACTACATGAGAGCATCATACGCTGATCCAGTTTCACCACTTTACCTTCTTCCGACAGAGCCACTTTCGTATATCCTGTAATTTCCAGCAGGCTGTCTATCATAGCGGAGTCAGGAAATGCGCCTTTCTTGAAACCAAACCCCCAGGCATTGGCCAGTGGAGCAACCGTAATATCGAATGCACCATTCGTTTCTTTGGATATTTCCATACTACGACGGAATACATTTGTAAAGAAGGTATCTGGTACAATATCCTCATTCCGATTGATTCGTGTAATTGTGGCCGTATCATTGAAGGGAGATAGCGAACCGTCAAATCTCTTCAATTCTTCATCGATTTCAGCTTTCAGATCACCGTCATATTGATAAGTTATATTATAAACTGTGCCGAATATCAGTCCGTTGACTGTATAATAAGGTTGCGTACGGTTATGACGTGCAAGTATCCAGATTGTTCCCAATACAAGCAGGGCAATCCATAAGAAATTTCTCTGTACTTTCTTTTCCATAAGCGAAATTTAACTGAAGAACAAATGTTCTATTAATATTTTTGTGCCGATGATAATCAGGATAATACCTCCCCAGAGTTCTGCCCGCAACTTTCGTGCAATGCCGCAACCAAAACGGATACCGAACAGTAATCCGATGAGGGACATAATGAAAGATACGAAACCGATGATAGAAATGGGTGCCAGTATTTCCGAGAAATCCCGCATCCCCAGAAATGCAAATGAGACACCAATGGCCAGTGCATCTATACTGGTTGCAACGGCTAATGCGAGCACTACTTTCAGACTTTTCGGGTCATACTCTTTTTTGCAATCTTCGTCTTTGAAAGACTCTCTGACCATGCGTCCGCCCAGGAAAGCAAGGATGATGAACGCAATCCAATGATCCAGACTTTCTATTAGGTGGCTGAACGTGCTGGCACCTATCCATCCGAGGAGTGGCATGATAGCTTGGAATAATCCAAAGAAAAAAGCCATGGTCAGCATGGGCCGCCACAGCGTACGTTTCAGAAGAATACCACTGGCTATAGAAATTGCGAAACAGTCCATCGCGAGTCCCACAGCAAGAAGCCAAATCTCTAATCCGTTCATAGTTTAATAGGGTAGTTTATATGTGATTGTATAGGTTACGCCCATGGTGTTAGAGCCATATTTGCCGAATCCGGGTACATACCACGGATCACCGTATTCTCCGGTTGATGAACTTGTACGGAATTTGAAGCGCAATCCCCAGCCCATGTAGAACTGTTTCCAGATATGTGCGCGTATGCCAACGCAGAATTCAAACCATTGCATTGAACCTTTCATTCCTTTATGGTTGAATGGTACGCTTCCTCCCCAGATACCATCCATTTGATTGGGGTTTCCGATACTTCCGTCAAAAATGGGATCAGTCACAGGGAGAGTTGTTATATCATACTTGAAACTACTCATTGCATAACGTAAACCGACAAACAGGAAATTATCGAATTTCTTCTTATAAAGAGCGTTGTAGTTCATACCGATACGGAAATAAGGTGCATTACTTTTGTAATTCGTTCCGTTATCATTCCATGCGTCGGTGCTGCCATATCCAAGTTCCACTATCGGGAAGAAACGGTTTTTAAGGTTGATGTCAACAGCTACTTCCGAGCTTAAGAAATCACCTCCCAGAACTTTGCTTCCGATTCCCCACAGGTCTACACTGACAGTCACGCCATTGTATAGCGGGAAGACATTCTCATCCGCTTCTTTCTTTTCCTCCTTCTTGGGTGGATTGGAAGCGGGAGGCCGGTTACTGTTCTGTGCCTGTACCGGAAGCCCTGTCAGCAAGAAAAATGCCAGACTAAGGCTGAGGATAAAAGAGCTTAAGATTTTCCGTTCCATAAATGCTTACTTCTTTTTCTTGAATATATATGGAGTCAAGTAGATAGCGACTGTACGCTCCGCCTGTGATGCTTTGTTTCATCTGATAGCCGCAATCCATTGACAGGAAATAGGGCGTATTCTTTTGATAGATAATAATAGTGTCTTTTTTAATCTTGGGATCTTTGCTATAGTGAAATATCAATACGGTAGAATCTGCTGTATAGCGCAGAGGCAATGATAGCGAATGTACTCTTTTCTGATTGTCCGTATCGAAAGCTGTAATAGTCAGTGAGTCGAGGGTATCGTTGAGCACTCTTTTACTTTCCCTGTCCACCGTATATAGATAACATTCCATCATCGGACGTGCATTCATGGAGCAATCTTCTTCTTCCGAACAAGAAGAAACGATACTGATGATGGGATAAGCAATCAGACAAAGCAATATCAGTTTTACTAATTTTTTCATAGTCTATATTGTTTTTTCTATTTGATATTTATTTCGTTCAGGAGCGTTACGCGAAATCAGTTCGCCAAGGAAGCCTGCAAGGAACAGTTGAGTTCCGATGATCATGGCGGTCAGCGATAAGTAGAAGTAGGGAGAGTCCGTAACCAGGCGGTAAGGCATTCCGTTATACATATTATACAGTTTCGTGATTCCTACAATAATCACTGAGATAAAGCCGAAGATGAACATCAGTGAACCGAGCAACCCGAAAAAATGCATGGGTTTTACTCCGAAGGCTGACAAGAACCAGAGTGAAATCAAATCCAGATATCCATTGAAGAAACGGTTTAAACCACCGAACTTTGTCTTTCCGAATTTACGTGCCTGGTGCTGAACTACTTTTTCTCCGATCTTTTTGAAACCGGCATTTTTGGCGAGGTAGGGGATATAGCGGTGCATTTCTCCGTACACTTCGATGTTCTTCACCACATCCATTTTGTAGGCTTTCAATCCACAGTTAAAGTCGTGCAGGTTCTTGATGCCCGACACTTTACGAGCTGTTGCATTGAATATTTTTGTAGGAATGGTTTTTGAAAGTGGGTCGTAGCGTTTCTTTTTCCATCCGGATACCAGATCATAGCCGTCTTCCGTAATCATGCGGTACAGTTCGGGTATTTCGTCCGGGCTATCCTGCAAATCTGCATCCATGGTGATGACTACATCTCCCTGTGCCTTCTCAAAGCCACAGTACAATGCCGGCGATTTGCCATAGTTACGGCGGAACTTGATGCCATGCACGGTATCTGATTTTCGGCTTAGTTCTTCGATAATTTGCCAGGAACGGTCGGTACTTCCGTCATTTACGAAAATTACTTCGTATGAAAAACCATTGGCTTTCATTACCCGTTCAATCCATGCGTACAGTTCCGGAAGTGATTCTTCTTCATTATATAAAGGAACGACAACTGAAATATCCATCTTGTGATTTATGATTTATGAATTATGAATTAGGGTTGAAATCACATCTGCTTTTTTACTTTATCACTCATTTTAATGATTCATCTTTATCTTCCGCCTATATGCTCTGCCGGTGGGCGCTTCATGACAAACAAGGCGGTGGGGATAGCAAGTAATGATCCGTAGAATACATTCTGAGACATCAGTTGCATGGTGATATCTGTTGGAGATAGCGAACGCATCGCACTTATAATTTCTTTAAACTGCTCTACATAGGCATCCATCCCTGGTATGGTATGACTGGTCAGGCTGTTCAGTAAGCTTTCGTATGTGTTTAGCACAAACCCTTGATCAATAAAACGGAAATATACATAATGAGCTACCGCTGTAAGCAATGCGGCAAACATATACATAAATACAGTGAAAATCCACGCGTGAAGAAAACTGATGGCACCACCGCAAACTTGGTTACGGTACATTCGTACATAATAATACGCCATAAAAGGCACGCATAGAGTTAGTCCTGCAAAGAGGAAAAATAGGAACGGTGTAGTTAACCCTAAAGGAAATAAAATGAACTTCAAAATCCAAAATCCTCCCAGGTAAGTGCCGAATAACATGGCATATCGTTGTAAGTAACCTTTGTTCTCTGTCATCTTTCATTAGGAATAATGGCGCAAAGGTATAAATAATATTGTTTGTAACCCCCGTATTCTTGTTAAAGTTGAAAAAAGTTTGGGCAAAGTATTGCAGGTTTAATAAAAATGCATACCTTTGCACCCGCAAACGAAAATACGGGTAAGTCCTATACGGCCAGCTCCCTTCGAATCCTCCAGGGCTTGATCGCAGCAAAGGTAGTTGGTTGTAGCGGCGCGATATAGTAAGCTTACCCACCCCCGCCTCTTTAGCTCAGTTGGCCAGAGCACGTGATTTGTAATCTCGGGGTCGTTGGTTCGAATCCGACAAGAGGCTCAAAGAAAAGGAGATATGTTCTAACAAGAATGTATCTCTTTTTTATTTGTTTTTTACGAAAAAAGTAATAGCTTTGCTCTGTAAAACCTAATATTATGATACGAAAACAACCTTATACCTTCTATGTACTCTTCGTTTTTCTCTTTCTGATCCCTTTTGGTAAGGCGTTTGCCGGTTGGAACAACTTCATTGTAAACTTTGATAAAAGCCTTTATGGGAAAGGTCCCCAGACTTGGCAAATAGCTCCTTATGATGACCATTGGGTGTATTTTGCCAATAAAAACGGCATGGTGCAATTTGATGGTAATGTGTGGAAAGTATTTCCGTTAAATAACTTCTCGGATGTGCGTTCCGTATTGGCATCCACTATTCAGAAAAGAATCTATGCCGGTGGTATTAATGAATTTGGCTATTACGAACCGGCAGAAGACGGCGAACTGATTTACCACTGCATGTCCGATACGCTTGACAACTCTGTTCGTATGCTTGGCAATGTGTGGGGAATCCATGAGGCGGATAATATCCTTTATATACAAGGCGATGACCGTGTAGTGAAATATCTGAATGGAAAATATACCGCTATCGAAATGAATGCCAAGATCGACTGTTCCAATATGGTGAACGGTATCCTCTATATAGGTACCGATCGTGGTGTGTGGGTACTGGTCGGAAATACTTTCTTTCCATTGCAGGGTGCGGATTCCCTGGCTTCCAATCGTATCCGTGGAATCATTCCACATAAGGGTGGGGGAATCATCATCGTGACGGCGTATGACGGTCTGTTTTATTATAATGGCCGTACCATTGCTCCTTTTATTACCGGTGCAGAGGACTTTATGCGTGAGAACGAAGTTTTTTGTGTGGCTGCTCAAGATGATAAGATAGCTTTGGGAACTATTCATAAAGGCTTATTACTGATAGATTGCGCTACCATGGATGTGAAATACTTCAACGAGAATAACGGACTGCGTAATAATACGGTGCTTTCCGTAGCCTTCGACGGCCCGGGAAACTTGTGGGCGGGTTTGGATAGTGGTATTGATCATGTTTGTCTGAGCTCTCCTTTTACCAATTTGTATTCATATCCTTATTCTTACGGTACGGGCTATGCGGCTGCTGTTGAGAATGGCTATTTGTATCTGGGTACCAATCGGGGGCTTTATTATACTTCTTATCCGGTGAAGCTGAACGGTAGTTTACCGGATATTCATCCCGTTCCTCAATCCAGTGGTCAGGTGTGGAACCTTTGTAAAATTGGTGATGATCTGTTTTGTCTTCATGATCGTGGAATTTTTCAGATTAAAGGTACAAGTATACATAGAATCACGGATATTACGGGTGCCTGGTGCTGTCAAGAGGTTATGGGGCGACCCGATCGTATGTTTGTAGGGGTGTATAATGGCATTTATCTTTTGGAGAAGAAAGCGGGCGAATGGCATATGCTTTGTAAGATTGAAGGATTTGTTGACTCAAGCCGTTTGTTTGAGCAGGAGTCTGCCAGGATTCTATGGGTTCATAATTCCGGCATCATCACCCGTGTGGAGTTGAGTGAGGATTTAACCCGTCAGATCAGTGTAAAATCCTATGGTGTGGCAGAAGGTTTTCCGGTTGAGCGTGATATTTATGTAGCTAAAATAGAAGGCCGTGTTTATTTTGCCACTTCCCACGGCATCTATAAATATAATATTCACAAAGATATGATGGAGCCTTGCGGTGATATGAATAATTTGTTGAATGGCACTGTTCCCTATACACGTCTATTGGAATATCATGACCGGCTCATCAGTCTGAGCCCTTATGAAATTTGTATAGCTAATCTGGGGACTTATAAGAGGGGAGCCAATACCAGTATCAATTCCATTCCCCAATCTTTGCTTGAGTTGGTGCCGACGTATGCCATTGTTCCTTTATCGGATTCGCTTATGGTGATTCCGAATGAAGAGGGATTTGCCTTGTTCACGATTCCGGCGGTGAAGCACCGGCAAGATCTTGCCCATTCCGTATATATCCGGAATATGTATATTACCTATCCTAAAGATTCTTTGATATATACAGCTAATTTTCTAGGAAAGAAGCCGTCCCTCGCTATTAACTATACATCCAATTCGGTTCGGTTCGATTATAGTCTTTCTTTCTTGGCTTTTGGAGGAGATGATATTCGTTTTCAGTATCGTTTGAATGAAGGAGCATGGTCGGACTATACCACTGTGCATACCAAGGAATATAGTAATCTGTCCGAAGGTGATTATACTTTTGAAGTAAAAGCCATTTATCCAGACGGTACTACTTCATTGGATGAACTTTCTTTCCGTATTCTTCCGCCTTGGTATCGCAGTGTGCCCGCCTATGTCTTCTATTTCGTCCTTATGTTGTTGGGCGTCTGGTATATTTACCGCTGGGATGATGTACGTGTGAAACGGAAGAAGCAACAGGCAGTTGTGGAGAAAGATAAAGAATTGCATGAAATGGAGAAGGAGTTTGAGGCTGAAAAATCCCGGCGAGAGAAACAGATTATGCAATTGGAGAAAGAAAAGCTGGAGTACGACTTGCAGCATAAAAGCCAGGAGATGGCTAACCTGATGATAAACTTTGTCCGTAAAAACGAGATGTTGACGGAGATCAAATCGGAAATTTTCAAAGTGGCTTCCTCTCTGAAAGGGGAGGGCGCCCGTGAAGGTAAGCAGCTCCTTCTGATTATAAATGGTAAAATTGACTCTAACATCCAAAGTGATGAAGTTCTGAAACGCATCGAAGATCAGTTCGATTTGATTCATAACAACTTTATGAAACGCCTTCATGCCCGTCATCCCGATCTCTCAGATAATGAGCGTATGATGTGTGCCTATCTGAAAATGAATCTTTCCACTAAAGAGATTGCTCCTTTGCTGAATATCTCTGTTCGTGGCGTTGAAACTATCCGCTATCGGTTGCGCAAAAAGTTTGGTTTGGAACGTGAGGATAGTTTGACGGATTATTTAAATAACAAACTGTAGGGTAATCTTCTGCTTCAAGCTTTTTCCTTAAGTTTGAACTTACGGGGAGTAGGTGTACTTTTCGGTATTACTATGAGTAGGAAAAAGTTTCCTGTGGGGGAACCATTAGTTTCAAGGCATGAAACTACCAGTTTCTCGGTGTGAAACTACTGGTTTCAAGCGATGAAACTGTTTGTTTCACACCGGGAAACTGATTACCACCTATGGAGGGCCGTACTATCCCTCACTCAGTTGCTATTTTTATGCTTTTAATTCGTACTCTTTCACTGCCTTTTCTAGTCTTTCCAAAGGCAATTCTCCCGATTGTCTCCAAAGCTGTTCACCTTTTCTCATTAATATAAATGTGGGATACATTTCAATGGTGTAGAAATCAGCAAGGGCACTTTCCTGGTCGATATCCACTTGCACTACTTCAAGGGTTCCTTCCATTGCCTTTTTAAATTCTTCTACAATAGGCTGCATGCGTTTGCAATGCGGGCACCAGCTTGCGTAAAATTCTGCCATAACCCAGTCTCCATTGGCTAACTTTTCCCTGTTCCGTTCTTCACGGGCTTCTTTTTTCTCTTCCATGATGGTATGTTTTAAAATGATTGATTA
>OHTZ01001537.1_pt1 | contig 10826 bp, 10 predicted proteins | sample 1579011 | NCBI WGS metagenome assembly OHTZ01 (sample SAMEA3879603, study PRJEB24766) | human gut metagenome | biome: human-associated habitat; feature: feces | place: USA | collected 1985/1987
TTACCCCCCAGCTCCATATCTGAGACATAGTCGAATTCATGCAAACACTCCAGTACTCCCCGACAAGCTTCCGAAACGTCGGCTGTTTGCCCCAACAGCCCAAACTCCCGCAAAAGCTTCAGCCCTTTCCGGATATAATAGAGGGCTATTCCGGTTTCCAATCTTTCCGTTCCCCTGATAGCCTTGTCTTTTAATATTTCCAGCTTATATCGGGCAAAAGCTTTATAAGGCGTATAATCGGTATGCATGAGCGACCCGTCGCGTTGGTAGTAATAATAAAGTGGGACACAACACAAAGCCACACTCTCCGCTTCCGGAATGTATTTGTATAACACGAAGGCGTCCTCGAATCCTATGCCTTACGACGATTTCACGCCTACACAACTTGTTCCACAGTCCTTCATCCATTTGATCATAACTCTTCATCTTACGCATGGCCTCACAAGGCGATAGGCACACAATTTTATCGTCATAAGCCCATGGCGTAGTCAAACGCTGGTGCGCCTCATCATAAAAGTAATGCTGGCAACACGCTACATCCGCCCCCGTCTTTATTATGAGTCCATAAAGCAGTGCTACAAAATCCACATCTACATAATCGTCTGCATCTACGAAACCGACGAATTCACCGGAGGACTTTTCTATAGCCGCCTGCCGCGCATCGCCAGCTCCAGAGTTCCGGGGCATACTGAAAACCTTAAAACGCATGTCTGACGCAGCCATCTTACTGGCTATATCCAGACTCCCGTCTGTGGAACAGTCATCCATAATTATAACCTCTATGTTCCGATAAGTCTGCCTTTCCAATGAACGCAAACAACGCTCCAAATAGGGGGCTACGTTGTACATGGGTACAACCAATGTCACCAACGGCCCTTCCGTGACCGCAAACGAAGGTGTATTTTCCATCCTGATTCCAATAACAATAAATGATTATTTCTTTTTAAACTTCGCGAAAAATAAGGTGGCACCCTTATATAAATCAAAATGATGCAAGCAAAGGAAGCGGCGAAAAGCCAAATAAGGAGACTTCGTCAACAACGGAACGCCGCTTACATTCTTTCTCAAATACTCCATCAAAACCTTTCGCTTCTTGTCGCTCCCGTCTTCGCTTAAAGAACGATCCAGAATGCGTAAATACATGTTGGCCAGAAAGCGGTCGGAATCCTTCCAAAGCCCTAAAGCCTTGGCACGGCTGTGTTTGACATCCAACGCATATAAATAATCATCCCATTGGTTTTGTCGGAAAGCTTTGGTGACAATACTTTTGTGGCGCTCTACATAATGATAGGTTATATCTCCGGCCACATAAACCGTCTTCGCACGTCCGAACACCTCAGGCAACGTCAAAATATCCTCAAACGTCCTGCCCACAGGAAACGAAACTCCGTCGAAAAGCTTCCTCTTATAAAGTTTGTTCCATAAATAATTCTTGATGAGCCGGTCTTGGAATAAAAGTTCCAAAGCCTCCCGCGTACCCCAACATTCATTCTTTCCCACAGCACACTTCTGAATATTTCCACTCTGTAAATGCAAATAATAGCCGCACTGCACAATATCCGCCCCTGAAACAACATAAGCATCGTACAAAAGCGCATACATATCCTGCTCTATCCAATCGTCCGGATCCACAAAACCCAAGAGTTCTCCCGTTGCCACAGATAGACCCAGATTACGCGCCCCGGCAACTCCCTGATTGACAGGATGACGAATCAGCTTGAAACGCGAATCCCCTCCTATTGCAGCTTTACACATGTCATAAGAACCGTCCGTAGAAGCATCGTCCACGAGAATAACTTCTATGTGGCCGTATGTCTGTCCTTGCAAAGAACGGATACATTTCTCTACATATCGTTCCACATTGTAAACCGGTACGACAATACTGATTAACGGAGCGGACCGAGTCTCACTTGTTTTTTCGCCCGAACTACAGTAACGTATATCTATATATTTCTCGCTTTTTATCCCCAAGGTATAAGGCAGGAAGTGGACAAAACGATGCAAACGCACCGCCCACCCGTCATTTTTCTTCTCCACACCGGAAAGCAGGCTCTCGTATTCGAAATACAACTGTCGCAAAGGATGCATGCAGTGGTATTGCCAAGGCTTGCGCCCGGAATAATGCAAAATGGCCGGACGGGTAATCGTTTCGACATAGGGAGGAACCCAACCGGCCGGCTTACCCTTTGGCCTACGGTAGGCGCCCTCTTGGACATTCCATTTCATATCCAACAGCCTTTTACGTTCGTGAAGCAAACTGTTCAGCAAGTCTTGGTCATTATAGACAATCCTGTCCGAATACATGCGATAATGTTCCGCACACAGACGTTCCACCTCATGTACTCTCCAATACTCCAGATTCAGCAACAAGACCCCTCCGTTGAAATAGTTATAAGACGGTGCATAATGCAAACGACGACAATGCACCGGATTGACGGTAAAGCTATCCGGAACTCCGGCCAAAGCAACTCCCGTAAGGTCTGTCTCCCATAAACCATACAATGAAGATAAAACCAACACATCACAATCCAAATACAAGACCTTGGATACGGACATCGGCAATATGGAAGATAACAGACAACGGAAAAACACGACTTTCGACAAGCGCTGCTTCTCCCATGTCACTTCATAAGCCTTCATCTTTTCTTCCGCCACTTCATAAAAGAACACTTTCGCACCATAAGAGTCGCACAACGCAGAGAAAAAAGCCACATCCTCTTGATGTAGATTCAATCCTATGACATGAAATACTATTTCATACGGGACATTGTTCCGTAAAACCGATACCATCGTTACCGCACAAGGACGAACGAACCGGTTGTCTATGGTAAATGCTATATGCATCATATTAAAAATCAGTTTATCGAATTGAAAACATCACGAATCGTCTCGTCCGCATAAATATATCCACATTTGCACAATTCCTCAAAATGCGGCTTCCCTATCACCCGGTCGTACTCTTCTTCCAGCAAACCTTCTTTATAAAGTCGGTAAAAATACCTCCAATGACGACCGCCATGTCTGCCCTTATGTTCTTCCAATTGTACACCGCCATTCACCATTTTATCCATAAACTGACGACGGCCGCGCACATTATAATGATAAACACGAATCGCCGAGGACTTTGCATATTGAGGCAACATCCTCACCTTATGGTTTCCCATGGATATTTGCAGGTAGCCGTTGGTTCGGTGAATTACCTTACGGTTCTGGCGTTCGAACAAGGAATACAACGACAAATCATACGCTTCCAGATCGGTTACAGGCCGCACGGCCTTAGACCATTGCCAAAAAGGTTTGTCTTCTTCGGGATACATGCTTCTCACCTCGCAAGTCAGCACATTGGCACGAGACTTGCTTAACTCTTTTTTCAACGACCCGGAGGGAGCATACCAGAATTCATCCGCGTCTGCATTAATCACCCAATCCGCCCCGAAAGACATCTTGGCCCTCCATATCATCCGGTCTACCCACTCTTTTTGTTCATAGCCCGTAGCAGTTTCCCTTATCACGTCCACCACCCATCCTTTCCGACGATACTTTTCGATAATTCCGTAGGTTCCGTCTGCCGAATTGTTATCTGTTACAATAAAAGCATCCACTCCCATAGCCTTATGGAACAACAGATTCTTTTCCAATAACTCTTCTTCATTTTTCACCAAAAGCGTCATTATCAACCGGGGAGTGGGAAGTCTCCGGAATGTCCTCGGCAAATCCCGGACGGCACAGACTATTTTATGAAAAATATATCGGTTCACTTTACTCGTCATTTCATTCACTTAACCAATCGAGACCTTCAACCAGCTTTCCGGCACCACGTCCGCACTATCTGTCGTCTGCGTCCAGCGTTCCGGGGCAATCACTATTTTGTCCGGCGACGGATTCAACCACGCTCCCCACCAACTGAAAGTACTATTGCATATAATATGGTGGCGGCAATGGCTCATCAGCATCATGTCCTGCCAACTGTCCTCCCCTTTGTTCCAATCAATGAATTCGGCTTTTGTCAATGGCAAATTCTGACGTACCCAATTCAGATCTTCCGAAAAAACATAATAGTGAGGATGTTTCACTCTCTTCTCCAATTCTGCCAACGCATTGAGATAATAAGAACTTTGACAAATACACCCTAACGCCTTCCAGTGTTTTTCCAAAAGATAATCTCCTCTCCTGACATGTATGGACACGGCATGCGGGTCGGCTTTAATCTCCTGCATCGCTCGAAGGCTCCTTCTGCTTGCCCTGCGAATATCGAATACAAAGGCTTCGCGTACTTCCTTTTCTATACCGGCAAAATATTTCTCAGACTGATAAAAGCCTTTAAAATAAATCCATGGCCAATGATACTTACGGGTGTAAGGCACAAGCGAACCACCCTGTTTCCGTTCCAATATAGTCTTAAACAACAAAAACTCTATGATTTTCTTTAAACTCCGGTTGATACAAAATTCCGTTCGGGGAAGATGAAATACTTTATTCATTTCATAACCATAATGAACTTGATAATGAACCATATCCGAAAGGTCTATCCTAACATCCGGAAAAATTGTCTTCATCTTCAAGTACATGGCATAAATGAACATTTGGTTTCCCAAACCACCTGTCATTTTTATCAACCTCATAACCACCTTTATTAAAACTTCATATACTAATAATCGCTCTCTTTTGAAGAGATAAACTGAATATCGTTATCCATTGTTAATCAAAAGATTGGTGTCATTCCGTAACATGTTTATCCTCAACAAAAGGCAAAAAAAGCTACCCTCGTATACTTTTTATCCTTTTACTTCTTTGTAATTATCAATTAATTATGTAATTTTGCCGATATTCGGTTTATCTCTTCAAAAGAGATAAAACCGTAATTATACCATATTCAAGCAAATGCCTACTTAATGTATGGGAGACAGCATCATTTATAAACTAAAAAGCGGGAAGCCCAACAAATTCCTTAATTTCCTTTCCGGTTTTGCCGGATTAGCCATTCCGGACGCCTTTTTCCGGCAGCGGTTACGCGGACTTCTTGCCCAAGCGCCCAAACATCCCGATTACGACTATATTCGCAAACGCGTGGACTATTACATCAAAACGAACCAACCATTCCACGTCTCAGACACAAACAGGCTCACTCGTGAACGTAGTTGGATTTATTATACCGGACGAATTGGGGACTATACCCGTAAAATGTTCCATACAGCTTACTTTTTCGACCAACACGACGTAACCCGATGGTTTCCCAAATGTTTCCGTTGGAATTTCTGTCCGGGAGATGTATATTTCACTCCGGACACACCCACGGTTGTCAAAAGTCGGTTATTGACCGGCGACAATAGTAACTCCGTGATACTAAAGTTGGATAAACTACGCCATTTCATGTTCGTGCATGACACCATACCCTTCCGGCAGAAGAAAGACATGGCAATCTTTCGGGGGAAAATCCGCCAAAGCCGGGTACGTACAAAATTCTTGGAGATGTTCTTCCACCATCCGATGTTCGACTGCGGTGTGGTAGGGCGGAATGAAGGCTGTCCGGATGAATGGATGAGGGAAAAGAAAACCATCCGTGAACATTTGGATTATAAATTCATTATGGCCCTGGAAGGAAACGACGTGGCTTCAAACCTGAAATGGGTCATGTCGTCCAACTCACTGGCCGTCATGACACGTCCGACTTGCGAGACTTGGTTCATGGAAGGGACGCTCGTTGCCGGATACCATTATGTAGAAGTGAAGGAGGATTTCTCGGATTTACCGGAGAAACTGCAATATTATATCGAACATCCGGAACAAGCGGAAGACATTATCCGCCACGCCCATGAATACGTCAGGCAGTTCCAAGACAAAGAACGGGAAAACCTGATTTCGCTGATGGTACTGGACAAATACTTCCGGCTTTCGGGACAACAATAAAATATGAGGAGAGGATATGATGATTCACATAGCTTGCAATATAGACCACAATTATGTGCGACATTGTGCCGTTACTTTGGTCTCTTTATTTGAAAACAACCCGAAAGAGACTTTCACCGTACATATTATTGCACGGGAATTATCGGAAACAGACCGGAACATTTTAACAGCTTTGGCCGGAAAATATAATAATAAAGCCTGTTATTATACACCGGACGCACAAATGCTGGAGGGATTCACCATCCGGGCTACCCACAACCGCTTGTCGCTGGCTGCCTATTACAGATGTTTCCTGTCCGCCCTATTGCCTGAAAACATAGACCGCGTACTGTATTTGGACTGTGATATTGTAATATTAGGAGACATCACCCCACTATGGCGTACGCCTTTAGACGCTCATACGGGAGTAGCCGTAGTGGAAGACACCGGGTGCAAGGAACTGCAGCGTTATGAAATCCTGCAATATCCGGCCGAGGACTCGTATTTCAATTCCGGTGTTCTTCTTATCAACCTCGTATATTGGCGAGAACACCATATCGCCCAAGCTTGCGTCGATTATTACCGCACATATCCGGAACGTATCATATTCAACGACCAAGACCTGTTGAACTGTGTGTTGCATCGACATAAAACATTAGTGGGTCTGCAATGGAACGTGCAAGACGGATTTTATCGCAACCACCCGGCCATAAGCCCGGAATGGCACAGAACTCATGCCGAAATATTAAGGCATCCGGTCATCCTGCATTACACCAACCGGAAGCCGTGGAACTACGACAGCCAACACCCTTTACGGAATGTTTATTTCCAATATCTGGATCTGACCCCGTGGAAAGGAGAACGCCCGTGGCATAGCGTGAAGAACAGATTCAAACGCTTTTTCCGTTTATTACCTTTTTATATTGGAATGAGAAAAGCCAAATATATCAGATTAGCATCCTTGTAAACCTGAAACCGTCATCCAAAAGACCACCATCATGGGGAAAATAAAAAGATTTTTCAAACATATCGAAAAGTTCTTCGTCAGGCGTAAGCAACAACTCATCATGCACCATCTGCTCTACCACGCAGGAGGTAAGGAATTGATTGCCCGATACACCCGGAATTACCAGCCCGTATACGAACCCATCACAGAAACTTCACCGATATGGACATGCTGGTGGCAGGGCGAAAACGCAATGCCGGATATCGTAAAAGCCTGCTACAACGCCATGCACCGGTTTTCCGACGGGCACCCGGTCATTCTCATTACGGAAAAGAATTATAAGGACTACGTGAACATGCCCGACTATATTATCCGAAAACAACAATCGGGCGAAATTGACCTTACCCACTTCTCGGATATCCTGCGCATGATGCTGTTGGCTCAACACGGAGGAATCTGGATGGACAGTACGCTATTGATACCATCCAAACACCTCGGCACATTTATCCGTCCAGAAGATAAATTCTGGAGCTGCCACCATCATACCCGTTACTACAACATCTCGCAAGGCGGATGGGTCAGCTTTTTCTTGGCTTGCGGAAAAGGTAATATTTTACCCTCATTTATTGCAGATATGCATCTTTGTTATTGGAAGAAACATAAAAAGTTGATTGATTATCTACTCTTAGATTATACATTCGCCATGGCTCGTAAATACATTCCGGCCGTACACGACATGATCGAAAAAGTGCCCATCACAGAAATGGGGCCGCTGGGCAAGTGCCTGAACGAAGAATTCTCGGAAGAAAAATGGAACGAATTCTGTACCCGATATGATTTCCATAAGGTAACTTATAAAATACCTCTTCGCAAAACCACGGCCGAAGGTAAGAAGACCTATTACGGACATATTCTCGAAACTTATCTCTCCCAACCTTAAAAACAATAAACATGAAAGTCAACTGCGTAATAGTCACATATAACCGCCTGGCCTTACTTAAAGAATGCCTGGCTGCCATAGAGAAGCAAACCTATCCGATACACAAGGTAATTGTGATAGACAATTGTTCTACAGACGGTACGGAAGAATACCTGAAAGCATATGCTGTACGCCCTCAATTCCAAATCATCCGTACGGAACAGAATATCGGAGGAGCCGGTGGTTTCTCTTTAGGCGTAAAAACATCTGTTTTAGGTGGAGGAGATTACACATGGATGATGGATGATGACACTATCCCCTCTCCGAAGGCTTTGGAAGCTCTTATGCAAACTGCCACACAGTCCAATGACATCGGATTCGTTTGCAGCAAAGTACTTTGGACCGACAATACCCTTCATCCCCGCAATATACCCGGAGGACTAAAAAAGGACACCATCGAAAACAACGGTATCACGGCCTACCGCTGCGAAGTCTGTACTTTCGTATCTGTTTTGGTCAGCAGTCGTGCGGTCTACAAGGTTGGCTTGCCCATCAAAGAGTTCTTTATCTGGTTCGATGATATCGAATACACGCTCAGAATCACAAGAGCCGGATTCAAAAATTACTATACAGAACAAAGCATTGTCGTACACAAGACTCCGGACGTGTACGACCCGAATATCGAACAGGCACCGGTCAATATGGCCAAACGTTTTTACTATCAAACACGCAACACCTGCTACTTTAAGCACCGAGAACAACCGAACAAACTCCTGTTCAGACTGTCGATATGGAATAAGCTCCGTATCCTGAAACGAAGAATCAACCGCCGTAAAGACGGACACAAACAAGAATTCTTAGATGCCATAAAGAAAGGATGCCATGACGGACTGACTTTCTACCCCAAAATAGAATATTTACCTCTATAAGTATACAAAATACAACATAAATGTCACAAGAGCCATATAAACTCCTCACATTGGTGATTCCGACCTACAACATGGAAAAGTATCTCACCAAATGTTTAGAATCCGTAACCGCCCCTTGTATACCTCCGACATTGGAGGTCATTGTTGTAAATGACGGTAGCAAAGACCGTTCCCTGGACATTATGAAAGCCTTTCAGCAAAAAAGGCCGGATATAATCCGCATCATCGACAAAGAAAACGGTCACTACGGTTCGTGCATTAATGCAGGGTTACAAATGGCAAAAGGGAAATATTTCAGACCCTTGGACGCAGACGACTGGATGGATACGGAGGTTTTATCCAAACTTTTAAATGTATTAAAGAATTGCGATACGGACTTGTTTATTACACTCCGTACGGAATATAAGATCGATAAAAATAATCGTCATATCGTGACACATTTCCCCTTCCGCAATGTAGAATACAATAAGATTTATGATATTTCGTCTTTCAACATAAGCGAACATACCTATGGCGATGAATTCAACATGCATAGTATGACCTACAAAACAGAAATCCTAAGACAGGTAAATCTACGCCATATAGAAGGTATATGTTATACCGACTTCCAGTACTGTTTTCTGCCGATAGACCACATCAAGGACTTCATTATATTCGATTTATATCTCTATTATTATTTCATAGGAAGAGAAGAACAATCTACCAGTGTGCAGTCTATAAAGGGGAACTTATCGCACATTTGTAAAGTAATCAATTCCATGATTCATCACTTGGACAGTCAAATTCATCAAAACCCGACCATATTGGCCAACCAAATACATTTTATCGACAAGGCTCTGAATATCTATGTCATCAGTCTCAGATGGCAAAGAAAAATCACAGAACAGAATTATCCGGAAATTTTCAACGTTATCGATGCCGTAGACCGATACCATATCCAAAACCGAATCTTGAACAAACCATATTTCCGCCTTTGGCGGAAGCTGAAAACCCGCAAGGTACTCAACCTAACCCTTACTTTGTACCGCTGGGCGCATATCAGGAAATTCAGAAAGATGGGAATGTAAAAACAAACATCCCTACAAACGCCCCAACCTTTCCCTTATGCCGTCAGTATACGCTTTCCAAAACATCGGAATATCAGTCCACCGATAAGCACCCGAGAAAGGTGCCGAGAAAAAAGCTATTAAAATATAACCGATGACTCCGTTAAAACCTCGAAGATATTTCACAGCCCAATTCTTCCCATAATGATGATTCAAATAAGAAGAATTACGTATCTGATAAAACCGTTTCCATTTTTTCTTCTTATTACGTTCTCCCCACGAGTCGTCCGAGAAAAACTTTTCTTTATCCATCAGAGCCGTAGGAACATACAATATCTTATAACCGGCTGCCACCGTACGCAGACAATAATCCGTATCATCACAGAAAATAAACAAATCTTTGTTGGGAAGCCCGACTAGCCTCACAACCTCACCGCGGACAAACAAACCTTCGAAAGCCGTACCACTGATTTCGACCGGACTATTCACTTCCATCTTGGACAATCGTCCTGAATACATGGATGAAAACGGACGAGTCAAGTTGAAAGATAGAAAATCATTCGTATAAATTCGGCCCTCCAACAGGCGGCGAGGTGCCAAAATCCCTACACCTTCATATCCGGCGTACGCCAATAGCTGCTCCAGACAATCCGGCCGCGGAAAAACATCGTCATCCATGCACCAGATCCAATCGGCATCGGCACGGCGAGCATACTCCATTCCGGTATAAAAACCTCCGGCTCCCCCGACATTGGTCTGATGAATCGTTTTCACATCTTCCTGTTCGTCCAACCACGCTCCCGTCCCGTCCGTACTACCGTTGTCCACCACTACAAGGGTTGTAAGCGGTACGGTCTGCCGACGCAAACAAGAGAGATTCCGTTTGAGAAGCTCCAGACGATTATAAGTTACGACAACAGCAATCACATTCATGATACATACTAATATAAGTCGTTTATTTTTCCAGGCTGGGTACTCCGGAAAGCCTGCATCAACTTAAAGCATTCCTCCGCATCGAATCCACGTACAGCAGCATATTCTTCAGCCAACAAACGATGCATGTGCGGCGTAGCGGGAAGACGCTCGAAATTCTTGCATCC
>OHTZ01001544.1_pt1 | contig 10810 bp, 7 predicted proteins | sample 1579011 | NCBI WGS metagenome assembly OHTZ01 (sample SAMEA3879603, study PRJEB24766) | human gut metagenome | biome: human-associated habitat; feature: feces | place: USA | collected 1985/1987
AGGATGGAACGGCGTGTTCTCGTTCTGCGGCACCTCCTTCACCTTCCCATAAAGTTCCGAAGTAGACGCCTGATAAATGCGGCACGTGTCCGTCAGTCCGCATAGACGGACCGCCTCCAGCACCCGGAGCACCCCCGTGGCATCCACGTTGGCCGTAAACTCCGGCGAGTCGAAGCTCACCTGCACATGGCTCTGTGCCGCCAGGTTGTATATTTCCGTAGGCCGCACCTTGCTCACCACCTGTAGCATACTCATCGAGTCCGTCAGGTCCGCATAATGCAGATGGAAGTTCGGTTTCCCCTCCAGATGCGCGATACGTTCGCGGAAGTCTACCGACGAGCGGCGGATGGTGCCGTGTACGTCATATCCTTTTTCCAATAAAAACTCAGCCAGGAAGGAACCGTCCTGTCCTGTGATACCCGTGATTAGTGCTGTTTTTCTTTCCATATTTGTGTATAACCTTGTTCTCTTTGTGAAGTTTGTAATTGCGAATATCGGCTTTTTTCTTTGATTTTTACACCTTTTCGCCGAGAAATCCATCTTCCAAGAACAAGAATCTCTCATAAAAGGTCGCCCGTCTTTCTCAGTCCCGGCATTTTCAGCAGGGTGAACACCAGACTGTCGCCTGCGCGATAAGTGATTTCCTCGAATACCGTTTCCAGGCCCGACACCTCGCTGCAGGAAATGTCGTCTACGTTCGAGATAGATATTCGTTATCGGTCATACCATTGATTATCTGTTTTTATCAGCTCTTCTGCATTTGCTGTTGGAAAGTGATTTCGATGAATTCGGCGGGATGCGTCATTGCCACCAGTACGGTGATGCGCAGGATACCTTCCAGTATGTCATCACCCGTCATCGTGTCGCCCAATCCCACATGTACTTCGAATGCGTCTTCTGGAGTGGCTCCGGCCAGTCCGCCATATTTCCACACAATGCGCAAGAAATTCTCTATCATGCTCTTCATGTTGCTCCAGGTATTCGCGTCGTTCGGCTCGCACACGTAGGCACGTGCGGCGTTCTTCACCGAAATCTCCAGGAAACTCACCGTACGTCGCACGTTGATATACCGCCAGTCCAGCGAGTTGCCGTCCAGTGTGCGTGCTCCCCACACCTTTACGCCTTCTCCACGGAACATGCGTATCACGTTGATTGCCTTTCCCGTCATCGGGGTGTTCAGGTTGGCCTGCTCGTCATCGTCAAGGTCTTTCGCCGGTCTGTCCACGTAGTTCAGTGAGACGTTTGCCGGCGCTTTCCATACGCCGCGGGTCTGGTCTACCATTTTGTATAGTCCGGCCATGGCTGCCGAAGGCGGAAGCAGGTTCAGGTAGTCCTTGATTTTCTTTGCCAGCGCCCTGTATTCAGGAAGGTTCTGCATCAGTGCATTGTGCAGGTTGTTGCGATGCAAAGGCCCGTCGCTGTCATTCTTCTTTATTTCGTCGGTTTCTCCCTGTATATAAGCATCAAGCTGGTCATTGCCGGTTTTAAAATCTTTGGAGATATCCAGGTTCATCACCTCCCCGTCAATGTCGTTGTCCGACAAAACCGTTGTTTCCAGCCACGGATAATAGGCGGCTCCATAGGCCAGGAAATTGTTCCCCACCTTGGTGCGGAAGTCTTCCATATTCCCGTTTTGGGGCACATCCAGAATGGCGAAACGGTTGTTTGCGGCGCAGTGTGACAGCATGGTCGTGTAGAAGTCGGCATATCCGTTTGTTTCCACCGCTTCGGGAATGACGAGTAGGGTAATTCCCGCTTCCATTTCCAGCGCAGGCAATACCCTATTGTTCACGATATCCTTGTCGAGGGTACCCGTGGCATAATCGCCCACCGACACAATATAGCAGGTGCCGCCGCCGTTTGCGAAGAACAGCCTCATGTGATAGTACAGCGTACAATGTTTGTTGTTCAGTGTCGCCTGAAGTATTTTTTCTCCAAATTTCACTGAAGCTGTGGCCGATTCCGTGACTGCATCCGTTACAGCTATGTCAAAGCGGTGTATCTGCGGTCCTCCGAAATACAGTTCATATTCCAGCATCGATGAAATCCGGACAGGTTTGTTCTGTAAGGATTCCGTTCCATTCTGTGTTTTTTCGGTCAGCCCGATGAATACCGGGATGGCGGTTTCGGCTACCACTACGGAGTTTCCGAAAGCGTTTTTCTCCTTGATGTAAACGCCGGGTGTCTTATATTCTCCCATATTGTTCTCTATTTAAATATTTAACGTGTACGATTGTTGTCAGAAACGTCCGTTGAAGTAGTCGTGTTGAATCCGGATGCGGTATAATATAATGAAACATACTTTCATTTATTGAAAAATAAAAGTGAAGAGTTAATTTCCTTCTTGTCCCTTTGCTTTTACTTCTCGCTTTTTATCTTACTTTCTCAGTTATCTTCTCTTTATATATCCATTTATATATCCATTCTTTCGTGTGCCTCCGATAAACCCGTATATCCATATATAAACACTCATTTATAAGGTAGTGAACCCACACATTAAGCGGATTGGCTTGCCGGGACGACCGTTGTCCTGACACTACAAAGGTTGAAAAGCGGTTTCAAATTTTCCCAATCTATTTCGTCAGTTCTCGTTTCATGTCTTGGTTACTTTACCAAGAGAATGCTTGATAAGCCATTATGCCTTAACTCACATATCATGATCGAAGCCTCTTTCTTTTTTAAACAAAATATTTTCTGATATTACGAAAATAAAAAAACACTATATTTACACGTCATTATATATTAAACCTGATTAATACATTTATTATGGACAATACATCATGCAACAGACTGAATGTTGCCCTTACATTGTCGGGAGGCGGATATAGGGCAGCTACATTCCACTTAGGGGTCCTGTCGTACATGGATTCCATCAAAATAGGTGGAAAATCTCTTATAGATTCTATTATAGCAATTTCTACAGTTTCAGGCGGTTCCATTACAGGCCTCTTCTACATGATGAAAAAGGCAGAAAACGGAAACGTTGAAAACTCTGAAATCTGGAGCGAACTGTATCATTTTCTTACAAATGAAGATTTGGTAACAGACGGACTTTCCGGGCTATCTTCCAATCCGGAGTCTCTTATCAAGGCTATGGCCGCTGTATATAACGATAAACTGTTTCACGGTGCAGAGGCCGGTTTGCTGATGGATTATGTAGAAAGAAATGACAACTTGCATCAGATAGCGGCAAATGCCACCGATTTCAACAATGGCCTGCCTTTCAGATTCCAGTTTACCGATAAGGTAGATTCTACCGAGAATTCTGAATATGGACTTGTAGGTAATGGTAAGTACAGTATTCCGCGTAATATAGCAAGACGCATCAAACTGGGGGATATTCTGGCATGTTCTTCTTGTTTCCCGGGTGGTTTTGAGCCTATGATGTTTCCGGATACGTTTAATCTTGTCGGTGTGGAGGAAGTGGATAAACTGCCTGAAATCGGCATCATGGATGGCGGTATAGACGACAATCAGGGTATTGACTCAATTCTTCTTGCAGAACAGCAGTTGGAAAAGAATCCTAATTTTCATAACAAGGGAGCGGTAATCGACCTTATTATAATCTCCGATGTATCTACCGGAAAGTTTACTCCATACTCTCCTTCTACAGTTTCTATGCCAAAACTTATAGGAAAAATCAAGCTTAAAAGGCTTTTCCCTCTTAAATCTATGAGAAAGTGGATTGACAATCTTCTGAAAGGCAGTGTAATGGAAGGGAAAACTGATTATCTGATGGATTTGAGAATTTCGGAGGTTGTCACTCTCCTGGTCAACAGACTGAATTGCCTGATGCTTCTTACACAGTCCATTTTCATGAAGCGCGTGAGGGGACTGAGCTATGACAGGGTTTACAGAGATGACAAATGGAACGGAAGGGTTATTGCCAATATTATCAATTCTACTATTACCCAACAGAACTGTGAGGTGTTTAATCCGTCGGATAAACTTAAGGAGAATTCAGCCAAGGCTATTGGTTTCGGCACTACTCTATGGTTCACAGGCGAGGATTTCAAGAATAATATTCCAGAAGTTCTGATTGCCGCAGGACAGTATTCGGTGTGTATGAATCTGCTTAAGTATGTAAGAAAGATTGAAGCCGACATCAAATTCTCTAACGGAAGCAACGCTAAAATATTACTCCAGTGTAAAGAACAATTGGAAAAAGACTGGAAAGCTTTCAATGAGAACCCTTATTGCATGACGGGGTTAGTGAAATAAGTGAGGCCGATACCTTTTCTGTAAGCCTCCGATAAAGTAACATTGTAGATTCATAAAACAGCAAACCCTTCTTGTCAACCAGTATAAAGTTGACAGGAAGAGTTTGCCTTGCAGGTGGCAAGCAATAAACAGATCATAGATGACCGCTACAACTGGAAAGCATTTATCTTGACCAGCCAGCTTCTCGTTGCACTTGATATGATGTGTTCCAAAGCGAACTCATTGCAGAAGCCTGTCTGGAAGAATCGTGCATAAGGCAATAAAATTTCACCTCAAAGGAGAAGCTTAAGAAATAAATCTTAAATTTGCCAATGATACTGAATACTAACTGGGGATTGAACGGGTATTCGCCGGAATATGAATAAGCTTACAACAAGTTCTATTTTAACTTTATAAACTAAGAAATGGGAAAAAAAGATTTTAAAACATTACGCTACAATGAGGCTATCGCCAATGGTGTATTTGACATGATTAAATCTGCACAACCCACAATAGGTAAAGCAGCAATGGGAGCTTTTAAAGCTGTATTCGGAGATTCTGCTAACGGTGGTGTTTCTTCAGGCTGTTATAAGGTAAGCCTTGGAAAGAACAACAATGGAGAGGAATCAATGATACAGTTTGCACACGAGGACGGTCATTTATATGTAATTAACCCATCTCTTAACGAATCTTTTACTCTGAACTTGCCTTGTAAAGGCAAAGACCTTGTCGGGCAGCAGATTCTGTTGAGACCTTTCTCTAAAATTGATGTAACAGAAGATTTCAACAAAGCCGCTAAATTTAATGCAACAAGATTCGGGCTTACTGCATCCCCTACATCCTACGAAACACAATGTTCCAATGGTGGGTCAGGAATTATTTCATGTCTTGGTTACTTTACCAAGAGAATGCTTGATAAGCCATTATGCCTTAACTCACATATCATGATTGAAGCAATTGGTAACAACCTGAAGATTTCTCTTCGAGGAGGTATTGAAGTTCAATACGGTCAGTGCTTGTCTATAAGACAGTCTGATGGTGGTGCCGAAAAGAATTTCTCCAAAGTATTTGCCACAAGAGAAGTACAGGACACCGTGGTTACCGACGGTTCAGACGCTTACATTATGCTTGACAATGCTCTCGACGGTTATGGAATGGAGGACGATTTGATGATTATCGGAGATCTGGTGTTTGTTAATGTGACAGGTCAAAGATTGCAGTGCCGACTCTTTTAACATAAGTATTAGTTAATAACTTAATTCTATAAAATATGGAGAAGAAATTACAAGAAAGAAAGTACATGCTGAATGCTTTTTGCGTCGGCTATGCAGCAATGACAGATAACTGCTGGAATTTCAGTATTATATGTCGCCATCCCTTTTTGGTACTTCTGAACGAATATTACGCCGGTTTCATTCAGGGCAAGCTGCAAGGCGTTGACATGATAAAGGCCGCACGTAATAACACATGGAAGAACTCGTTTTTATGTGACACGGGCCACACATTTCCCAAGCAACTTCCGCCAACTACCGAGCTGGAGAGAGCCTCAGGCCTGTTGACGGTCAATTATAACCATACAATCAAATGGATTGAAGGGAACAGGCTTGATCCGTTAAAGGGCAGATGTGCCATGGCGATAGAGAGATTGTTCTTCCGCCTGTGGGGTGTCTTTGACGGTTTGACATTGGAAAATTACAGAGACTTGGACAAAGTGAAAAAAGACGTGTACACGCCACAGCAAGGCATGAAGTTAGGCTACGGCGACGATGAGGTGACTTTCGGCGACCTCTATTTCATCAACACGCAGATGGACTTGATGGACGTTGCGGCCAGTTCATTGGAAAGCACATACGGCCTGACAAAGCCTGACCACTGTTCGGCCTTCGCCAAACGTACCTCGGACGGCGACATCGTCTGGACGCATAACAGTTGGTGCGGTTTCCTCTCGCAATCGCATACAATATCATACGTCATTGGCGATGAAAATCCCGAGTTTATCACCCAGAACTCTTACTGCTTCGGTCAAGTGGGCAGCAACATGGACTTTGGTTTCAACGGTCATGGGATATGCTTTAACGAAACCACGCACAGGTACTCTTACAACAAGCCGACTGCAGAGGGCGTGTGGTTGTGTTGGCGTTCTGCCGCCGCTGAGATGTTCGCCCAAAGCATAGACGATTTTTATGAATACCTTTCAGCCGACAACACAGGCACCTACCTGAACGGCTACATGGTCATAGACGCAAGGAAAAAGGAGATGGCCTTGATTGAAATGAGTTACAAGCGGTTCGGCATGTTGAAGAGCGGACAAGACGGCTCGTTGACAGGTATGTTTTCGACTGGCGAAGAGTTCGACATGAACCTTGATTACGACAATCACCTGATGACGGGTGAGTACATCTTGGGGGTGAATTACCCTGTCATTAAGAAAATCGCATACGACTTGGCATCCACTGACAACAGGCCCATGCGCCGTGTCCAGTTCTTCAACATGATTGGTAAAGTGAAGAATATGGAGGATGCCAAGGAGTTGATAACCTACATTTCGGATGACGAGCCGCTTTCCATTTGTGGTCGCTGGGACATCGGCACAGGCACCACGGAATACCCGAAGACAATTCCTGACGGTGCTGTTGACGCAAAGGCATTTTCTGCGTACAAGGTGTGCGAACTGCTCGACAGTCTGACGTTCACTTCTTGCGAGCAAGGCGGGTGCGTATCTTTCTGGATGCGCTATGGCGTGGCCCCGTTCAAGGGCGAGAATTTCGTATGGTCGAAGTCGCAGTGGGCGGAATACAAGGACGACCCGGAAAAGGATTTCGTACCCGACGATGTTTCGGGAGCGTGGAACCAGACAAAACTGTATATGAAATGAAGCGTAGGCCTCCAGTAAGCTACACATAAGCATTTGTTAAACTACAGGTGTTAAACCTATATATACAACAATAGCGACTGTCACTATAAACCTAATAGTTGCAGTCGCTATTATTTTGTTGAACCTATATGTTGCAGTCAGCACCGGTTGCCGGCTTCCTCCTCTTGTTTTGTCAATGCACTTTCCGGATGTTGCAGCTTCCATTTATGTGGAAGCAGTTCCAGCAGTTCCTCATGAGTAGCCTTTTTGTGATAGGGCATTCGGGCGATGACATCATTCAGATAATCCCTTGGGGTTACATCATGTGCCTTACAGGTGGCCAGCAGGGAACAGATGACCGACATATTAGCCGCTGCCTCATGGTTGCCGCAGAAGAGGTAATTTTTCCGTCCCAAAGTAATCGGCCGGATGACATTTTCAGCCAGATTGTTATCCCAGAGCAGGCGTCCGTCCTCCAGACATCCCATCATGTTGTCCCATCGGGTATAGGCATACGTGATGGCTTTCCCGATCTGGGAATTGGGGCTGTACTTGATTCCTTCCGTTTCCATCCACACTTTCATGGCATTCATGACAGGTCCGGCCAGTTCCCGGCGCTTCGTCTTCCGCTCGTCGTACGACAGGCCCTCCTTATCGCAGCAGTGTTCAATCCGGTAAATATGCTGTATCTGGGTCAGGCCATGTTCGGCCATCTCCCGGTTTTCATCCAGAGCCTGTTCAAAATGACGGCGGATATGCACCAGGCAGTTGAGCAGCCGCACGTCGGGGTTGGTCCTGAAGGCTGTCTCATAGCCTGCAAAACCGTCGCATTGAAGATAACCCTTGAAGTGATATTGATTTGCCAGGGATTCGATGACCGCTCCGGCACGCGATCCCTGGTCGTAATGGAAGATGACCAGTTTCTTCATGACCGACCTTACCATCCACAGGTATTCCTTGTCGGCCCTGTGCTTTTCCTTGTTGATGACCGGAACAGTGGTTTCGTCCGCCTGTACATAGTCGCAGGAAAAGACTTCACGCTTGAGCTCCTCATACAGAGGCCTGAGCAGCTCCACCGTTTTTTTGAACCATCCGTCCAGCGTACTTTCCGTAAGCCCTTTCATCCCAAGATGCCGGTACTGCTGTATCTGCCGGTAGAACGGGACGTGATATTCATACTTCTGAAGCAGTATCTCGGCAAGCAGGCTGGTGTCGGCGATGCACTTGTCGACGGGCATCAGCGGCATGGGGGCAATCTCCACGCCTTTCTGCCCTGCGGGAGGAAGCCGGGTGCTGTCCTTGAGCGCATATTTGGGACGGATGATTTCCTTGACATAGAGCATCCCCGGTTTGTGCTTGACCACTTTGGTTATCTCTTCGCCAATCCTACGATACAAGGACAGGTCCACACCGGCCGGCTCTATAACCTCGGTTTCGAGTACGGGCAGATCCTCTGTCATTTTGCGGTTCTGACGCTTCTGCTTCCGGACTTCCACCGGTTCCTTTTCTATCTGCTCCACGGCCTCGTCCCGCTTTTCTTCCGCCTGATGCCGGAGTCCGGCAAACTCTTCGGCAAAAAGGTCGGGCATATCGGGATTATATACGGGAAGCTTTTCTGTCTTACGCCCAAAGAGCTGACGGTTCAGCCATGCAATCTGAGCCGTCAACTCTTTGATTCGTTCCTGCAGATTCTTAATCTGTTCCGCCTGATCCTTATTAGTGGCAGACAATGAAGCAATGGAGGCATTCAGCCCTTCTATCGTCTTGAGCAGTATATCCTTTTCTTCCATTGTCCGCATCTGTTTTGTTTATGTAAATATACTAAATATAAGCGGATTACACAATAATATCCGCACTTTATTCACTCCGGAAGCATATTATACATGATATTCCTTGCGCTCTGCCCTCAGGCGCCGGAGCCTCTGCTGCGGATTTTCCTGAATGCCCTCGACCATCATCACCAGGTCGCGCCATTCCATGGGATAGCTGTTTGATTGGGGATCGTACTCCGGCAGTCTGAAGCGGCCCGCCTCCAGGCGTTTTACATACATCACCATACCTCCGTCTTCCGCATGAAGCAACTTCATGAGCCTGCGGCTGGAACCGATGAAGATGAAGACATCCCCGTTCTTCACTTCGCTGTTCATCTTCTCATGTACCACTCCGCACAGCGAACTGATACCCTTGCGCATATCTGTCCTGCCAGGACACAGGAAGTAGCGCATCGTGTCGTTCAGGTTAAACATGGCCGCCTCGAAGACTTTGAGTGAACAGCTCCATCAGTATCTCTTCTGAACCGTTTCCGAAGTGGGCACGAAGACCGTTGGGAAACAGAACGGACACACCATGCGGCACTTGTTCTTCAGGGGACGATTCCATGACTGACTGTTTAAAACTGATGGGAGCCAGCTCCTGTTTAACACTGTTCCTGTCAACCGAACATTTTCTACGCCAGTAATGATAGGTTGAATAACTTACACCTATCTGTTGCAGGTACGACTTCAACGGCAGGCCGCTTTGTTGTACCTGCAATTCCAATTCTTCAAATTCCAGTCTATTCATAATAATTGAGGTTTGATTGTATTCGCTGCCGCAAAGCTACAATCAAACCTCAAAGTGTAAAAGATGTATTTGTCCGAATGCTTACAGTTAAAATATCAAGTTTTTAATGTAAAAAATATATGCACCAGTTCCATTAGTTGGCTTTTATGAGTAACCAACATGTATGTGTTCCACTGGTGCATATATTATACATTCAAAGCCGATTTATTGGTACAATGATAGAGCAAAAGTTTTAACTTGCTCTAAATTGGATTCAATTAACTGAAATTAGAAACACTCTTTGTCTGTAAAAATATGATTGCGGCAATGGTTATCTTTAGTTAAGAGTAAATAGTTTCAATCTTTCCCTACTTAGACAAAAGTCATAAATTTATACTAGAACCATTTAAAGCCACATTACCCTTTTTTTAATTTAGACAGATAAATTTATTAAGGCCTTGCTTTGTAATAATTATAAAACCAGTTGTATTCTGAGAAAAGATTCCATGCTATGTCATTATCGACCCATGATGATATTTCGTTGTTTGAGTCTACATCATCAATAATATTTTGCCGTAAATTTTTGTCATTTCTAGCCATTTCTACATCTGTGTACCCAGATTTTGAAATTTTACACCATATTCTTCGGACCAAAGTAATCCATGCATTTGTCAAATTAAGATGTTTTTTATCAAACCAGCTGCAGTCGTAAACAGAATCATCATAATCCAATTCACCTTTAGAGGTGTAGGAAATTCCATTTACAAGATTTGGAGAGAGATAAATCGGCATAACGAACCTCTCTTGCCTGTTATTATTACAGCAATGGCTATTCACTAGTGTTTTATCCTCAAAAGTTGCACCATTACATGAAGCAACAAGATTATGGTATGATACAAAATGCGGATATGGCATACCAGTAATCTTTACCTTTTTCTGAGCATTTGTAAGTTCACCTTCAAAACATACAGTAATATGCTTGTTGTTGAGATTCGAGAACTTCAAATAATGTGCTTTATAAGATTGCCATTCATTAGATTTTATTTTATGAGGTACGATATGTTCATACGTAATGTTTTTCTTGTGCTTATCTTCTGTATCTTTTAGAAATAACCTTCTCATACAATAGCAGCAGAAACTATTGCCATTTTTGTCCTTTTGTTCTTCAAAAAGTACTGAGCCAAGATTTTCAAGACGTGAACTATCATATATGAG
>OHTZ01001548.1_pt1 | contig 10785 bp, 9 predicted proteins | sample 1579011 | NCBI WGS metagenome assembly OHTZ01 (sample SAMEA3879603, study PRJEB24766) | human gut metagenome | biome: human-associated habitat; feature: feces | place: USA | collected 1985/1987
AGAATTCCCGAGTGGCCAAAGGGGGCAGACTGTAAATCTGTTGCTTCTAGCTTCGGTGGTTCGAATCCACCTTCTCCCACCAAAAAGCTCGCAGACTTCTGCGGGCTTTTTTTGTTTTATAAAAATATATTAAGTTATGATGCTGTTAATGATACTGTTTATATAAAAATCGAATATTTGATTTTGTTGGTAAAAAAGATAAAATCGCTTTACAATTAAATGAATTTATGGTATGATTATACCAATAACTATTAGGAGGCTTTTAATATGTCTATTAAGCAATTAACCCAACATCAAATAGATTGTGGAAAAGTAATGCTCTCTTTAATTGCTAATGGGGAATATACAATCGAGTATGGTCAACTCAGCAAATTAACTGGTCAAAGCACAAGATTAATTGGCTCTGATATTGGTGAGTTATCAAAACATTGTTATAGATTAGGCTTGCCATTGATTTCAGTAATGGTAGTGAACAAAGAGACTCATTATTGTGGATCTGGCTTTTTTGATTTGTGCAATGAACTGAATGTTCACCCTGAATATAAATCGAAAATGGCTAAGATGTTTGATATTTGCATGAAAGAAGTCAAAGAATGTTCTGAATGGTACAAACTAGCTGATTATATGGGCATACAGGTTAACGGATTAAGACCATTTGAAGATCCAATAATAAAGTCTGCTCAAAAAGAAAGAATTGAAGGGTCTTTAGTTCAAGTAAATGCAACTGTGTATGAACGTGATCCAAAACTCAGAGAAGAATGTTTGCGTATCCATGGTACTAGCTGTAAAATTTGTGGCTTTAATGCGGCAAAGATATATGGCAACGAATTTGCTGGCAGAATCCATGTTCATCATATTAATCCTCTTGGAGAGGTAAAAGAAAAACATATGGTAAATCCAAAGACTGACCTAATACCTGTATGTCCAAACTGTCATATGATACTTCATTCCAAAAATGACGGAGTATATTCACCTGAAGAAGTGAAAAATATGCTAAATAAAGATAAACAGTAAACATAATATTTATTCAATCGCAGTCAAGCGAAAATTTGACTGCAATTGAATTTTAATATACTTCCCCTATTTCTTCTTCAAAGGCAAATCGTCGCTTGCTTTGAAATTGTATACCGGTTTCATAATGTCGATAACATCAACAGAGCTTTGAATAACATCTATTATATCGTCAAGTGACAAAAAGCTCGCAGACTTCTGCGGGCTTTTTTGATGTTTAGAAAACGAAAAAAGGGAGTCGAACCCTACACAACAAAAAATATCGAACATAACGGCAGACTTTGAGTATATTTTGCTCTAAGCCTGCCGATTTTTTATGAAAAAACATTCACAAAGTTTAGAAGGCTGTTTTGTCAAATATCACGAAATGTGATAAACGACAAAGCGGTCTTTTTTTATTTCAAAGGAGGCTTGATAACAAATATACTATAAAAAGGGAATCTAAAACGACTGGAGGTGATCAAGTAAAAAATGAACAGCAGTCAGACCGAGGACATGACCGAAGAACCCGATATGGGAATGACGATGTGAGGTGTTATATGATTTACAACGAAAAGAAGGTAGAAATGCTCAGGCAGAGATATCCCGAAGGAACTCGGATATGCCTTGACAGTATGGATAACGATCCCCGTCCGATTCCACCAGGTACTAAAGGCATAGTTCAATTTGTGGACGATGCGGGTACTCTGCACTGTAAATTTGATAACGGAAGAACGCTTGGGGTTATCCCCGATGTGGATAAGTTCCATAAAATCGCTCAGGAACAGAGTCAGATTGATAAGCAAACAGAGGAAAATATTGAGTGCGAGGAAATTACAGAAACGGAAGATCTTGAAGAAAACGAAGAAATGAATATGTCAATGTAACGGTTAAGTTTTGAAAAAGACTTAGCCGTTTTTTTATTACAAAAAGGAAAGGAACGGTGATAAATGATAAAATATTTCGAAGCGTTTGCAGGAATAGGAGCGTTCCGTTCGGCTTTTGAAAAAGTAGGCGGGTTTGAGTGCGTCGGATGGTGTGAAATTGACAGATTCGCACAGAAAGCCTACAGAACGCTGTATGACACAAAGGGGGAAATTTTTTATGAGGACATCACAAAAATCGATTACGGAAATATGCCGGATTTTGATCTGCTCGTTGGAGGCCCGTGCTGCCAATCGTTCAGTGTCGCGGGGCGCAGACTCGCTTTTGAGGACGATAGAGGAAACCTGTTTTTTAACTATATCCAAATCCTTGAAGCCAAGCGCCCCCGTTACTTTATCGCTGAAAACGTACCCAACCTGCTTGGTATATCGCAGGGGGAATGTTTCAGAATCATCCTTGAAAAGATTTCTGAACTGGGGTATAGTATGTGCTGGCGCGTGCTTAACTCTGCCGGATTCGGAATACCGCAGTCAAGAAGAAGGCTGTTCCTTATCGGATATCTTGGAGACAAATGTCCCTCAGGAATACTGGCTTTCGGAGGAAATGATGAGGAAAATTGCGAAAAAAGAAAACCTGAACAGCTGATAGGCGGCAGTCAGGGTTCGAGAGTTTATTCCACAGACGGCACGGCTGTTACGCAATACAGCGGTTCGGGCGGCATGGGCGGTAAAACGGGACTTTATTTCATAGACTGCAATCCCGATCCTCAGATGACAGACATTGCAAGATGTGTTACCGCACGTCAGAACAGCGGAGTATCTCATCATAGAGGAGAACATTCCGCTGTTTTTTGTGATTTGAACGAAAATCCGCAGATTACAGAAAATGCCCGATGTCTGCATACAAGAATGGATTTGGGAGTAACAAACGAAACTCACAAAGGCGAACGTTCGGGAGTGCTTGAAGAAGCTCCTAGGGCGATAATCAACCCATTTAAGGAAACTACCCGACAGAACGGTCGCAGAATAAAAGAACCTAATGAACCGATGTTTACGCTCACGGTTACGGACAGACACGGAATAGTACACAAAGGCAGAATCCGCAGGCTTATGCCTGTGGAGTGCTGGAAATTGCAGGGATTTACAAAAGAGCAGTTTGAAAAAGTCGCTGAAGCAGGTATGTCCGACGCACAGCTTTACAAGCAGGCAGGAAATTCAATTACGGTAAATGTGGTTGAAGCTATTGCAAGAAATTTACTGAAATTTGACGAGGAGGAAAACGCAAATGGAACAGGTAATTAAAATCTTTGAAAACGAGGAATTCGGCAAAGTGAGAACGGTCGTAAAAGACGGTGAACCGTGGTTTGTAGGCAAAGATGTTGCGGAATGCCTTGGATATTCTAAGCCAAGAAATGCGATTAACGCTCATGTTGACAACGAAGATAAGGCACTCGCCCCGATTCAGGGCGGGTGTTCTACGGGTACTCAGAATACGATGATAATTAACGAAAGCGGACTTTACAGTCTGGTACTTTCAAGCAAGCTTCCGAGAGCCAAAGAATTCAGGCGTTGGGTCACAGCCACGATTTTACCAACTTTGAGGAGAACAGGCGGCTACGTCAGCAACGAAGAAATGTTTATAGAAAACTACCTCCCGTTTCTCGACGAGCCGTACCGTGACCTGTTCCGAATTCAAATGACGATCATAGGAAAGCTGAACGAGCGTATCCGTCACGATCAGCCACTGGTGGAGTTTGCAAATCAGGTGTCAAATACCGATAATCTTATCGACATGAACGCAATGGCAAAGCTTGCGAGAGCAGAAAATATCCCCGTCGGCAGAAACAAGCTTTACGGCTGGCTCAAAGGAAAAGGCGTTCTTATGGCGAATAATCTCCCCTATCAGGCGTTTATCGACCGAGGATATTTTTCCGTAAAGGAGTCGGTTTTTGAAACTCCGACTATGACAAAGACCTATCAGCAGACGTTTGTGACAGGAAAAGGGCAAAGATTTGTGATCACTCTGCTGAGAAAATATTATGGCAAGGAGATGGGATAATGCACACAAACAGAATTAAAGCTAAAGTTGACTTCAAGTTCTGCCTCGGCAGTATTCCAGCAATGCTGAGAGCCACAAAGCCCGTACTTTCGGAACGGCAGTACAAGGAGCTGTGTAACGAGGTCAATAAAGCCAACGGCTACCTTGAACAGAAACGAATCATATTCAGCTACGTCGATCCAATAATCAAGGGCTGAAAATACAACAAATGAAAATCAGCGGGCAGGCAGTATAGTTCATATCAAATTTGAGCGTAAATTGCGCCGTCCGCGCTAGGACAAGGTCGTTTTGCCAACAGCAGATAAAAATCTGGTGCTTGCAAAGCGACTTTTCTGCTGTTGGTATAAACGGCAGAAAGGAAAAACATGAACAGTTTTATGTCATGGTTAGGCGGTAAAAAGGCATTGCGTGACGCAGTACTTGCAAGATTTCCGCCTTACTATGAACGATATATCGAGGTTTTCGGAGGTGCAGGCTGGGTTTTATTCCATAAACCGCCCGGTATGGATTTTGAGGTATACAACGATTTTAACGGAAATCTTGCAAATCTTTATCGCTGTGTCAGGGATAACCCGAATAAGCTGAAGTACAAGCTTCGTTATGTCCTCGATTCTCGTGAAGATTTCGACTGGATTGCTAGTCTTCATAAGCGAGGTCTGTTCAGCAGATTTCGTGATGTTGACAGGGCGGCGAAGTTTTATCAGCTTATCCGTTACAGCTACGCAAGTGGACTTGACAGCTTCGGCAGTCAGCCGCATTCAATATGGTCGGATTTCCCGATGATAGACTTGGCAGCAAGGAGATTGCAGAAGGTAGTAGTTGAGAATAAAGACTTTGAAAAACTGATACGGCAGTACGACCGCCCTGTCAGCTTTTTTTATTGCGATCCACCGTACTTTGCAACCGAAAACTACTACAAAGACGTTGGTTTTAAAACCAAGGATCATATTAGGCTCAGGGATTCGCTAATGGATATCAAGGGCAAGTTTCTTGTTTCCTACAATGACTGTCCAGAAATCCGTGAGATATGGGATAAGCCTAATATTCACATTGAGGAGATCAGCAGACTGAATAATCTGGCGCAGAGATACGACGGCGGCTGTCAGTATGCGGAGCTGCTCATATCCAATTACGATACAAGCGAGAGATTACAGGCGGTTCGCCAGCTTTCGCTGTTTGACGATGAAACAGACAATTTGGAGGTATAATTTTATGAGAAAGATTATTTTTGCACAGGTACTCACAACCAACGGAACTACCGTATTTTCGGGGCTTTATGATGAAAACGGAAATCCTGTTGTTGTAGAAATGGAGTGCGATGATAGCGGAGTGACGCTTACGATATGGCGCAATGCTCCTGAAACAGAACGCCGTGACTGCGGTATCTCGGAGGAAGAAATAGAGCGAACATGTTCAATGTATGATGACTGTAACGAGTGTCCACTGTGGGATTATTGCAATGAAGATGAGGAGGTTTTGTAAATGAAAATACTTGTTATTGAGCCTGAAAAAGCGCCGTATGAAAAGGAAATCGGCGATGATATTCACGATATGCAGGCAATAGTCGGAGGGTGTATCGAACCTATATATTTTGAGCCGAAAGAAACTGCGATTGCTTGGTGCAACGATGAATTCCTGCTTAATGGTTCACAGCCTAATCGTATTGTGGGAAATGTTCTTGTACATGGAACTTTCTTTGTTTCAGGAAATTATATGAACGAATACGGCGAATGGGACAGCTGTTCACTTACCGATGATCAGATCAAGAAATATTCCGAAATGTTTGAAACTCCCATTATCGTATTGGAGCAAATGCAGGCTACGGAAATTGAGGTAGAAAATACTCCCGATGAGGAAATGGCGGATGAACCTGAGCCGGAAATAACGATGTAATAAAAAGTAAAGTGTTGTAATTTAAAATCAAAGGAGAAATGTACTTTATGTTTAAAACAAAATCAAAAATATTGAGAAAGCTTGGCGCAGGGTTCATGGCAGGACTCTGCGCTTTTTCTATGCTCGGTTCATCTGTGAGCGGAGTTATTACAGCAAATGCAGCAGGCAACTCGACTCAAAACTCTGCGTTTCCGTCGGCAGATATGGTGATCGCAAAGGCGGCAACGCTTCTCGGTTCTCCGTATACTTTCGGAAATAAGGGATATTGGTACGCATACAATCAGGGTCAGTATACTCCGCTGTCGGTACAGACGATAAACAATCTCGGCATCGACTGTTCGGGACTTGTGTACTATACGCTGACGCAGCTTGGATACAAGACTTCGGGATTTTCTTGGAACAACCCCGTTCCCGTTGATACCGATCACTGGCTGTCGGTAAACGACAACTGCACAATCACTTATGACGGTGTGACTTCAAAAGTCGATGTTGAAAAGCAGAATATTAAGACAACAGACCGTCCTTATTGGGAGTGTTCCGACGGTTCGACGATTACTCCCGGTTCTGTAGTGGTGGCTCAGAATCCATATGGCGAAGATCATGCGTGGATTTACATGGGTGAATTTGATTCAAAAAACGATGTTGTTTCATATCTGAAATCTATCGGTGTATCCGAAAGCCTCATAAATTCCAAAACAGTCGGCGACGGAAAAGGCGCAGGCGGCAGGCATTGGAGAATAGAGTCCAACGGTTCGGAGGGTGTTGTGATCAACAACAAGACCGACGGTAAAACTGCAACTGCTATGAATATGTCGGCGTTCAGGATCACAAAGACCGACGTGACTTTTGAGATAGATAAGTATAATACAAATGGTGATCTTGTGGGAAAATCAAGCGTTGACAATTCTACAGCGGTATATGGAATCTACAGCGATAAATCCTGCAAAAACAAGGTTGCTGAAATCAAAATCGGCAGCAATGGAAAAGGCTCTGTAAAGCTGCCAAACAAGACTTATTACGCAAAGGAAATCAAGGCTCCTACGGGTTACGCACTGGACAAAACCGTGTACAAAATCAAGGCGGGCGTGAACAAGGTTAAGGAGGATTTCCAGACGGGAAAAATCAAAATCAATAAGTCAGCAGAGGATGGCATAATCAGCGGCAGAAAGTTTAAAATCACCTATTCATACAATGGAAAATCTCTTTATGAAACTGCAAAAACAAATGCAAAAGGCATTGCGACCTTTGACGATCTGAAAGTTTATGATATGTCCACAGGCAAGGCTATCACTTACACTGTTTCCGAAATCAACGTAGATACGAGATATGAAGCTCCCAAGGCGAAGAATGTCAAGCTTACCGACGGCGACGTTGACCTGACCATAAATGTGAAATTCAACAACGAACTTAAAACAGGTTCTATTAAGATCAACAAGCAGTCTGAGGATAATCATAACGGCGGCAGAGAATTTACTGTCACAGGTAACGGCAAGACTTACAGCATAAAAACAGGTTCTGACGGTGTTGCAATTCTTTCCGATATCCCCGTATACGACAGTAACAATCAGAAAATTGTTTACACGATTTCTGAAAAAAACGTACCAGTGAAATATGTTATTCCTGCCGAGCAGACAGTGACTTTAACGGCTGATGAAACTACCTCTGTAACGTTTGAAAATGTGCTTAAAAAATTCACTTTGGAAGTTACAAAAAAGGATTCTGAAAATGGCTCTGCACAGGGGAATGCAAGCCTTGCGGGAGCGGTTTACGGCGTGTTTAAAGACAGTGTTTTGAAAGACGAATACACAACCGATGAAAACGGATATTTCAAGTCCAAGGAATATGTCTGCGGGAATTACACGGTTCAGGAGATTTCTCCCTCAGAGGGATATCTGCTTGATGAAACTGTGTACCCGGTTGGTGCAGAAGCTGAGAATTATTCTATTGAGCATAACCCCATTTCCATGACAGTGACCGAGGATATTATCAAGGGCAATATTTCAATCATCAAGCATTCCGATGACGGAACAACGCAGATCGAAACTCCCGAAGTCGGTGCGGAATTTGAGGTTTATCTCAAGTCATCAGGCTCTTATGAAGCCGCAAAAGACAGCGAAAAAGACTACCTCGTATGCGATGAAAACGGCTATGCTGCGACAAAAATGCTCCCCTACGGCACGTATATTGTGCATCAGACAAAGGGTTGGGAAAATACCGAATGGATCGATGATTTTGAAGTGATTATCAGCGAAAACGAAAAAGAATATTTCTATCTTATCAATGACGCAGTGAAAAAATCCTTTGTAAAAATCGTAAAGAAGGACGCAGAAACAGGCAATATAATTCCCGTTTCGGGCATAGGCTTCAAGGTTTGGGACTGTGCAAATTCCGAATATGTTTCGCAGAAAATTAACTATCCGTCTGAGATGATCCTTGACACATTCTACACAGACGAAAGCGGCTCGCTTATGCTCCCGAACGAGCTTGCTTACGGCGATTACGAGCTTCATGAGGTGCAGTCGGCAGAGGGATATGTGCTTGATAAAAAGCCTGTTCCATTTACAATTGACGGTTCAGTAGAAACCGTAGTTGTGGAGAAAACAAATACCGCACAGAAGGGCAAAATTTCGGTTCAGAAAACAGGTGATGTTTTTGCAAGCGTAACTGCTCTTGGCAGCGCAATATATATCGATGAAAACGGCGAGGTTCACAAAAGTGGGCAGACCACCTATACTCCCGTTTTTGCAAAAGGAAATCTCAGTGGTGCAGTATTTCAGGTGATTGCAAGCGAGGATATTATTACTCTTGACGGCACGATCAGAGCCAACGCAGGCGATGTTGTGGCTGAGATCACGACCGATGAAAACGGGTATGCGGAAACTGATCTTCTTTATCTCGGAAAATACGAAATAGTGGAAGCTTCCGCACCATACGGATATGTAAAAAATTCCGAAATACAGGCAGTTGAACTGACCTATGCAGGACAGGAAATTGCTGTTCGTGATACCGTAAATACGTCATTTGTCAACGATTATCAGGGTGTAGAAATTTCACTTTCTAAGGTCATGGAAAAGGACGAGTTATTTAACATCGGTAACTCCGATGAATATACCCTAGTTCGTTTCGGACTGTTCGCAGCCGAGAATATTACCGCCGCTGACGGCTCGGTAATTCCTGCTGACGGACTGATTTCTGAAATAAGTCTTGCTGAAAATATGTCCGCAAAGTTTGATACTGCTCTGCCTTTCGGCAAGTATTACGTTCAGGAAATTGCAACCGATGAGCATTATGTTCTGAACGGTAAAAAGTACCTTGTAAACTTCGAGTATATGGGACAGGAAGTAACTACTGTTACTGTTGATTGCGGCGAGTTTAAGAATGCTTTAAAACGTGGAAAAATCAGCGGTAAAAAGGTTGATGAAAACGAGAAATCTCTTGAAAATGCTTTGTTCGGACTGTTTGCTGTTGATACTGCTGAGTTTACTGCTGACAACGCATATATGACCGCTGTTTCCGATGAAAACGGACACTTTGAATTTGACAAGATCCCATACGGCGAGTATATCGTCAGGGAAATCGAAGCTCCCACAGGATATATTCTCAGCGATGAAAGCTACCCTGTGACAATTTCTGAGGACGGCGAAGTCATAGAAATTAAAGCTGTGAATAAATCTACAAAAGTCAGAATTTCCAAGCAGGATATTACTACAGGTGAGGAGCTCCCCGGCGCAACGCTTCAGATTATTGACGAGGACGGAAATGTTGCCACGGAATGGGTATCAACAGACGAGGCTCACTTTATCGAGGGCAAGCTGATTGCAGGCAAGGAGTACACGCTCCGTGAAACGATCGCTCCCGACGGTTATGAGATTGCAAGCGAGATAAAGTTTACTGTGAATACTGACGGAAGTGTAACGGAGGTCGTTATGTACGATGAGCATACGCCTGATCTTGAAACTCCTCCTACAGTCACAATAGATACTCCTAATACAGGTGTATCCGCAGACAATGGTGCTGAACTTTATCTCGTAGCCACAGCGGTTATTATGACTTTCGGTATGCTCATATGCAAGAAGAATGATAAGAAACAAAGAAAGGATGATGTGAAATGAGATCTAAAAAGAAATTGATCGCAGCAGCAAGTTCGGTGTTCTTTGCGGCTGTGATGTCGCTAACAGCCTACGCTTCGGGGGATGTTGCGGGAGCGGTCACAAGCACTTGGAACACAGCCAGATCGCAAATAGTGTCGGTGGTGAACAATGTTGTTTTTCCGTGCCTTGATGTTATCCTTGCGGTATTGCTGTTTGTGAAGATAGGTGCGATGTATATGGACTACCGCAAGCACGGACAGATAGAATGGACTCCTGTTGCGATAATCTTCGCCTGCCTCATATTCACCCTTACCGCTCCGCTGTATATCTGGTCTATTGTGTAAGGAGGTATGACAAATGAAGAATATTCTTATACTCGCCGCACTGTCTGCGGTGATCCTTACAGGCTGCGGAAATATCTCGCCGCCGTTCAAAGCCGAGCAGACAACGGTCACAACAGCCGCACCGACAGTAAGTGCGGCTGCCTCTTCGGAGGCTGAAAGCAGTTTAGAGGATGAAAAGATAAAGACTAACACCTTTATTGCCGAGTTTTTCGATTCCGATATATCCTTTGTGGATACAAGTGAATTGGCAACGGAAGCAATGAAAGGCAGTTCCTTTGAGAACGAAATTGATAACTCCAACGGTGTGAATAAGATTACTTTGAAAGGCTCAAACGGCGGCGGTATGATCGATGTTCTGTGTATTGATCTAAGTCAGAGTGATCTTGATCACGATATGGAATATATCCTTGAAAACTTCGGAGATTATTACTTCGGACAGACCTCCGCACAGATGAGCGGTATCACCGAAGATGACTTTGTTTCGAGTTACCGAATGACAAGCAGTGTTGTTTCAAAGGGTAAGT
>OHTZ01001551.1_pt1 | contig 10765 bp, 9 predicted proteins | sample 1579011 | NCBI WGS metagenome assembly OHTZ01 (sample SAMEA3879603, study PRJEB24766) | human gut metagenome | biome: human-associated habitat; feature: feces | place: USA | collected 1985/1987
AGGCAGCTGGATAAGATTTTTGGTAAATCTCATTGTAAGATAAAACATAAATCCTTTGCCGTACATTATGCTGCACCAGTATGTTCCAAGAAGAACATTTACAAGAAGTGTATCAATAGTAAGCGCAAGCACAACTCTAATAAGGAATTTGAAATCTATAATATCTAAAAGGCTGCGTTTTTCACCTGTTACTTTTTTCTTGGAAATTTTGATGTTGCAGTCATAGAAAAATAAACCATAGATAAGACCAGCTAAAGCAGCACTTAATGTCCAGCCCGGAAAATAAGGACCGGTTGGCTTAATGATATACTGGACTATATCACCAAGTCCTCCGCACATGAATCCCATAACAGGACCGAACATGTATCCAATTGCACAGTTGGCAAGGAAAGATACTGAAATTCTGAGTGCCGGGGTTACATTAATAGATACAAAAACTGCTAAAACAGTGTGAAGTGCGACGAGAAGTGCCGCAGCAACAATTGACTTGAGACATCTGAACTCTTTTGCTGAAAATGCAAAATTCTTTAATAGAATTGACATAAAAATAACCTCCTTTGCAGTAGTATTCGCACTACATAAGAGGCTGTTGACCAGTATATGTAGCAGCGGGATGCGGATTATGTATCGCAAGAAATCTTTTCGTCCGTATGGCAACTCCCTGTCCATATGGCACTTAACGCACATATTCCTACTCTGCTTATATAATTGATTTGTACAGGCACTATTAAAGCACATATTCATATAAATGTAAAGCATTATATTAAGGCTGTTTACAATATATTATAAATTCTGTTTAGAATTAATACATCTTCTGTTGTACATAAGGTGCATGGTCATGGCATCCTGTGCCTTGATTGCATTATGCTGTGCAATGGCAGTAGCTATTTCACGGTGTGTTTCAATAGTTTCTACTTTAAGAACATTACCGGTTGTCTCAACAAAAAGAGGAATTGAGCTGTTGATAATCGGAATGAGTCTTGGGATAATAAGATTCTTGCTTCCCATTGCTATTGCGGTGTGGAATTCTATATCTTTCTGGGTATGATCTTTTTTCTGTTTTAGAAGCTCTTCAACCTCATCACACAAAGAAACAATTTTCTTAATATCATTATTATCTGCATACGTTGCAGACATAGCTGCGATAGCTGGCTCCAGTAAAAAACGGACTTCAAGCAGATCTTGGACAAGCTTTTTTTTGTCAGGTATGAATGTAAATCCGAGAGGGTCATCAACTACACCGGGTGATGATGCTACATATGTTCCAGATCCCTGTCTGATTGTCACAATGTTATGTGAAGCAAGTAATTTCATGGCTTCACGAAGAGAACTTCTTCCAATATTGAGTTCTTTAGCAAGATGTGCTTCATTAGGAAGCTTGTCACCTGGCTGTAAATGTTCATTTAATATAAAAGATATTATGTCTTCGGAAATCTTCTGTGGAAGATTTCTCTCATCAGATTCAAAATTCATCATACGATTCCTATGCTCCTATGTTAGTAATATTAATGATATAATGCTTCTATTTAATTGTCAAAATGAAAAAATGCACAAAAAAGCACAGAAAAATTGAGCAATTTTACAGTATTGTTTTTCTAAATACCATGTATTATATTAAATACATCAGATGAATTTCGAAATAAATCTCAGAAAAAGGCAAAAAAGTTACAAGAAACAAAGAAAAGGTATGATGTATTAACTAAGATACATCAGATGATTAGGAGGTAAAACGATATGGAGCAGACAGTATTTGTTGCAAATCCAACCAGATTACTGATAGCGGCAGCAGTCGGAATTATTGTGTTACTGTTGTTAATAATCAAATTTAAGCTTCATCCTGTTATATCGATGATGATAGCAGCTATTATCATAGGTGTTGGAGCAGGGATGCCGCTTACAATGATATCAGATACGGTTGAAAAGGGTGTTGGCAAAACGCTTCAGGGAATAGCATTACTTGTAGGTCTCGGTTCAATGTTTGGCGGAATTCTTGAGGTAAGTGGCGGGGCACAAAGAATAGCACAGACACTTATTGATAAGCTTGGTCAGAAGAAGGCTGGAATTGCACTGGGAATTACAGGATTGGTTATAGGAACAACAGTATTTTTTGAAGCAGGTGTGGTTGTACTTATACCACTTGCATTCAGTGTTGCAAAGCAGACTAAGAAGTCAACATTATATTATGCAATACCGCTTCTTGCAGGTCTTGCAAGTGGATACGCATTTGTTCCACCATCAGCAGGTTCTGTTCTCGTGGCAGATTCACTTGGAGTTAATCTTGGAGTGATGATTATGGTTGGTATCCCAACTGCATTGATATGTATGATAGTAGCAGGTGTAATATGGGGACGATTCATTGGAAACAAAGTGTTTACTAAATTACCGGTTAATGTGGAAGAGATTAAGGAAGATTCTAAGGAACTGCCTCCATTTGGACTGGTGCTTGGAGTGATTCTTATACCACTTGTATTAATACTGGTAAGTACTGTTTCTAAATACATGCCGATTCCGGTTGATGTGAAAAATGTGCTGGGATTCATTGGAAAACCATTCCTTGCATTGACAATAGCAACACTTGCTGCAATGTATTTCCTTGGAATAAAAAGAGGATATACAGGAGCCCAGTTAAAGAAGATACTTGATCATTCATTACGCCCAGTCGGAATGATACTTCTGGTAATAGCAAGTGGTGGAGTAATCAGATGGATGCTTCAGGATTCAGGACTTGGAGATATAATAGGTCCGGCATTGGAGAAGAGCGGAATGCCACTTATACTTGTAGCATTTCTTATTGCATTACTTGTAAGAGCATCTGTAGGAAGTTCTATGGTTGCAATGACTATGGCATCAGGAATAATGGCAACTATGCCTGCAGTTATGGCAACAAGCATGTTATACAGAGCAGCAATGTGTTGTGCAATATGTGGTGGTGCAACAGCATTAAGTCATGTAAATGATGCTGGTTTCTGGCTTGTAGGAACATTTCTTGAGATAGATGAGAAAACTACATTAAAGTCGTGGACTATTATGGAAACACTTATAGGTATAACAGCATTAATTGTAAGTCTGATTATTTCAATATTTGCTTAGATATTATTAAAGGTCACTATTTAATTAAGAAGATATAAAACAGGAGGATGCAAATGGTAAAAATACCGGTATGTTTGAACAATATGACTGATGCAAAGCATCTGGTACAGATAGCAGAAGGTTGCGATAAAGATGTAGACCTTATGTGTGGTAAGTATTTAGTTGATGCCAAGTCGATGCTCGGAGTATTCAGTCTTCCACAGTTTGACAATGTAGAGATGTGTGTGGATGATACTGAGAAAGACAAGGTGTACGAAAAATTAGAACAGATGAATTTATTAAGATAAGAAGAAAGGCAGGTAATTATTATGTGTTTAGTAAGTCAGGAAATGAGAAAATTAGCCCCAGAATTAGATCCTTTGAGAATTGGCACAGGCTGGAAGAAGGAAGACCTTGGAAAAGTACAGGTCATGGTAGAAAGTACATATGGTGACAGTCATCCGGGAAGCGGACATCTTAACATACTTGTGGAAGAGGTTCGAAAGGGTGTTGCTGAAGAAGGCGGATTCGGAGCAAGGTACTATTGTACAGATATATGCGATGGTGAAAGTCAGGGAACTGACGGTATCAATTATAGTCTTGCAAGCAGGGAAATGATAGCTAATATGATAGAGATACATGCAAATGCAACACCATTTGATGCAGGTGTATATCTTTCAAGCTGTGATAAAGGAGTTCCTGGTAATCTGATGGGACTTGCAAGAGTTAATATTCCATCTGTATTTGTTCCAGGCGGTACAATGAATGCAGGTCCGGAAATGCTTACACTTGAGCAGCTTGGAATGTACAGTGCACAGTATGAAAGAGGCGAGATTGACGAAGAGAAGCTTGACTGGGCAAAATGTAATGCATGCCCTAGCTGTGGTGCATGTTCATTTATCGGAACAGCATCAACATTGCAGATAATGGCAGAGGCACTTGGATTAGCACTGCCTGGAAGTGCTCTTATGCCAGCTACAAGTCCTGACCTGTTAGCCTATGCAAGAGAAGCAGGAAGACAGTCAGTAAGGCTTGCAAAGATGAAGAATATGAAACCATCAGATATAGTAACTATGGATAGCTTTGAAAATGCAATTCTTGTACATGCAGCAATATCAGGAAGTACTAACTGTCTGCTTCATATTCCTGCAATTGCACATGAATTCGGAATTGAGATTACAGGAGATACATTTGACAGATTACACCGTGGTGCACATTATCTTCTTGATGTACGTCCAGCAGGAAGATGGCCAGCAGAAGTATTCTATTATGCAGGCGGTGTTCCAGCAATTATGGAAGAAATTAAGGAACATCTCCATCTTGATGTAATGACTGTTACAGGAAAGACTCTTGGTGAGAATCTTGAAGAACTTAAGTCAAATGGATTCTATGAAAGATGTAATAAGTGGCTTGATGATTTCAACAAGCGCTACAATGTAAATGTTACCAAGGAAGATATAATCAGACCATACGATAAGCCTATTGGAGAGAATGGAAGCATTGCTGTTCTTAAAGGTAATCTTGCCCCAGAGGGAGCAGTAATTAAGCATACAGCCTGCCCTAAGGAAATGTTTAAGGCAGTACTTAATGCAAGACCATTCGATAGCGAAGAGGCATGTCTTGATGCAGTAATTCATCATAAGGTTCAGAAGGGTGATGCTGTATTTATAAGATATGAGGGACCTAAAGGAAGTGGAATGCCTGAGATGTTCTATACATCAGAGGCAATAAGCAGTGATAAGGAGCTGGGTAAGAGTATAGCACTTATTACAGACGGAAGGTTCTCGGGAGCATCTACCGGTCCGGTAATTGGACACTGCAGCCCGGAAGCGGTAGATGGAGGTCCTATTGCACTCGTTGAAGAAGGAGATCTTATTGAAATCGATGTTGAGGAAAGAAAGCTTAACATAGTAGGTGTTGCAGGAAAGAGAATGACACCTGAAGAGATAGATAAGATCCTTATGGAAAGAAGAAAACAGTGGAAACCTAAAGAACGTAAATATAAGAAGGGCGTATTAAGATTATTCAGTGAACTTGCAGCAAGCCCAATGAAGGGTGCTTATCTGGAATACGATAAATAAGAATAGTAAGGGTACAAGGGTGGGAAGATTAGGTTCTTCCCACCCTTTTTAACCAACGTATTTTTATGAATGTATTGTGATATAATTGTGATTATCTTATCTGGCGGTTTCATGGGATTAAAAGTAGCAGGAGAATCATGAAAATAACGTGATACCTATAAGTAGTCGTATCTTTATGATTCTTATAGGTAGAAAAGAAAAATGTTTATAATAATAGTTGAATAATTAGCCTATAAATTCATGGAAATTGATACATTTATAGGAAAAATCTTTGAAAAACAGCATTTTTATAGAAGAATTTTGAGAAGAATTGCGGAATATACCTATAAGATTTAGATTAATCATGAATTTATAGGAAGTTAGTGTGTTTATAGCAGAGTTTGAGAGAAAAGATTTATACAGTTATTATGGTGTCTTTTGCTCTAGTCATTGTACCATGCATTTTGTCAGTAGTTTATTCATATATGTTTTATCGGAAAACAATGGGGTAAGTTTATTGTGCTTATGGACAGAATTAAGTATAATGAGTGCAGATAAGGGGGCAATATTGAATATGAAATACAATTTACCAGACCGGATATTAAGAGAAATTGTTTCTTTTGCGAAGGAACATTCTATTACTAAAATCATACTTTTTGGTTCTCGTGCGCGAGGTACGAACACGGAACGAAGTGACATAGATATTGCTGTGTATGGTGGAGATTTCGATGGTTTTTATTGGGATGTAAAGGAAAAAACACATTCTCTGCTGATGTTCGATATTGTACAGGCAGATGTATCAATTTCAGATGAATTAAAAGAGGAGATAGAAAAGGATGGTGTAGTGATTTATGAAAAAGCTTGATAACTTTAGTAATTGTCTGACTATATTAGCTAATGCGGATTTTAAGATGGCAGAAACTAATGATATATACCGGACAGGGGTTATTGGACAATTTAATCTTACTTTTGAACTTGCATGGAAAGCGTTGCAGGAGATTATGAGAAAACATGGTGTAGAAGATTCTTCTGCTGGATCACCACGAGAGATTCTGCAGCTTGGTTATAAATTTGGGTTTATAGATGATTCAGAAACATGGCTGCTTATGTTAAAAAAGCGCAACATTTCTGTTCATATATATAATGAGGAGGAAGTAGATGAATTGATTCTGCTGATACGCGACAGCTTTATTCCTGCGTTTACAGCTCTTAAAGATACACTTGTAAAGAAGCTGGATGAAGCAGAGAGTAACTGGGAGTGAAATAATATAAACAGCATTTGTCAAGTTTAAAAATAATATAGAAGGAAGGGATATTTATAAGTTTATCAAAAGAATATGTAAAAATGCGAATGGAGCGCAACAAGGAAATAGCTACATCTGCGAATCTGGCTGACAGCCTGACAGAACAGCAGTGTGATGTACTTGAATGGGCCTCTGACATGAGGCATGTAATGCATAAGAACAGTGAGGCATTATATGATGTTAATGCACCTAAGCATAAGGAAATTAAAGCATTTATAAGTGATACACATTATTCACAGAATCCGAATAACCTTAATAAAAGATTAAAAGATGCTGGATTACCGCTTATCAAGTGGTCATTTGATGATACAAGGATTCCGACAAATGAGCTGGCAATGATTCTTGATAACAGAAGACTTGAGAAGAGCAGAAAAAGGCAATGTATCAGGACATTAGAAAAAGCGAATGCTGATATTGAGAATTATTTTGCACAAATTGATGCCAAATACCTCACATTTTATTGTCCATCAGGAAATAAGAGAGTTTTTAGTAATCAAAGTAAAGGGGTCAGTGTGGAGTCAAGGAATGTTACCATTGCAGAAGGCTATACAATTATGGGAATCGAGAGTCTTAAGAATAATATAGCCTATCTGCTCCATGTGTACGCTGGTCAGATTAGTGTTGAAGATATTGTTTCATATGTCAATGAAGATATAGAAAACAGGATTTATCATATGGATGCTTCAATGGCTCCACAAAGTGTTCATAAAGCGACTAATGCCCTGGTTGAAACCGGATATATAAAACCTGATACTAAAGAACTTATTTATATTAATCTTACTAAGAGAGGCGACGCATTTGTAGGAAGCTACTGTGGGACGCTTAACAAGATAGCAGCTTCGTTGTCCATACTGCCATTTAATAAGGCACACAAGAATGATATTGTTTATTATAGCTATCTGATTGGATGGCAGCGTGCTAAAAGAGAGCTAAAGCCACTGATTCCTAAAACTGTCGATTTTATTAGTAACAAGATAAAAGAGAAGCAGGAGATGATGTATACCGGTGACGATAGTAATTATGCTGTGGAGATGGAGCAGACAATTATCCAGAGCATGAATATTAATAGTTTGCCGGTTGTCTATGAGGTTAAGAAGGGTACATATGTAATAGCGGAGATAACGACATTATTTGGAAAGATTAATGTAAGTATTATTAATTCTTTGTTTGTCGGAAGTGCATATACATTAACAATTCCGCAATATCAGTATACTGCAATAATTCATATGGCAGATAATATTGATTATGGAAAGATTCCTTATGAGGTACAGAAACAATTGAAGGCGGTTGTTCCTGAACTTATGAAGCTTTTACAGTGAGAGGGGAGGCAGGGGCAATGACCAATATATATAAGAATATTTATTTGAGAAAAGAAGAAGAAGTTTTATATAATATTAGAAAAAATGTGGATGAAACAGTGGAGACACCAACCATATCAAAGATAATAGATTATGTTCTGGCTGATCCATATGAACATATTATATATATGGATGTTAAGCTTAAGATGGTAACAAGTTATGATGCAACCAATGTATTTGTTGATACCGGTTATAAAAATATGTCAGGAGAACCATTATTTCTGTCGCTTGTGTTAAAGGACGATGTATTTACCGGCAAATATGTGGGAACGATTGATCAGCTTGGCAATGCAATTCTTACCATTGTAAAGATGAGAGTCAATGAACAGGAAATATATGATAACATGGAATTTCTTAAGAACAATTATGGCAATTATAAGCAGTTTGTTGATGACTGGGATCTCAAGGCTGGGGAGAGAGAAAAAGATAATAATCTGGGGGATATGAGTACTTTGTTTGAAGGAATTGATATATCAGAATTCCCGGAGACAGCAGAAGAAATTCCTTCAAATGAGGATACAGCTGCTGCGTCAGAATCAGATTTTTATGAAGAAGATACGGATGCTGAATCAGAAAATGGGCAGGAATTATTGTTAGAAGAGATTAAGAATGATAAAATGCATGTGTATGACTACATTCCCGATAAATTGTATCTTGTTGAATGTCACACAATGCTAGGAACTATCAACTTCTCACTTGTTAATAATTATATGGATGTATTCGGGGACAAAATACCTCTATACAGCCTGTTTATTGTTCAATACAATCAGGGTACAAGCCTTGGACAGTTATTACAGGATGTGGATTTAAGACAGTATAATCTGCAGATTCCAGATAAGATTATTGATGAAATAAGTGATGCTGTGAATTATATCAGGGGGTATATGGGGAGAGAATAAAAACGAGAAATTCAAGGAGAAATAAGAGAATGTCAAAGGATGAATATTTAATTACCGATGCGCCCCTTAAAGCACTGACTGTTTTTGCCATGCCCATGATTCTGGGCAGTTTTTTCCAACAGGTATATAATATGGCTGACTCAATTATTGTCGGTCAGTTTGTCGGTTCATCTGCACTTGCGGCTGTCGGAGCCTGTGCTGCTCTCACAAATGTATTTATTTGTGTGGCACTTGGCGCCGGGGTAGGTGCCGGGGTGCTTGTGAGCCGTTATTTTGGTGCAAGAAATTATAGTAAAATGAAGACCATTGTATCAACATCATTAATCAGTTTCCTGATTCTAAGTATATTATTGGGAATCTTTGGTTTCGGGTTATCACATTCAATGATGAGTTTATTACAGACACCAGCTGATATACTGGATGAAGCAGTACTGTATCTTCGTGTTTATTTTGTGGGATTTCCGTTTCTGTTTATGTACAACATTCTTTCAACAATGTTTACTTCAATCGGTGAATCAAAGATTCCGTTGGTGCTTCTGATATTTTCTTCCATCTTAAATATTCTGATGGATCTTTGGATGGTTGCTGGTTTAGGACTTGGCGTGTTTGGCGCAGCTCTTGCAACCCTGATTGCACAGGGTATTTCAGCAGTATTTTCATTTATAATTTTCTTTTGCCGGATGCGCAGGTATAAAAGTCACTTTGAATGGTTTGACAGGAAGGAGTTACGTTCAATGCTTCAGATTGCCGTACCATCAATTCTTCAGCAGTCCACAGTATCAATTGGCATGATGATAGTACAGGCAGTTGTAAATCCTTTTGGTACACAGGCACTCGCAGGTTATGCTGCGACAATGAGAGTAGAAAATGTATTTGCTCTTATATTTGTATCCATTGGAAATGCAGTGTCACCTTATGTTTCCCAGAATCTTGGCGCGAAGAAAATTGGGCGTATCAAAAAAGGATATCATGCTGCACTCGTGTTAGATATATGTTTTGCAGTCCTTGCTTTCATAGTCATTGAGACACTGCATACACACATTTCTTCGCTGTTCCTTGGTAAAGATGGAACAGCTTTGGCATATCAGGTGTCAGGGGATTACATGAAATGGTTAGGTTACTTTTTCATTTTCATGGGTATCAAGATGGCAACGGATGGAGTCCTTCGTGGGCTGGGAATCATGCGGCCATTTCTTATAGCTAATATGGTTAACCTTGCAATCCGTCTGTCAGTTGCTATGATTTGTGCACCGCGTTTTGGTATAGAGTTTGTCTGGCTTGCTGTACCAGCCGGCTGGTTTGCAAATTTTCTGATTTCCTATGTGGCACTCAGAAAGTCATGGCCGGTTGAAAAAGTTGATTGATGAGCTCGTGAGCGTGCTTAATTGGCATGACGGCTAATGATGTTCAAAAGATTTTGAACCTGAAATAAAGATAACATGTTTGACATAATACCCGTTGAATGATAATATAATTAAAGAGGCGCTACCGATAGACGGTTAGCCTGATATATTTTTTGGTTAAAACAACCGCCAAGTTTAGCAGACCGTGGCGGTTGTTTTGTGTTTATTTTTTGCTCTTAGAACCAATAGTATAACCAAGAGCAAAGCAAGTAATACATAAGCTGATGATGGCTATAAAAAGCTCCGTTGTAAGCATAAGCACAAACCTCCTTGATAGATTTCCAAGTCGGATTTCTATGTAAACAGAGCTATAACTCTCTGATGGAGGATAACCGCCTACCGTGTAGGGTAGCACCGGATATATTATATCAAACATTTGTTCGGGAATCAATATAATCTGAAAAAATATAGTTTTAAGATAATAAGGATTTGAGTATATCGGAAATTATGATGGATTGGACGTGTTTATAAGGAGGACAACAATATGAGAATGTACTTCAAACAGCGAATGTTTTCATGGTTCGACAGCTATGATATTTACGATGAACAGGGAAATACACTGTATGTGGTAAAGGGACAGTTGGCGTGGGGACACTGCCTGAAGATATTTGATGCGTACGGGCAGGAGGTTGGCACGGTCAAGGAACGTCTCTTGACATTTCTTCCGAAATT
>OHTZ01001556.1_pt1 | contig 10726 bp, 9 predicted proteins | sample 1579011 | NCBI WGS metagenome assembly OHTZ01 (sample SAMEA3879603, study PRJEB24766) | human gut metagenome | biome: human-associated habitat; feature: feces | place: USA | collected 1985/1987
TCAGTCTGCGGATCTCATCTGCTACCTGGATTGCCAGTTCTCTTGTCGGACACAGAATGATTGCCTGCAGTTTCCGGTTCTTCGGATCGATCTTCTGAAGAAGCGGAATACCAAAAGCTGCTGTTTTTCCGGTACCGGTCTGTGCCAGCGCCACAACGTCGTTATTCACTCCCAGCAAGTAAGGAATCACTTCCTCCTGTACCGGCATCGGGTTTTCATACCCCATTTCCTCAATAGCTTGTCTGATTTCCGCAGAAACACCAAGCTCCTCAAAAGTTTTCAATACGTTAATTATTAAATTAATACACCAAAGGCAGCGCACGACGCTTACAACATACAAAAACAACCCTTCAGTGTATCACAACGCCTGAAAACCGCCTTCCCTAAAAATTGAATGGGCAAAGGTACGACAAATCTTCGTTTTTTTCACTTTTTTCTACGACTTATTCCACTTTTTTATCGTATGTTTGCATTCACTTGTTTCTAAACCAGACATTCATGCGCAAAGTCATCGGGATGGGCGAAACCATCATGGACATTATCTTTCACGGAGCACAGCCTACGGCTGCCGTTCCGGGCGGCTCGTCGTTCAACAGTATCATTTCCATCGGACGGGCGGGCATCCCGGCCGTTTTCGTCGGCGAAACGGGACACGACGAGGTGGGACGGCGAATCGCGGACTTCCTGAACGCCAACCATGTGGACACCAGTTACCTGCGGATGCGCAGTGACATCCAATCCGCCGTGTCGCTGGCCTTCCTCGACGAACGGAACGATGCCCATTACATGTTCTATAAACAACCGCCGCACACGCTGGAGGATTTCATCCACCCCACGGTGGAAACCGATGACATCATACAATTCGGCTCCTATTATGCCCTCAATCCCTACATCCGTCCCCAAGTCAAATCGTTTCTGGAATACGCCCGCAGCCGGAACGCCATCCTGTACTACGACCTGAACTACCGCCGTACCTACAAAGACAGAATCCGGGAACTCCTTCCGTCCATCCACGAAAACTTCCGGCTGGCCGACCTCGTACGCGGTTCGGCCGACGACTTCGAGGTGATGTACGGCCTGCGTGATGCGGAGGAAATCTACCGGCTGCATATCGCGCCCTACTGCCCGCTTTTTCTCTGTACCTGCGGAGCGGAAGGCGTCGTACTGTTCACACCCGAAGGAAGCTCACGCTTTCCGGTACCGCCCGTACGCACAGTCAGTACCATCGGAGCGGGAGACAACTTCAATGCCGGATTCATTTACGGGCTGATACGCTATGGTATCCGCCGCATCGACCTGCCCGGCCTGCCCTGCGCACAATGGCATCAAGCCGTCGACTGCGGCATACGGTTCGCCGCCGACGTCTGCGGCAGCATACACAACTCCATCGACGAAGAATTCGGAAAGCAGATGGCCAAGGAACTTCAGGCCTCGTCCGGGCAAGATGTTCAGAAATAAAAGCGCAGTCCGCCCGTCACGAAGAAATGGAAATAACCGTCCAATTCTTTCCGTTTCCCGGACTTGCCCAGTTCGCCTAAGCCATCATCGGGAAAGAACTCCCTTGCAAAGTCTTTGCCGGGAAACCAACCGAGGATGTACCCTCCGTTCAATCCTACACCGACATGCTCGGCCAGACGGTACTCCAATCCCAACTGGAAATGCCCGCCCCAGCCGTCCAAACCGTAATCCAGCCGAGAGTTGTCGCGTACCTTTTCGCGCGAAAAGAATGCCCCTAACCCCAAAGCAGCCTTTGCCGACCAATAATCACTGAAAAACGTCCTGACCACAAACTCGGGTCCGATATAGAAGAAATTCATGTGAAACCGCTCGTCGGCCACCTCCGGCGGAGACGCAAGACCATAAGCCCGGGAATGGTAAGCCGAGAAAAACAGGCCGCCTCCCAACCCTTTACGCCCCACCCAGTCCCATCCGGCCTGCATCTCCGTGCCCCGGCGCGGATGACCCCACACGGCTGTTCCTCCGGGCGTACGCAATTCACTGGTGATGAATCCCCCTCCGGCATTCAAGTAAAGTGTGCTCGTACCGTCTTTCTTTTCATCCTTCGCGGTCTCATGATCCGAATCCGTCCAAAAACGATTTGCGGCAAGCCCGTCCAACGCTTGGTCTACTTCCAAACGTGTACCCGGAAAACGCAACATGTAACCGTCCATCCTGTACGACCGTCCCATGAAAGACGAAGATTTCTCTTTCACGGCAAAAGCGTTGCCGCCCACCTTGGCCGTCTCCACCTTGACCATGGTCTCAGCATCACTTTCCGTCCCTTTCTCCACGGAAGCACGCCCCAATACTTCGGCCGCAGGGGGCAAGGTATCCTTCGCCTCGAAAAGCCGTACGTCGTACGCCCGCGTGACGGGATAAGACTTCACCACTTCCGTCATCACTTTCGGACTACATCCCGCGATGAAAAAAGACACACACCCAAAAACAAAAAACGTATTCTTCATTGCATTTTGTTTAACCGTTATACATTAGCATGATTCTCCCCTTGGAAGAAACGGACAGAAACGATTCCCTATAAATCTCCCCAAAGGCCGAAAGCCAATGCCCAAATTTATCATTTTTATTTTTAAGGAACAACATCATACCGCACTTTTAGGCCAAACGGTAACAAAATGTCAGCCTTTCTTTGTAAAAAGGGAATGAAAAAAATGAGTTCCGGAAGCAACCGGAAAGACTTTTTGCATATTTATGCGCATAGTCCACCGATTTCCACCTAAAAAACTGCATATATGCAAATCAATCACAGGCGAACGATTTTTCGTTTGGCTGAAAGCGAAAAATCGTTCGCCGCATAACTTTCCGAACCTCACCGCAGAAAAGGGGAAAGAACCCGCGTGAACGGAAAAAAGAGGTCTCGGAAAAGCGGATTTTTCATCTATTTGCCCTGCCTCAGCCTACATAAAATCCCTGCCACATCTCCATGAAAATCCGCATGATGCTTACCCATATCCTCACGGTATGCCATACCACGGCTTTCCCTGTCCTCCGGAAAGAAAGCAAAAAAAGGAAACGGGTGACATTACGTCAAAAGGGAAACCGCCATGGTTGGCGTATTCGCGGGCAAAGCCTTGGCCGGAACGATATGAGCCATTCTCAGAAAGCCGGATTTGACACTTTGGCAAAAAGCCAGTCCGGCCTTTTACATCCTTACCATGGGCTTCAAAAAAACTACGCCAAGACGGCCTGGAGCTCTCCCCACGAACGTGCCACGGCAAGGTATTGCCCCAAGGGAACATTGACGAAGCCTCGCCGGTCCATCTCCTGCAACACCGCAACCAACCCGTCCCAAAATCCGTCTAAAGCAAACAAAACCACTTTCTTCCGGTGATAACCGATACTATTCGCAGCCATCACGGTGAACACCTCGTCCAACGTCCCGATACCGCCCGGCAAGGCCACCAACACGTCGCTACGCTCCACCATGATGGCCTTACGGTCGCTCAAATCATGACACGGCACCACCTCGTCCACATAACGGCTCACGCGCCGGCGCGTTTCCAAGACAGAGGGTACAATGCCCACCACATGCCCACCGGCATCTTTCACTCCGCGTGCGGCGCTCTCCATCAGACCGGAATCGGCTCCGCCATACACCAATGTCAGGCCGCGCTCTCCCACGAAGCGGCCAAAAGCCCCGGCCAAGTCATAATAGCTTGCCTCAAGCCGGTCCGAAGCGGCACAAAAGAGTCCGATATGTTCCATGTCTACCTAATTTAAAGAAAAGGCATTCACCCTTACAGTTTCACATCTTCCAAGTTAATCAGCCCGTTTACAATCGCATAAATGGTCAACCCTGCGGGAGAATGAATCTGGAGTTTACGGCTAATGTTGCGGCGATGCGTCATCACGGTGTTGACCGATATATACAACTGCTCGGCAATTTCTTTGTTCGACATGCCTTTCACCACGCAAACGATAACTTCTTTCTCCCGGTCGCTCAACGCATCATTCGCGCTATCCTCCCCGTCCTGTTCCTCTGTCTGGGGATTTTCCTCGCGGGCCTGTTCCTGGCGTTCGTCTTCCAACCGCACCACGGCTTCCAGAAACAAGGTGTCCTCCAAATGGCAATGGCTGAACAGGTCTTCTTCCGTCATGAAAAGGTCTATCAACACGTCGTTGAGCAACTGCGCGTTGCTACCCGTGGGATAGTACTTGATGATGATGCTTTTCAGTTCGGACAGGCTTTTTTCGAGCTGCGCGTGGTTGTCGTGATGCTGATGGGACAGCTTGTGGATGTTCACGTCCGGACTGGTTTTCACGCCCTTCATCAAATCGGTCACATACGTATGGATATGCTTGTCTTCGTAATCCATGTGGCGCCCGACTTCCGAAGCGAACTCGTCGTAAAACTTCAGGATGAGAAATGCAATCTGGTTGCGTGCCGAACAGTCTATCGCTTCTATCAATTTGCGCCGGATGGCCGGCAAACGGAACTTCACAAAGTAATCATGGGAACGGCGAAGGTAGTTCATCAATGCCGTGAGCGACAAAGACTCCACAATATCGGACAGATTCGACGTCCGCCCGTTGGAACGTATGAAATTCACCACTGCCAAAAAAGTGGGGGCATCTACTCCCGCCGCCAAACAGGTTTCGCTCACCGTATGGTCGCCAAACCCTAACGTAAGCCCGAACCGACTAATCACCTGCAAGATGCGGTAATCATCGCAAATGATATCTCCCATACGGTCGGTCTCTTTATATTTTTCAGACATGATACCTTAAATCGTTAAACTTCTTGCAAAGAACGGAAAAAAAAACGACCCTGACAATCGCTATAGTTGAGTATTATCAAAAAATATTAGGTAAAAAACACCTCATGTAGGTATGCCGCCCTAATCCCCCCTCAAATGAGATTGCCCATTTTTGTGTATTGTTGTTTTTTAACCAACCCGGTAACTTTGCAGCGTCAAAACAAAGAAAAGGGTAAAAAGATAAAAAAAGCAATAAAAACATGGAAAGGAAGAGATTTGTCTTAGCTGCGGCCTTGGGTTGCCTGATAGCGTTCGGAAGCGTTTCTGCCCAAGAAGAAACCGGTGACAACGACACTTACGAGAAATTCCGCGTGGGCGGATATGGAGAAATGGTAGCCAACTTCAAAGACTACGGCATCAACCGTTATTGGGGCAACAAGATAGGAAATACCAAAACGAACCGTAACACCATTTCCATTCCTCGCTTCGTGGTCGCTTTCGATTATAAGTTCGCTCCCCAATGGGTGTTAGGAGCCGAAATCGAATTTGAAAGCGGAGGAACGGGAGCAGCCTACGAACTGGAAAACAGCGAAAACGGCGATTACGAAACGGAAATAGAAAAAGGCGGCGAAGTGGCTTTGGAACAATTCCACATCACACGCCTCATCCTTCCGGAAATCAACGTGCGGGTAGGCCACTTGATTGTGCCAGTCGGCTTGACCAATTCCCACCACGAACCCGTCAATTTCTTCGGAACGAGCCGCCCGGAAGGGGAAACGAAAATCATCCCCTCCACTTGGCATGAAACGGGTCTTGAATTGTTCGGTACGCTAGGTAAGGGATGGGCTACGTTCGACTACCAGGCTATGGTAGTGACCGGCCTCAACGCCAATGGTTTCGACCGGAAGACGTGGGCCGGAAGCGGCAAGACCAGCATCTTCGAGTACGACAACTTCACCTCACCGGCCTACGTGGTACGTGTAGATTACCGTGGAGTACCGGGCCTGCGCGTGGGAGGTTCATGGTATTTCTGCAACAATATAGGTGCCAATGCAGACAAGCCCACGACTTACACGAGTTACGGCGATATCCCGGTAAGGATATATACGGTGGATGCACAGTACATCAACCGCTTCCTGACATTCCGTGGAAATTGTATCTTCGGCAATCTCGGCAAGAGCGACAAGCTGAGCCAAGCCAACCTGAATTTAGGAAACAACAGCCCTTATACCCGTGCTGTCCCTATCGCCAAGAAGGCAGTGAGCTACGGCACAGAGTTGGGCTTGAACTTACAGGGCATAGCAGGCACTCCCAAATGCCCTGCCCTCTACCCGTTCGCCCGATATGAATACTACAACCCACAGGAAGAAGTAATCGCCCGTCAAGGAGCCGATGACCGAGAAAAAGTAAGCATGTGGACAGCCGGCCTGAACTGGAAGGCCCTGCCGAACCTGGTGTTCAAAGCAGACTACACGACCCGTAAAATCGGCAGCGGCAAATACAACAGCGAAAATGAATTTGCCATTGGCGTGGCCTATGTAGGTTGGTTCTGGAGCAAATAACAAGAGACTATATCATTTCAAATCATATCAAAAAAAAATCAAAGTCATGAAAAAGAAATTTTTCTATTCAGCCTTATTCCTGATGGGAATGGCCTTTACAAGTCTCACAGCCGCTTCTTGCAGCGACGACGATGGCAACAATGGCGGTCCGAAGCCTGACGAAAAGTTCGACGCTGCCGCAAATTTGAACTATACTCCGGAAAACGCCGCCAGTTGGCGCAACTACTCACTCCAAGTAGCCAAGCTGTTGCAGAAGGATGCCACGACCCTCTATGACAGTTGGGAGACTTCGTTCCAAGGCGGAGAAGCTTTCAAAAAGACTTTCATAGAACACAACGGCGGTACTTACACTTCCGCATTGAGCTGTATCGAACAGATTATCGACAAGTGCGTGGAAATCACGGACGAGGTGGGCAACTCCAAAATCGGCGACCCCTACAACAAATGGACGGCCGGACAGCAGACCGAGGCCCTTTACGCTGTGGAATCTTGGTATAGCTTCCATTCACGCGACGACTACTCCAATAACATCCGTTCCATCCGTAACTCTTACTTCAACAGCATGGACAGCACGGTTAGCCAGTACTCATTGTATAACTTGGTACAAAAAATCAATCCTGCGTTGAACACGAAGATTGCCAACGAAATCGAAAGTACTAAGAATGCTATCCTTGCCATCCCGCAACCGTTCCGTAACAATATCGGTGATGCAAAGGTACCTGTGGCACAATCGGCTTGTGTCGCCTTAGGGATAACGCTCACCCAAGAATTAAAAGGTGCCATTCAGGCAGCATACGCAAACGGAACCATTACCGACGCGGAAATGGACAGCGTAGTCAACGGCTTTGTGAACAAGGTGGTGTTGCCTACTTATAAGGACTTGAAAGAAAAGAACACCGCCCTCTGCGCTGCCGTCCAGAACTTCTACAACAATCCGAGTGATGCCACTTTCGAGACAGCCTGCGATGCTTGGTTAGTCGCACGTACTCCGTGGGAACAGAGCGAAGCTTTCTTGTTCGGTCCGGTAGACATCCTCGGTCTTGACCCGAACATGGACAGTTGGCCTTTGGACCAGGTTGCCATCGTCAACATATTGGAGTCTGGCAATTTCGACGACCTGAACTGGGAAGACGGTGACACGGAAGAAGAAATCACAGCCTCACAAGAGGTAAGAGGCTTCCACACCTTGGAGTTCCTGCTGTTCAAGGATGGTAACCCGCGTACCGTTGCCGCACAGTAAACCCAACTCATAACCGCACTGTATAAGTGTAAAAGTGGAGACAGTCCTCACAACGGTTGTCTTCACTTATGTGGTATAAAAAAGACTTATAAAAAACAGACATATCACAATGAACCATACTGTAAAATATTTAGCCCTGTTCTCCTTAGCCTTTAGCCTCGCCGCTTGTGACGACGACGGATTGGACGTGAGGGACGTGGAAATCCCGCAAGGTTACGCCCTTTCGGCCGGAATCTCTACCATTTTCCTCAACAGTTCCGTGGCCTATGACACGCAGGCCGACTGGATTGATGCCGACCCCGATTATGCCATGCGCTTCCGCGACGGCGACGGGCTGTACGACGACACGCGTACCATCTCGGGAGGTCTTGGTCCGGTCTATGCAGGATATTCCTGCGGAAGCTGCCACCGCAATGCCGGGCGCACGAAACCGGAGTTATGGAACGGTGGAGGCAGCTTCGGCGAAGGGGGAAGCGGCTCTTACGGTTTCTCTTCCATGTTGGTGTACATCAGCCGCAAGAACGGCGCATTTTTCCAGAACTACGGACGCGTACTTCATGACCAAGCCATTTACGGTGTTAAACCGGAAGGCAAGCTGAACGTCAAATGGCATTACGAAAAAGGGGCATTCCCCGACGGGGAATACTACGAACTATGCTATCCCGAATACAGCATCAGCGAATGGTATGCCGACAGCATCGCGCCCGAAGACTTGTTCTGCACTGTCAGAATCCCGTTGCGCCATGTCGGCATGGGGCCGATGATGGCCATCGACCGCCACGAAATAGAACAACTGGCTGCGAAGAGCAACTACCCGGAATACGGTATCAGCGGACGCGCCAACTATATCACGGAAAAAGGGAAACTGCAATTAGGGCTGAGCGGCAACAAAGCACAGCATGCCGACCTGACCGTGGAGCTTGGCTTCAGCAGTGACTTGGGCGTCACGAACAGCCGCTATCCGGAAGAAATCTGCGAAGGACAGCTCCAGATGCAGGACGGAAGCATGATGGGACTGACATACGACCAGTTGGACATCAGCGCGGAAGAAATGGAGGATGTGGACTTATACATGCAGGGGCTTGGCGTACCGGCCCGTCGCGACGTAGATGACCCGACGGTAAAACGCGGGGAAGAGATGTTCTACCAAGCCAAATGCCACTTATGCCATACCGTCACGCTGCATACCCAACCCCGTGGTTCCACCTTGCTGTTAGGTACGCAACTGACATGGTTGGGCAGCCAGACCATCCACCCTTACTCCGACTTCCTGCTTCACGACATGGGAAGCGAAATCATGGGTGTAGGATTGAACGACAATTACGTAAGCGGGCTGGCTCGCGGCAATGAGTGGCGCACCACCCCGCTTTGGGGTATCGGGCTACAGGAAAAGGTCAACGGTCACACTTACTTCTTGCACGACGGACGCGCCCGTAACTTTACCGAAGCCATTTTGTGGCACGGCGGAGAAGGGGAAGCCTCGAAAAACCTGTTCAAACAGATGAAGAAAGAAGACCGTGCGGCACTCATCCGATTCCTGCAATCCTTATAACAAGACGACGAAAGCCTCTTGACAGAACAAGCATCAAACAAAGAAAAAAACAGAAAACAATGAAAAAAATATTTGCGATGACCCTATTGGCGACTCTCCCTCTGGCCGCCATGGCACAATATGAAGAGGGCAGCGAAAACGGCGTGGTGTCCCTGGCCGGACGCGAAGGGTTCTCCATCCAAACGAAGAAAGCCGACTTTGTGTTCAAACCTTACCTGTTGGTGCAGACTGCGGCTCACATCAATTGGTACGACGACGAAGGCCTGGACAAGGCTTACAACCAAGACAACTTGGCTAATTCGGGATTTGCCGTACCGTATGCCGTACTCGGATTTACGGGAAAAGCGTGGGGCAAGGTATCGTTTAACCTCTCTATCAATGCAGCAGCCAGTGGCGGAGCCATCCTTCAGCAGGCATGGATCGACGTGGCCATGAAAGAAGCTTTTGCCGTACGTATCGGTAAATTCAAGACTCCCTTCTCTCACGGTTACCTGACGACGCTGGGCGAAACCATGATGCCTACACTCCCGACTTCGCTGACCGCGGCGGTCATCATGCCTTATTCGTTGAACGCCGTGACTCCCAATATTGGCACGGGATTCGATTTGGGGGTAGAAGTCCACGGTTTGTTAGCAGATAGATTTGGGTATGAAGTCGGACTTTTTAATGGAACGGGTATATCGGTCAATACAGCAGGGAAGACATTCAGTGATGATTGGCACATTCCTTCCTTGCTGTATGCTGGACGGTTTACTTATATGCCGAAAGGAGTGATGCCTTCTACGCAAGGTAATCCCAATCGCCTGAAAGAAGACAAGCTGATGCTCGGGGTATCTACTTCGTTGAACGTAGAAAGCGAGAATGAAAGTACGAACGATTATCGTGCCGGATTAGAGTTTGCCATGTTGAAAAGAAGACTGTATCTGGGTGCGGAGTTGTATTATATGCGTGTTGGTTTTACCGGGCGTCAGAAAATTGATGAGGTTTATCATTACCTGGGAGGATATGTGCAGGGAGGTTATTTTGTGACATCCCGTTTGCAGGCTACGGCTCGCTATGATTTTTTCAATCGTAACGGGATGGATACAAACGGATTTATGAATATGCCGGCAGTAGGAGTGAACTATTTCTTCAGGGGATGTAACTTGAAATTGCAGGCTATGTATCAGTTTGTGGGACGATGGGGGCACGATACACAGTTGGACCGTGATAATGACGATTTGGGGATTGCTACCCATAGCGCTACGGTACTGCTTCAGTACACATTCTAAGGAAAGGAAATGGGTATGAGAAAAAATATGTTTCTATGGATACTTTGGGTGGCTGTTTCCGGATGGCTGACTGCTTGTGATGAAGGGCGAATTTATGATACCGTCTCTGTCACAGCAGAAGGAGGACGTACGGTAAAGTTTATCGGAAAGGTATCCGGCATTGAGAGTTGGCCCTCGGGCTATACGGTGGCAGTGGCTGGTTTTGATGCAAAAAGTGAATATGCTCTGACTTCTGCCAATGTGATGCCTTCGCAGGCAGAAGAGGATGGAACGATTCAGGTCGTGATGTCGGGAGTGACGGATGAGGTGACACAGGTCGAATTGTGTGTCATTAACCGTATCCGGGAGCGGGTTGTTACTTTTGTTAAGGTAGACTGTTCGGAAGT
>OHTZ01001564.1_pt1 | contig 10671 bp, 8 predicted proteins | sample 1579011 | NCBI WGS metagenome assembly OHTZ01 (sample SAMEA3879603, study PRJEB24766) | human gut metagenome | biome: human-associated habitat; feature: feces | place: USA | collected 1985/1987
TTGCCAACTTTATGCCAAACAGAACGCACAGAGGGCAAATGTGAAGAAAAGCACACAGAAACAACGGGAACAACTCATGCGGTTATTGAAAGAGGACAAGTTAGGTGCTAGGAGCATTGATACGATAAAACCCTCTGACGCTAAGGAATGGGCGTTACGCATGAAAGATAAAGGCTTTTCCTATAACACCATTAACAACCATAAACGCTCGTTAAAAGCGTCATTCTATATCGCCATACAAGACGATTGTGTAAGGAAGAACCCTTTTGATTTTAAGTTAAGTGAAGTCCTAGAAAATGATACCAAAGAGAAAGTCGTATTGACAGAGGAACAGGAACAAACCTTACTCTCATTTATCAAGACGGACAATGTGTATCACAAGCATTATGATGATGTGCTGATACTGTTAAAGACTGGACTTCGTATCTCGGAACTGTGCGGACTGACAGTAGCCGATATTGATTTCAAGAATGAAGTTGTAATTATCGACCACCAGTTACTAAAGAGCAAGGAACAGGGCTATTATATTGAAACGCCTAAGACGAAAAGCGGAATAAGACAAGTGCCATTAAGTAGAGAAACAATACAGGCATTTCAACGGGTTATGAAGAAACGCCCAAAGGCAGAACCATTTGTGATAGACGGACGGGGCAATTTCCTATTTGTCAATCATAAAGGCAAGCCCAAAGTTGCGATTGATTACAACGCCTTATTTGTCCGTATGGTAAAGAAATATAACAAGCACCACAAGGACAATCCCTTGCCACATATCACACCGCATACGCTACGCCATACATTCTGCACAAGACTGGCAAGCAAGAACATGAACCCAAAAGATTTACAGTATATCATGGGGCATTCAAACATTAGTATCACAATGAACTGGTACGCTCATGCGTCCATAGATACCGCAAAATCAGAGGTTCAGCGTCTAATCGCATAGAAGTATTTACCACGATTTTAACCACGCTTGATAGCGAAAATATAAGAAGATAGACCTAGATATGTGAGGTTTACCACAAAAGAAAAATGCCCGTAGAGCCGATAAAATAAGGCTTTGCGGACATTTAAGAAGATATAAAAAGATAGTCAAAAAGACATATATAATTTTAATTAAATAAACGATACTGTCTCTGTTAATGCTTTTCTGCTGTTATGATTAGGGAGAGGCGTAGTTGTTTTGTCAGCAACACCAATATCAAGAAGCATTAATATTTCCTCATCTTCTGGTAAATTAAAAGCTTTTGCCAGTTCATCAGGATTAAAGAAGTTAATCCAGCAGCTGTCAACACCTTCATTGTATGCAGCTAACATAAGATGGGTTGCAACGATAGTTGCGTCTTCTATTCCAGAGTTTCTTTTATCTCCCGGGTAAGTGAACACATTATTTTTATTAAAAGCAACAATTAGGACTGTAGGTGCGTTATATCGGCAAGGCGTTAATTTATCAATAGTCTCTAATGCACTTTCAGATTGTACAACATATATATGCTGTTCTTGAAGATTCTTTGCTGTAGGCGCTACTCTTCCAGCTTCCAAGATAGCATCTAATTTATCTTTTCCTATTTGTTCGCTGCTAAATTTTTTACATGAATATCTGTTTTTAATTACATCTGAAAATTCCATAAATAACCCTTCCTTTCAGTGAATTTTATCTACGCTAATTATATCACTTATACAATAAAATCCCGCATTGTAATTATATTAAGTAATCATCATCTATCATTTGTTTATATTCTGAAAAGTCACCATCATTAAAATTATATCTGTATCTCACATCTTCATCGTCTACCACGCATCGAAGTATCATTGTATCATCTTCTATGTACAGATAATTTTCCGGATTCAAATAATTCTGTTTTAAAATTGCCTCAGATAAACGATATGCAATTACTGTTGAAACTTCAAAAATCTCTGAATTGGCTCCTTCTATTTCTGCTTATCATTCTTAATACTGTTTTATTTATCATGTCTTATTATCCTCCTTAAATCTTTTTCATCCAGTTATTCAGCCATTCTTCTGCGTTATTAATGTGCATGCCAACAATAATCACATATCCATATTTTTTTGCCATATCATGAAGATACTGTACACAATATTTATACAACTCCTGACTCATGCTTTTGTATGTGGTGTGTCTGCTCTGCAAAAGCCTGAAATGTTCTATTATAATAACATTATATTTATTATGCCCATTGTCATCTGATAAAAGTTCAACATCTCTATCATCTATAGCTTTAAAATGTATATTATCACATTGTGACTTAAATAATTTTAGAGCCTCATCACATATTTCATCAAAACTTCTTTCATCATTTTCTTTATCAGGTGAAAAAGCCTGTTCATACATATGTGTTTCTATTCTTTGTAATATATTGTTATGCACATCCTTAGCTTTATTATTGGAACACATATATAGCACAGCCTTATGCCCTTTCATTATCAAATAATCCGCCAACATTCCAAATGTATCATATCGTCCATATCCCTTAATATTATCTGTTACATATATCTTTCCCGGTTCGATAATATCTTTGATTTTACCTAACCACATTTGTGCTAATTGCCAGTTATATGCTTCCATAACATTATCCATTACATTAAAATCCAATTACTTTGCCTTCTTTCTCTGATGTTTCTTTAACTTCCAGATTATTAAAATCCTCGACTTCTAATGTCCTCAGCTCTTTTTCCGAAGGCTGTCCTGTACTTTTTGCTATTCTTAATGTCTGATTCATTAATGCCTGTTCATATATATTTCTTACAAAGCGGCCATTTCCAAAATCCTTATGCTTACATGCATGTCCGAATATTTCAATAACTTTTTCATGCACTTCATCAGATAATCTGACCCCTGATTTTGATGCCATAGATATCAATATTTCATATAATTCTTCTTCGGTGTAATCATCAAAATTAATATGAAATGCTATCCTGCTGGTAAGCCCTGGATTGGTATCAAGAAATTGCTGCATTTTGTCCGGATATCCGGCAAGAATAACAATAGTATCCTCCCTGTTATTCTCCATCTCCTGAACCAGCGTATTAATTGCCTCATCTCCATATAAGCCTCTTCTACCATCTACAAGAGAATAAGCTTCATCTATAAACAACACATTTCCCTTAGCCCTTCTGAAAAGACTTTTTACCTTGGGAGCTGTCTGTCCTACATATTCCCCGACAAGATCACTTCTACCAGCCTCTATTAAAGCTCCCTCCGGGAGTATTTTATTGTCTCTTAAAATGTCTGCAAATAACCTCGCAACTGTTGTCTTTGCGGTACCCGGATTACCTGTAAATACCATATGTACAGCACTCAACGGTGGTTCAATTCCATTCGCGCGATATATTTTTCTTGTATTATAATAACTTATAATCTTATCTATAATGTTTTTAGGGTTGTTAAGACCTATCATGGATTTAAGTTCAAGATATGCATTTCCTTCTCTTTCCTTAATCCGTTCCACATGCTTTATCTCATAATCTGCATACTGTGAATATATATCTGTACACAGAATATTTCCAAGACATTTATGTATTCTTGCATCTAATTCATCCGGATAATATTCTATGTCGTCCGCTATATCTATTTTATCTGCGACAGATTCATCAATACCCTTATTTATTAAATCTCTTTTTATATATTCTCTGGCTTGGGCTCCCATATATGTGTTCTGTCTTATTTCACAAAAATTGGTGTTGTTCGCACTATCTTTTATCAATTCCTTAATTCGTTCATTGCCTCGTCTGACAAATACAAATGTCAGCACATTTGACGAATACTCCTCTATCATCAGCCCAATTCTATCTGCTGCCTTGCGCAATCTGTTCTTATCGTATTCATCATCGACATCTTTCATATCAGGAATAACAATACCTACACTTGATGCCTCACAATACGAATATCCATACGATTCATTCTGGTCTGACAGCAATCCTGATATCCATATTCGGCTGCTTCTTAACCTGTTTTGCTTATATAATGCTGCTATTATGACTTTCGCGATTTCATATCCGACACTGTTCCTGCTGCAGGTTATTATGTATTGCACCGGATTTCCCAGATAATTAGTAGTATTCCTGTTAACAAATATTCTTTCCAGTTCTGGAAGCAGTGTTTCTGAACAACTAAGATTTACTGCCCTGTCATATAGCTTCTTCTTTAAAATGTTGGTGTCTACATATATTTCACGACATTTCTTTCTTCTTTCTCCGCTCTTCATAAAATCGCAGCTGAAAAATCTGTCTACAACTTCATAATCCAGATGAAATAGTCTGTCTTCCATCTTATTAACCCGGTCATATGTAGTCTCTCGAATATTATAATCATATATTTTCATACCACATTTTTCGATATAGCCATATATGTGTTCCGTTGCATTTTCCTTATAATTATTAGAAATAATTCTGAATTCTACTCTTCCATTAGATATATCCGTATCTATATAACACACAAATACAACAATCTTATACTCATGCTCACTCGAATACTCTATTGCACAATCCTCAAGATCACACCAGATTCTCTCATCCTGATCATGGATACTTCGTTCACCATTACTATTTTTCAAATATTTTTCTACAATTCTACAACTTTGAATCTTGGCAGATGCCTCATAAAATAACATAATCCCACACCTTTCCCATAGTTAATAATTATTGTATCTATTATTAATTATATAAAAGGTGTGGGACTATATTGGTACATGAATGCTATTGCTTAGTATTTGTTTTGTGCAATCATAATTTGTCAAATACATTATTTATTAAGTCTACATATTCCTGATTTCGTTTTATTGCAGCAGGATGATAAACATTAATAGCCGGAACGATCTTTCCATTTATATCAAGTTTATAATACATATCTATATCAGGCTCTGATTTTTTTCTATTTTCCCATTCTTTCCTGCTTTTAAAATAATCATATACATGATCAATAATTTGCCAATATGAGCCGCAACATATAATATAATCAGGATTAATTATTTCTATTTCTCTTTTTATAAATTCGTTGTATTTTTCAGCATACTTATTAAGTTCTTTGAAATCAGTAGAAGATGAACCACCTCTTTTGTTAATATTCATAAATGCTATCTGTTTTTTTATTTCATTGAAATCAGAATATGTATATTCATTTTTTATGTTTCCGTCTAACCTTGCCTTTATAATATTCTGCATTGCAATAATTCTTTGAAAAATTCTCTTTTTTCGAGAACTTTCTTCATCCTTTAAATAAAATCTTCCATCATCAACAAATCTTTGTCCTGTTGCGTTGGCCTCTCTTGCAATATATAACACTCTTTTTCCATCTAAAATTGGAGATGTCCAAATTTTTACATCAACAAAGCCATCTCTTGAAAAAGATTTTATATCCACTTTATCGTTTTTATATTCTTTTTCTTTAGCCTGCTCTGTCGTCCATATATCAAATAAATCCTCAAGATAAAATATATTATTAAGATTTTTATACTTCATTTTCCCTCTCGCATTCTATTCATATCGTTTTAACGCATATCTCAAGTCATCAACAACCTGTTCGACCAGATTCTCAGGGCTTATAATCGTAATATGTCTTGCGTATTGTGTTGCAAAACATCTCATAGCCATAAGATTAGCATGAACCGTTACCATTACCTCATCTTCTGAATAATCAGCAAATTTGATGTCTTTACCAAACCAGTCAAGAAGCTCTGATATAATGTAACGATATGCACGGAAACGAACTATCCCGCTATCACCTGAAAACATATATATATGATCCGCCATATGCTTTGACAGATTCAGACCATTCTCCAAACCTTTAACTTTCTTCATTGGCTTTCTCTTAGTATCAAGAAGTACAATATCTGTTATCCAGTCAATCCTGTAATTAGCATAGTTATCATATTTGTCATAATTACATATAAGATAATATCTTCCGTTTGTCGCAACCATCTGATATGGATTAATTATATATTCCCTTGGTGCACCTTCACTATTACATCTGTTATGAAGCTTATAATCCATGTCATAATAGTTATAACGAAATTTTACCTGTTTTCCTTTGCTTATTGCTTCATCCAATATCTCTATATTGTAAAATAGCTGTTTGTTAACAAGCGGATTTTCCTGCAGATTACATATATGCTTCACGCTTGACTTAAAATAACAGTTTGACAGGCTTTCCAACTTCTCAATAAGTTCAGTACACTGTTTATAGGGAATTGACTTTGAAAAAAGCAGACTATCTATAAGAAGCCTCACCTCTGAAGTACTAAATGTTCTTTCTATGTACCAGTCTGTATATATAGTTTCCTGCTCCCCATTCTTTTTGGTTCTTATCTGTTCTGTATATTCAATATCATATCCACATTCCAACAGATATGACAGATTTCTTCTTACGGCTTTCCTGTCTACTTCCATACCATATTCTTTTCTAAGAATATCAATAAAATCTTTTTGTTTCAGTCTGTGTTCAGCATCTGAATATTTGTTAAGAATATCAAGTATATTAATAACCAGCAGTTTTTTTGACATTACCTCATACATATATCTTCCCCTACTCTTCAACCGCAATATTATAATCAAGTACCTGCTTAAGCAGATAATTGCTCATATTTAAGACTTTCATATTAAAATCACTTTCATTAAACAGCAGCGATACAGCAAAAAGATTAGCCTCATATTCAACATTTTTAAATGCATTTTTACTTGTTACCGCAAAATTATTAATATCATCTGAATGAAGAAGTGCATGTCCTAATTCATGTGCACACAAAACCAGCTGGCTTTTATGCTCATATCTTCCATTAATAATTATAATTGTTGGATAATTATCCGACCTTATCGTATATGCTTTCCTGTCTATCGGAAGCATTTTACTTACAACTACTCTTATTCCGTACTTTTCTGCTAATTCAAAAGGATTCCTTGTATTATAATTTTCCCTTAAATCTTCTGCCAGCTTCTTTATATCTTTAGCCTTCATGTTGTCACCTACCTGTACTTATAGCTCACAAGCTGTAACTGTTGTAAGATTTCATTTGCGAATGCAACCATTGTTTCATCGTCCATCTTGGATGGATCATATCCTCCATATGCAGCAACTGTCGGAAGCTTAAGCAGGAATTCCATTGCTTCCTTCGGATCTTCAAATGTTCCTGGAAGCTTGTTCGTATCATCACTTTTGTCGTGAGACATTTCTGGTACATTACCCATCATCTCTGCTGGTGTGGTTCCAAGAACATTACACATTTTTTCAAATGTTGAAACGGGAATTTTAACGATGCTTGAATCCTCGTATCTGTAAACTGTGGATACTGACACACCTAATTCCTTTGCAATATATTCTGCAGATATTTTCTGTTCTTTCCTTTTTGCTTTTAATCTCTGCCCTAATTCCATATCTAATCAATCTCCTAAATACTCTATTTATATGTTAATTTTATTCTACTCTTTTTTTGCATTTACGCAAGTTATTTTTTGCATTTTTGCAATTTTATATTGACACACTAGCATTAATGCATTATATTTCTTTTGTAATTCGCATTTATGCAAATATAAGGAGAGAAAAATGCTTGAAATAATGGATACAGATTATCAATCATCAAATATGCCAAACATAAAAGTAATTGGCGTCGGAGGCTGCGGTAATAATGCAATTAACAGACTTGCACACCAGACTCCTTATCCTATTCAATTCGTTGCTATTAATACAGATCAGATGGTACTTGATAAATCAGAGGCTGACACATGCATTACTATTGGAAAAAAGCTGACTGGCGGATTTGGTGCTGGTGGGAATCCAGAAATTGCCTATGCAGCTGCTGAAGAAAGTGCTGACGAAATTAAAGAAATTATAAACGATGCAAATATGGTAATTCTTACTTCCGGTATGGGAGGAGGTACAGGTACTGGAGCACTGCCATACATTGCTAAGATGTGCAAGGACCTAGGAATTCTTACGGTAGCAGTCGTTACTACACCTTTCAGTTTTGAGAATCCTAACCGCTCTGATGTGGCCCGTGCAGGAATACAGAATCTTGAAAAGTGTGTTGATACCTTGCTCGTAATATCAAATGATAAACTGCTTACATCTAATGAGAAAATTGTAACTATGTCATCTGCATTTACTCTTGCAGATTCTGTATTAAAGAACTCAATTGACACTATTACCAATATTGTGTTTAACTGCGGTACTGTAAATCTTGACTTTAATGATTTAAAAACTGTTCTCGGAGACAAAGGGTACGGACACTTAGGAATAGGATATGCTGATGAGAATACCTCTATTACTGATGCTGTCAAACAGGCTGTTAATTCACCTTTACTTAACACTAATCTTTCAGGTGCAAAGTATGTTATGATAAATTCATCTGGAGATGTTAATCTTATCGAACTTAATAATGCTATCCAGTATATTCAGGAAATTGTCGGAACGGAAGCTAAAATCATGTGGGGTACCGTTTCTTCTAAAGAACAACTTGAGGATAATAAAAATTCCCTTATAACCATTATTGCAACTGGGCTTAATGATTCCAGTGACACTAATAAAACTAGTTCTACCAACCTGCCTATGAAAAATACTTATAATACCGTTAAAGCCTCTGACATAAATAATCTTTTAGCTAAGTCAGAAAAGAAAGAAAATGAACTTGTCATTCCTACTTTTCTGCAGTCAAGAATGAAAAAATAGGGGGATTCCCCTATTTTTCCATTCTCTAACCTGCTTTAATTTTCAACATTTCCCAGCTCTGCCCGAAACATCAGTCTTCTCGTTCCCCTGATATTCTCAAACTGGATTTCATATGTCTGTGTAACCTTATCTACCTTAACAATCTCGCCAGTTCCAAATACCTTATGTCTGACTTTATCTCCAACCTCGAATACAACCTTTGGCAGCATCTGCTCAGTCACACCTCTGATTAATACTCTGCTGTTGTTGATACAGTCAAGAAGATTAGTATCAATGTCACTTAAAAATGCTGATGGTCTTGCAGCGAAACGGCCATCTTTCTTTCTATAAGTGCTGAGGTAAAGCATATTCTTCGCCCTTGTCATCGCAACATACAATAATCTTCTTTCCTCTTCATATTCGTCTTCATTACGAAGCCTGCTGCTTGGAAACTGTCCTTCAACGAGTCCTGGTACAAATACTGTATCAAACTCAAGCCCTTTTGCTGTATGAATTGTCATTACTTTTACAACATTATACTCTCCGTCCTCATCTTGCGCTGAAAATAATGCAAAATGGCTTAACAGATCAGCCAGCTCAACCTTCTCCTGATTATCTTCCTCCAATGCCGTAATAGTCCTGATAAGCTCTGACACATTGTCAAGTCTGGTCTGGTCGATATCCTGCTCCAATGCCTGACGATATCCCATATCAAGACATTTGTTTACTATATCAGTACAGGTATAAGCAACATATGTATCATGCAATTCACTGATTGCATTGTAATATTCTATAACATTTTTCTGTGTTATATCGCCATCGTCAATCTGCTTTCCAAGTGCCTTGAAAAGACTGCAGTTGTTCTGTGCTGCTGCATTTTTAAGCTTCTCAACAGACTTCTTACCAAAGCCCCTTCTCGGTCTGGATATAGTATACAGCAAATCCATGTCCGTAAGGCTGTACACCATTCTCATGTATGAAAGCACCGTTCTTATCTCTTCGCTTTCATAGAATTTCGCACCGCTTAGTATCTTGTAAGGAACTTTTCTTTTTATAAATGCTTCCTCTAACGACCTTGTCTGTGAAGCAGCCCGCACCAATATAGTATGGTCGCTGTACTTCATATTCTTAGCGACATTATCAAGAATAGTATCAGCTATCCACAAAGACTCATTCTTCTCGGTGTCAGTTGCATTAAATACCGGCTTATGGCCATCTGGTCTGTTAGAAATCATCTGCTTTTCAAGCCTGTTCTGATTAGCAGATATAAGTGACTTAGCCACATTTACAATTTGAGGAGTACTCCTGAAATTCTCAGTAAGTGAATAATCCTGCACATTTTCATGTGTTTTGTCAAAATTAATCATGTATTCAGGGTCAGAACCGCGCCATGTATATATATTCTGGTCGTCATCACCTACCACAAACAGATTCTGATACAAACCACTTAGAATGTGAAGCAGCATGTCCTGTTTCATATTAACATCCTGATACTCGTCGCACAGTACATACTGGCACTTTTCCTGCCAGCGAATCCGCACATCTTCATTCCTGTTTAAAATATATAAAGTGAAATTAATAAGGTCTTCAAAGTCCAGAGCATAATTGTCACACTGTCTCTTAAGATAATTATAGAAAACCTTTTTATCCACATTTTTCTCGCTGGAAGCCCTTCTTTTAAGCTCTGTCTTATCAACGCCTGCCATAAGCTCAACATAGGACATATCCTGCTTGGTTATGTCTATATCACTCATTATCTTCTTCGCAGTATTGTCCTTGAGCGATATTCCCATATCCTCTGCCACGTCCTTTATCATCTCCAGCTCTGCCTTCTTATCAAGAATCGTGAATGTCTTGGGAAATGTCAGCCTGTGAATCTCCTCTTTAAGAAACATGTTACAATATCCGTGAAATGTTCCTGTAAAACAGTTGGCGTTATCACCAACAATATTCCTTAATCTATGCTTCATCTGCGAAGCTGCCTTGTTTGTAAATGTAAGCGCCACAATAGATGATG
>OHTZ01001566.1_pt1 | contig 10668 bp, 4 predicted proteins | sample 1579011 | NCBI WGS metagenome assembly OHTZ01 (sample SAMEA3879603, study PRJEB24766) | human gut metagenome | biome: human-associated habitat; feature: feces | place: USA | collected 1985/1987
CACAATAATCGGATAAACCTGCGCGTCGAGAACCTTAAGGCTCATGCCCAGGCTGGCGATGATAAAAGCAAACTCGCCGACCTGCGCCAGCGAAAAACCGCAGAGAATCGCTGTCTTTACCGGTTGGCCGGAAATGATGAAACCCAGACACGAAAAAGCAACCTTGCCGATGACGACAATCAGCGTAATCAGAAAAATCGGCCAGGCATACGTCACAAACATCGACGGGTCGACCATCATGCCGACCGATACAAAGAAGATGGCCCCAAACAAGTCTTTCACCGGAGCCACCAGCTTGTCGATATGCTCCGATTCAATGGTCTCGGCCAAAATAGAACCCATGATAAAGGCCCCGAAAGCAGGAGAGAATCCCACCCTTGCCGCCAGCACCACCATGCCGAAACACAAGGCCAACGACACAATCAGCAACGTTTCATCACTCATCAGCTTGCGGGACTTCTTCAGGAACAACGGGATGAGGTAAATCCCCACCACAAACCACAGAATCAGGAAGAACACCAGTTTGCCAATGCTGTAAATCATCTCACTACCTTCAAAGTTCTTGCTCACCGCCATTGTGGACAACATCACCATCAACACGATAGCCAAGATATCTTCCAGAATCAGGATACTGAGCACCAAGCCTGCAAAACGTTGCTGCCGCAATCCCAAATCATCGAATGCCTTATAAATAATGGTCGTGGACGACATGGCCAGCATACCTCCCAGATAGATACAGTCCATCTGCTTCCAGCCGAACAGCCATCCCACAAAAATTCCGACCATAATCATACAGAAGATAATGGTACAGGCCGAAATGACAGCCGAGCCCCCCACCTTCATCAGTTTCTTAAAACTGAACTCCAGTCCTAAGGCAAAGAGCAAGAAAATCACGCCAATCTCCGACCAAGTCTGGATATTGTCGGCATCCGCCACCGAAGGAGTAAACGTAAAATGAGGACTGCACACAAAACCCGCTACGATATATCCCAATACAAGGGGCTGTTTTAATTTTTTAAAGATCAATGTGATAACTCCGGCACTAATCAATATTAATGCCAAATCACTGATAAGAGGGGCCAATTCCGACATAATAGTTGTATTTTATTTTTGCGCAAATGTAACTATTTCTACTCAAGAATCGTTCCTTATCGTGATAAATAAATATGAAACAGAAATTTTTGAATCCGACAGGAATGTTGTAATTTTGTCCCATTCTAAATAAAGGACAAATGAATACCACTAAGACTACGCAAATATTCCCTGTGCTGGAGATGAGCTGTGCCGCTTGCGCCGCACGAGTAGAAAAGACCCTGAACCGTCAGACAGGGGTGTATCATGCCAGCGTGAACTATGCGGCTGCCACCGCCACCGTGGAATACAATCCCGAGAGCTGCTCACCGGAAGCGCTGAAAAGTGCCATCCAGGCAGCTGGTTACGACCTGGTCATCGACACCCGCGCAAACAAAGAAGAAATAGCAGAAGACGCGCACATACAGAAATACCGTAAACTGAAGTTCCGCACCCTCTGTTCACTGGCCCTGTCCATTCCGGTAGCCGTCATCGGTATGTGCTTTATGGACTGGAGCTATGCCAACTATGTGATGTGGATACTTGCCACTCCCGTCGTCTTCTGGTTGGGGCGGGATTTCTATCGCAATGCCTGGAAACAGCTGAAACACCGCACGTCGAACATGGACACGCTGGTAGCCGTCAGCACGGGCATCGCATATATCTTCAGCCTCTTCAACCTGTTCTGGCCGGAATTCTGGCTGAGCCGTGGGATTCATCCCCATGTCTATTTTGAAGCCGCCAGTGTCATCATCTCGTTCATCCTGCTCGGGCGACTGCTGGAAGAGAGAGCCAAAGGCAACACCTCCGAAGCTATCAAAAAACTGATGGGCCTGCAACCGTCCACCGTTACCCTACTGAGTCCGGACGGTACCCAAAAAGAGATTCCCGTGGAACAAGTACAAGCCGGACAGCGCCTGCTGGTGAAACCCGGCACCCGCATACCCGTAGACGGTACGGTAGATGAAGGACGTTCGTATGTAGACGAGAGCATGCTCACCGGCGAACCGCTTCCCACGGAAAAAGTCCCCGGCGAAAAAGTCTTTGCCGGCACCATCAACCAGAAAGGAAGTTTCAGTTTCACCGCCGACAAGGTGAGCAGTGAAACCGTGCTGGCCCACATCATCCGCATGGTGCAGGAAGCACAAGGCAGCAAGGCCCCCGTACAACAGCTGGTCGACCACATTGCCGCCATCTTTGTTCCCACCATCCTGAGCATCGCCCTGCTTGCCTTTCTGGCATGGGTTCTATTGGATGGTCAGAACGGCTTTACCCATGGACTGCTGGCCGCTGTCACCGTGACCATCATTGCCTGCCCCTGCGCGTTGGGACTGGCCACGCCGACTGCCATCATGGTGGGCATCGGAAAAGGCGCTGAAAACGGTATCCTGATCAAAGATGCCGACAGCCTGGAGACCGCCCGCAAGGTCAATGCCATCGTCCTCGACAAGACCGGTACCCTGACCGAAGGACACCCGACCGTGACCGACCTCTCCGCCGGCCTGTCACAAGCCCCCCTGTCACGCATCCTTTTCACCCTGGAAAGTGCATCGGAACATCCGCTGGCACAGGCCATCGTACACCATCTCGCTACGCAACCTCTCCCCATGGAAGGGTTCGAAAGCCTGACGGGACTGGGTGTACGTGGAAAAATCAACGGTACCTATTATTATGCCGGCAACCGCCGCCTGCTGGAGCAACACGGGCTTGCCATTCCCGCCTCCCTGGCCGAAGAAGCCACCCGCCTGAGCGAGGAGGCCAAGACCGTCATCTGGCTGGCCGATGAAAAGCAAGCCTTGGGAGTGGTGGCCATTGCCGACCGCATCAAGCCGACCTCCAAAGAAGCCGTCATGCAATTACAGGAAATGGGAATCTCCACCTACATGCTGACCGGCGACAATCCGGAAACCGCCCGGAAGATTGCGGAACAATGTGGCATCACCCATTTCCAGGCAGAAGTACTTCCCCAGCAGAAAGCCCAGTTCATTCAGGAACTGCAACACCAAGGGAAAGTGGTAGCCATGGTGGGCGACGGCATCAACGACAGTGCCGCACTGGCCCAGGCCGACCTCAGCATCGCCATGGGAAAAGGCAGCGACATTGCCATGGACGTGGCCAAGATGACCCTGATTTCCTCCGATTTGAACAAAATCACCGATGCCATCCGCCTTTCCCAAGCCACGGTACGCACCATCCGCGAAAACCTTTTCTGGGCATTCATCTACAACCTGATTGGCATCCCCGTAGCGGCAGGTATCCTGTATCCCCTCAACGGCTTCCTGCTGAACCCGATGATAGCCGGCGCTGCCATGGCCATGAGCAGTGTGAGTGTGGTAAGCAACAGCCTGCGGTTGAAGCGGAAAAAATTGGCACATACCCACACATCGGCAGCCTTCACGGAAGAAATTCGTCCCGTGGAAATACCACCAGTGGAAACACGACCTATGGAAGAACAGGCGAAAACCATACAGCCGGTAACCTCCCCCTCTCCTGCCCCAGCTGTTTCCAGCGTCCAGAAGACCTACCTGGTGGAAGGCATGATGTGCGACCACTGCCGCACCCGGGTAGAAAAAGTGCTGAACACCGTAGAAGGCGCCATCGCCCAAGTCACTTTGACTCCTCCGGAAGCTGTCATCACCTTCCAAGGAAAAGTTCCGTCACTGGAAGAGCTGCAGCACCTGATTGACGAAAAAGCAGGCGACTATACGCTAAAAGAAAAGAACTGATTGAAAGCACTTTATCTGATTCCAGTACTTCCTAGGAAGTACTGCAGTACTGCAAAGGAAGTACTACAGTACTGCCGAGGGAGTACTAGAGTACTGCAAGGGAAGTACTCAGACAGTCACGGCCGCTTTTACATGAAGAAGCCAGACGGACTAACCTTAGTTTTTGCTACATACCCTTCATAAATCCCAAAAAAGTCGTATATTTGAAGCAAGAATTCAACTATACGACTTATGAAACTCATGCAATTTATTCAAGGAATGTTCCTGACAACCTGCATCCTGCTCTTCGCAGCCTGCAAAAACGATGATGGTCCGATTTACCTCGTCAGCGTGGACAACCAGCAAAAAATAACCGACGGCACGATAGAACTCAGTCTGTTCAGCACAGGCGAAAAATTCTTCATCCGGGGAGGAGATGGGAACTACACCCTCAAAAACGGAGATGCCACCATTGCGGACTACCGCTACGATGGAGAAACCCTGACCTTCCTTCCGGTCAGCATCGGCCAGACCTCTACCACCATTTCCGACCGGAAAGGAAACAGCTACACCGTATCTATCTTGGTCAGCAATCCTACAGATGAATACCGGGTGGAAAGCTTGGAAGCAGAAGTGGAAGGCGATAACCTCACCAAAGGAGACGAATCGACCTTAAAGGCACGCATCCTAGAGGAATCCCCTCTCCAGGCAGAAGGACGCTTTTCCTTCATCTATTCAGATGCTTCCCAGTCGTATGGGGAACTGAGAATTTTCCCGAACAGCACAGGTAACTATCAGCTTGGCATTTTTGAACGTACCCTCAAATATACAGAAGATACAGGAGAACCCTATCTGCGCATTGAGGCTACCATGGCGGGAAGCACCAAGCAGCAATATACCTTCATGCTGTTTGAAAACGAAACGACAGCTGAAGGGACGGCAGCGTCCGAATCCGCTGAAAGTACAAACACAGTTTGCCTCATCAAGGAAGACGTGACTGACCAGTACAAAGGAGAATTCAACGGACTCACCAAGGCTTACCGTATCTATCACTTAATTAAACAGTAACGCCGGCCTTCCTTTTTTGCACATGTCCCGTATCGAACTCCAATCTTTCGATTTGTTCCGTCGCATCGAACAGATTCACCGTCAGCCGACGGCCGCTCCCGACAATTTACAAGCCAAATACATCCTGCTCCACAAAGTGCTGGAGCAGGCTTGTTATGAACTGACCACGGGAGTCACCCTTTCCTTTGCCAACCTGTTTTCCCGTCTGGACTACGTCTGCAAGGAGAAAAAGATGACTCCTTCCGACCGGTATGCCATCCAGACCATGCGCCGCAACTGCAACGCTGCCATGGGCGACCATTTTCAGGCCGACATGCAGGAATACCTTTACGACCTGCGTGCCCTGGTACGCTTTGTCTCGCTGGGCTTTGAAGAAGACATTCCAGCTTCCATCCTTCCGGAAATCGCTCACTCCAACCGTCCGTACCAAGGTACACGCCTGTCGCACATTCCCTACGTGCGGGCTTCCGTGACCAGCTGGAACGACACCCAGATTTTTGCGGCGACCGACAGCGAGACCGACCCTTTCATCATCATCAACTATGCCAAGGGAGGCTATCAGGGCGACTTACTTTACCTGAAAGATTTGCTGACGGAGAACCTGCCCCTGAACCTGCTCGATGTGCGGGTGGACGAAGAGAACCATTACATTCCGAACCTTATCGTCATCCATCCCGACTACCTGATTGACATCAGTTCGCTGGCGGCCTGCTTCCGGGAATACGGCCACCACCCACTCAACTATTTCATGAACAAAATCAAGCCGAGAGCCCATACGGCTCCCATCCTGATGGGTAACCTGGCCAGCCAGTTTCTCGACGACTACATCAACGAACAGCCCCAGGAGCCGGTCACCTACCCGCGTAGCATCCAGAAATTCTTTGCCGCCTCGGCCCTCGATTTCTGTACCTGCTCACTCCCGACCGACTTCCATGCCCAGGCACAGGCCCAAATGATGAACATCCGTTCGTTTGTACATGATGTATTGCCCCGCAACATCCGGAATTTCAACAAGAAAAGCACCCTGCTCGAAGCCTCCTTCATCTGCGAAAAACTGGGACTGCAGGGACGTGTGGACATGATGCAGAAAGACTTTCAGGTCCTCATCGAACAAAAAGCCGGGAAGCGCGACGAATACAACCACCGCCACAAGGAGGACCATTTCATCCAGATGATGCTCTATCAGGGCGTGCTGCGATACAATTTCGGACAGGAAACGGAACACATGCAGACCTTCCTGCTCTATTCCAAGTATGCCGACGGACTGCTGCTGGAGCATTTTGCCGAAAACCTGTTCCGAGAAAGCATCAAGCTCCGCAACTACATCGTGCACAACGAGATGCGGCTGGGCGAAGGAGCCATCGGCGAGGTGGTGGATTCCCTCAGCACCGACCTGCTGAACGAGTTGCAGGTGGGCGGGAAGTTGTGGAACGACTACCAGGAACCGCAGTTGCAGACGGCCATCAATACCCTGAAACGCTGCACCCCGCTGGAACGGGCTTACTTCAACCGCTTCTTCACGTTCGTGGCAAAGGAACAGATTCTCAGCAAGACCGGAGGAAACAGCGATGCCTCGCACGGATTTGCCGGCAACTGGCACATCCCGCTGCACGAGAAACTGGAGGCAGGCAACATCCTGCTGGGACTGACCATCTTGCAGAAACAAAGCAGCGGACCGGGCAAAGGATACGACCTCATCGAACTGCACATTCCGACACAGGAAGAAGATTTCCTGCCCAATTTCCGGACAGGCGACATGGTGATTCTGTATTCCTACCAGGGAGAACCCGACCTGCGAAAACACATCCTCATGAAGGGAAACATCCTGGCACTGCGCCCGGACCGCATGACACTGGTCTTGCGTAACGGACAGCAGAACAAAGATATTATCGGGGGCGGAGACGACCTTTTCGCCATCGAACATGATTTTTCCGATACCTCGGCCAACAACGGGTTCCGCGGACTATACGCCTTTCTGTCTGCCCGGGCCGACCGGAAAGAACTTTTGTTGGGAGTACGTACCCCCGAACCGAAAGAGGAGGAAGTCACTCTGAACGGCGAATACGGCCGTTTCAACGAACTCATCCGGAAAGAGAAACAAGCCAAGGATTATTTTCTGTTAGTAGGTCCCCCGGGTACCGGAAAGACTTCGTGTGCCCTGCGCTACATGGTGGAAGAAGCCCTGAGCGAACCGGATACGTCCATCCTGCTCTTGTCGTACACCAACCGGGCGGTGGACGAAATCTGCGGCATGCTCCTCGATTCCGGTATTGCCGAGAAAACCCCATTCATCCGCATCGGCAGCGAACTGTCGTGCGACAAGCGTTTCGTGCCTTACCTGCTGAAGCACAGCCTGGCCGACTGTCCCAAGCTGACCGACATCCGGCAGAAAATCGACCGTACCCGTATCTTCGTGGCCACCACCACCTCCCTCAACAGCCGCCTCAACCTCTTCACGTTGAAGCATTTCCAGCTGGCACTCATCGACGAAGCTTCACAAATACTGGAACCCGACCTGATTGGTATCCTCTCGGCCCGCCATCAGCAGCATAACGCCATCGACAAGTTCGTACTGGTGGGCGACTACAAGCAGCTTCCGGCCATCGCCCAGCAGAGTGCCGAAGAAGCTGTCGTCACCGACCCCCTCCTGCGACAAATCGGACTGGAGGACTGTCGCAACTCCCTCTTTGAACGCCTGTACAAGTCGAGTCCTGACACTTGCCGCAGTGTGCTCCGCCGGCAAGGACGCATGCACCCGGCCATTGCCGAGTTCCCCAACCAGACCTTCTACTACCGGGAACAACTGGAGTGCGTGCCGCTTCCCCACCAGCTGGAAGAAACACCCTACGAGGCCGGACTGGCTGCCCAAGACCCCATCGACCGCCTGCTGCTGGAACGGAGAATGGTCTTCATCCCGGCAGAAGTACCCGAAAGTCTCAGCGGCTCCGACAAGACCAACCCGCACGAGGCCCGCATCGTGGCCACCCTGCTGGCTCATATCTACCGCCTGACGGAGTCTCATTTCGACCCCAACCGGACGGTAGGCGTCATCGTGCCCTACCGCAACCAGATTGCCATGATCCGGAAAGAGATAGCCCGCCTCCAACTGCCTGCCTTACTGGACATTTCCATCGACACGGTGGAACGCTACCAGGGCAGCCAGCGGGATGTGATTATCTACTCGTTTACCGTACAGAATTTCAGTCAGCTCAATTTCCTGACGGCCCACACGTTCCAGGAAGACACCTTCCTGATAGACCGCAAGCTGAACGTGGCCCTGACCCGGGCCCGCAAGCAACTGCTGCTGACCGGCAACCCGCACATTCTCGGAGCCAACCTTACGTTCTACAAACTGCTGGAATACATCCGCCTGCACAACGGTTACCTGGAAACAGATAGCGAATCCTTCTGTCAAGGCAATTTCGCCCTCCCGTCTTACCGCCGGAACTGGGAACTGGAGGAAGGAAGCTATTCCTTGCCCGCCCACTTCCAGCAGGCTTTCGAGCAACTGGTGCCGCCTCCGCAGGATTGGGAGGCAAGCGAGGCCCACTACCGCGAAGTCACGGGTTACGGCCGGTGTGACTTCCGTGCCCTGCCCGAAGAGATGACTCCGCAAACCTTCTGCCAGGCATACAACTTTTTCTACCTGCGGAAACAATATGCGGCAGCACAGGCCCTCTTCACCGGAAGCGGCAACTGGCTGTACGACCTGATTCGGAAAGTCTCCGGCCGGGTGGTGTTCTGCGACCTCTCCTATGAGGCAGGCGCTTCGGGACTGGCCTTTGCCGATGTGTGCCGTTCCCTGCCTCACCTGGACCTGACCTATGTGGGTATCTATCCGATGCAGGAGATGGGGGAAACCGCCGAAGCCTTCTTCCAGACCTCGGCCTACAAGCACATTCAGACAAGCTCGTATCCCCGGTTGTCTGCCATAAAACCGACATTCTGGCAAGCACATTCCGTACTGACCGAGCTGGTGATATTCAATCTCTCCAGCCTGTTCGACCGCATTTCACCACGGGAAGCGCGCGACCTCGCCCTGCAAATCAACCAGCTGGTGCATGCCCGCCCCCTGAACCACTACGTACTGGTGTATCGCGACGATGCAGGACCTTGCAGGAACAACCACTCCTATACGGCCTTCTGCAACCACCTTTCGCCCGAGCTGAAACCGCTCCAGCCGCAGATGCCCCTGTGTGGAAAAATCCATTGTAACCCTACCGAAGGACTCCCGCTTTCGCAGGAATTCCTTTATGAAATACGTACCAACTGATGAAAAAGAAACCTATCCAGCGGGCCCTCATCGTAGGGGCCACTTCCGGCATCGGAAAAGAAACGGCCTTACAACTGCTCCAGAAGGGGTGGATACTCGGACTGGCAGGCCGACGCGAAGAAAAACTGAAAGAATTGCAGCAGCTGGCTCCGGACCGTATCCACATCCGGGCCATCGATATTTGTCAGGCAGAAGCACCCGACCGCCTGCAGGAACTGATTGATGAAATGGGAGGCATGGACCTCTACCTGCACTGTTCAGGCATCGGACACCAGAATTACACACTGTCACCGGACATCGAACTTCAGACGCTCGAAACCAACGGAACGGGGTTCGTACGGATGGTCACCGCCGCGTTCCGTTATTTTGCCCGGCAACAAGGAGGACATCTCGCTGTCATCAGTTCCATTGCCGGTACCAAAGGACTGGGAGCCGCTCCGGCCTACTCCGCCACCAAGCGTTTCCAGAATATCTACATCGACTCCCTGGAACAGCTGGCCTGCATGCAGCATCTCCCCATCCGGTTCACCGACATCCGGCCCGGATTCGTGGCCACCGGCTTGCTGAACGACGGCAAGCATTATCCCATGCTGATGTCCACGGAGAAAGTAGCCCGTCACATCGTGCGAGCCCTGGAGAAAAAGAAACGCATCGCCCTCATCGATTGGCGCTACCGCATCATGGTAGCCCTCTGGCACCTGATACCGCCTGCCGTCTGGAAACGACTGCCCATCAGGAATTGACGGGCACCCGTCTTTCCTTTGCCACAATCTCCTTCAAGCGGCGGTACACATAGATGAAAGCCGGCACCAGAAACAGGTTGGCAAACAGCCAGGCCGTCGGGTCGCCGAAGCAGACGCCCCAGAACTTCCAGGCCGGTACGAGGAAGAGGCTGACCAACACACGGGCCACCATTTCTGAAACACCTGAAAACATGGCCAGCCGCGTATAGCCTGCCCCCTGAATGGTATAGCGGAGAATACTCAGCGAGCCCAGCAGGATGAAGAAAGAAGTATTGATGTGCAGGAACAGCACGGTATCTTTCATAATCTCCGTCTCCTCGGGCGAAATGAACAACAAGGCAAACTTGTCGGCCAGTCCCCACATTACAATGGCAATCGCTACGGAATAGACCAACATCATCAGCGTGGCCGACTTGATACCCATCCAGATGCGGTCGGGCTTTCCGGCACCATAGTTCTGTCCGGAATACGTGGCCATGGCCATACCCAGACTGTCCAGCGGACACATCACGAACATCTTGATACGCATGGCCGCGGTGAAGGCAGCCACACAGGCCGTACCCAATGCATTGTTCGCACTCTGCAACATGATACTGCCGATAGCCGTAATGGAAAACTGCAAGCCCATCGGCACCCCGATGGACAAAAGCTGACGGGCCAGGTCTTTCCGGAAACGGCGGTCGGACGGCTCGGTTTTCAGGATGTCAAACTTGCGGTACATATAAATGTAGCACAGCAAAGCCGAAAGTCCCTGAGAGAAGACCGTGGCGATGGCCGCTCCGGCTACACCCCATCCTAGCGTCAGGAT
>OHTZ01001570.1_pt1 | contig 10646 bp, 9 predicted proteins | sample 1579011 | NCBI WGS metagenome assembly OHTZ01 (sample SAMEA3879603, study PRJEB24766) | human gut metagenome | biome: human-associated habitat; feature: feces | place: USA | collected 1985/1987
TTGCACCTTGAAAACAGCATGACCGTCTGCATGGGATACCCGGCGATGACCCCCAAGTGGGAGAGCCGGAAAACACCGCCGGAAGGGGGCAGGAAAGCCATGCAGGGAGAACGGCAGAATGGTGGACCCCATGCCCCTGCGCTGTGAAATTTTCGAGATGATGCGTGAATACGTTGGGGCGAACCTTGCCAAGAAGATCACCAATGTGGTGGATGTGCTGAAACTGGCGGCACAGGTGGAGGGCGGCCATGAGGGCCTCCACCTGCTGATGGTGGATCCCCACATCCCCGCCGGCGCAAAGCTGTACTAAGCTGCCGGAAGCGTCCCCGGAGCGTCCGGAACCTAGAATCAATGTAAAAGAGCCGCTGCACCTGTGTGAGGTGCGGCGGCTCTTTTTGCATCTTTTCAGCGAAAGCTGGGGCGTGGGAGCGCGGTTCAGCGGGCCTTTTTGGGGCCGCTTTCGTCCGGGGTGGAGTCGGGAGCGCTGTTGCCGCCGGAATTCAGGATCGCGGCAAACTGCTGCAGCTGCTTGAGGGAGCTTACACCCAGTTTTTCGTAGATGTTCTTGTTGTGGAAGCGCAGGGTGCTGTCCTTGATGTCCAGCTGCTCCACGATCTCCCGGGAGCGCAGCCCGGCCACATAGCCGTCAAAGATGCGGCGCTCGGTTTTTGTCAGGTTGGGGATGCCCTCCAGAAAGGTCTGGAAGGCATCGGGGACGGATTCGTTGCGGCACACGTCCGCCAGCCGGGAAAGCTCTGTCTGCATCTGCTGGCGCTCCATCTGCAGCTCGTCCATCCGCCGCCGGGACTCCCGCCGGTCCTCCTCAAACTGCCGGAACGCAGGCGAGAGGATGTGCTGGTGAAAGTACATGCAGCAGAACACCACAAAAAAGAGGATGAACAGGCCGATCAGCAGCATTTGCAGGTTGCCGGAAAAGATCAGCCTGCGGTAGTCCGTCATGGGGATGCAGACGGCCAGCCGGTAGGACTGGTTCTCGCTCAGGCGGCAAAGCTCCGAGATGCCTGCATAGGCGCTGTCGGAGCCGATCAATTGGGTCAGGCTGCCGCCCATGCTGCGCAGCACCAGCATGTCCCGGGGGGCGTGGAAGTAGCCGCCGGTGGTGCCGCTGCTGAGGGCGGCGCTGGCGTTCAGCCCGCTGTCTGCCGGGGCAAGCAGGCAGATCAGGTGGTCAAAGCCGGTGGGCTGGGCAAAGTTCTGCTTGAAGTAGCTCTCGCTGATCTCAAAGCCGCACAGCCCGTACATCGTGCCGTCCCGCCCCCGCAGGGGCAGCAAAAACAACTGCACCTCCTCTGAGGTGCCGGGCAGCTCGAACCGCTCGGTCAGCGTGTAAGACTGGTACAGCGGGACGCTGCCGGGGGTCATCCAGCGGTCGTAGTCCGGGAACTGGTCGGTCTGAAACTCCATGCGCCACTTGCGGTGGGGCATCACGCTATGGGCCTTGCCCACCTCCGCACTGCCCCGGTACAGCAGCAGGGGCACGGTGGGGGTGTCGGCACCGCTTTTCTGCACATACAGCCCGGCGCGGGAATGCTCTGCTCCCTCCATGCGGGTGTTGACGGTGGCATCCAGCAGCACAAAAGCGCCGGAACAGCCGGTCTGGCGCAGACGGCGGCACAGCGGCTCGATCATTTCCTCCTCCAGCGCGTTCAGCACCTCGGGGGAGTCGTTCAGCTGGGCAAAGGACATCTGCCGCAGAGCAAGCTCCTTGTCCACCTCTGCGCTCATGTCCTCGGACAGGTTCACGCCCATGACCGCCAGCTGGTCAAAATAGCGCTCCATATCGTTCTGGAACACCGAAAACTGGATCTGCAGACTGCGGCTGATGTCCTTTTTGGTGTTGTGCAGGCTGGCAAACAGGAACAGTGCCGCACCAAAGGTCAACACCAGCAGCACTACCAGCAGCAGGCAGGCCCACAGCAGCCGGCTGCTCATGGGGCTTTGGCGGATCTTTTCACGGTGCCGGTCAACAAAGTGCATCAAAGTCCCTCCTTTCCGGCTGAGCGGCAGGCTCAGGCATTGTCACACAGCAGCTGCCATGTTTCCTCGGCAAGGGCTTCCAGCGTTTCGCCGTCCGCAAGGCGCTGGGGGTAGTCCTTCTGGCGCTGGCGCAGGCTGTCGTACAAGGTTTTGGCCTTGGCGTGGTACCCCACGATGCCCGGTTCGGACAGGGGGGTGTTCTGGATGCGCATTTCGTTGTAGACGTCGTACAGCCGCTGATAGCTCTGCTGCTCAAAGGGATAGTCCGCAATGGCGTCAAAGGCGGCGCTGGACACCGGCATGTAGCCGGTATCGGCGGCAAATTCCAAATTGCGCTGCTGTTCGGTGAGCCAGCGCAGGAACACGGCGGCGGCTTCGGCCTTCTGGTCGGTGGTCTTGAAGGCGCACAGGCCCACACCGGCCTGCGGCATCAGGGGTGTGGCGGTGCCTGCGGCGTGGGGCAGGGGAGCCAGCAGCAGGTCGGTGGGCTCGGTGGTGTTGTCCGGGTAGGTGACGAAATCATTGTAATAAAGGATGGCCGCAGAGCTGCCAAGGCCCGCCAGCGTCTCGCCGGTCATCACCTGCGTGTTGGAGTACAGGTCTGACACCAGAATATCGCCCTGCACCAGCGCCCGGGCAAACTCCATCCACGAAGCGCGGAAGGTCTCGTTGGTCAGATCGTACCAGCTGCCCTTGTACAACTCGCCGCTGCCCTGCTCCAGCGCGTTCAGCTCCACCAGACGCAGGGGGTAATCCAGCGCGCAGAAGGGCTTGCCCTGCGACCACTGCCGGTAGGCACCCGCCATTTCAAAGAAGCCGTCCCATGTGGCAAGGGTGGAAAGCTGCGCCCCGGTGTCCGCCGCAAACCGGGCGTACTGGGAGCCGTTCAAAAAGATGAGCTGGGTGGATTTGGACACCGGGAACACCACCTGCTTCCCGTCAATGATGCCGTCCTGCACAAAGCCGGGCACATAGGCCGCCATGTCCTCGGCGGTGAACCAGTCGTTCCAGTCCACAAGGTTCTCAATGCCCAGAGCGCTGGCGTCCGCGGAATGAGCCGAGAACAGGTCCGGCAGGTCCAGCGCGCCGGGCTTGCCAGCCTTGGCGTCCTGCAGCTGGCCGCCAATGGCGGCACTGTTGGTCATGTTGGTCACGTTGAGCAGGATGCCCTTCTCTCTGCCCACCGTGTCGTTGAACTCGGTCAGCAGGCGGTTCATGGGCGAGTCTGCCTGTTCGCCATATACATGCCAGATGCTGAGCATGGTGGGGTCCTTGGGAGAAAGCAGGGTCTTGCTGCCGCCGCAGCCCGCAAGAGCCAGACCGGGGACAAGCGCCGCAAGCTTTAAAAATGTCCTTCGTTCCATTTTTCATGACTCCTTTCCGCACATTGCAGCCAGAGGGGAAAACCGGCACAGGCAGGGCTGCAGCCGCCTGTTTTGGTGGGAAACCACCCCCAAATCCCCCCAATTTTGGGCTTTTTGGGGGGATTTTTTGAGGGGGAAGCCCCAAATCCCAAAAATTTTTTTGGAATTGCCCCCCAAAAACGGCTTTTCTGAGGGGGCAATTTTTTTCCGGGTATGATACAGTACAAACAGTAGAGGTCCCGCGCCGGTGCAGAAAGCCTGTCGCTGTGCACAAAACGCGTCAATAGGCAACTGCGGATTCTATTCATAAGGATAGCATAAGATGGAGCGGACTGCAAGTGCAGAGAACACCAAAACCAGAACCCCCTAAAAAGCAGGGGGACAAACAGAAAGGAGCACCCCCATGAAAGAGATGAACAGACGCGAATTCCTCACCCTTACCGGCGCAGCCGTTGTGGCGCTCTCGCTGGCAGGCTGCGGTGGGCCCTCCGCACCTCCCGCACCTCCCTCACCTCCGGCCTCTGAGAGCAAAGAGATGGCCCTGTTCAGAGCCATCAACGAGGTCTGGTATGAAGTCAACAGAGAAGTAGTCCCCAATCCCAAACTTGATATCTGCAAGTCTGTGGTCTACTGTCAGGAGGCTGCCGACCTCGCAAAGTTTACAGCCAGCCCCTTTGAAACCTATGAACCTGAAGTAGACGAAGAGGATTACCGCAAATGGAACTTGCCTGATAATGTATTCCACGAGTACCAACTCCGTGAGTCTGAAATGATACAGGAAATCAGGAACAAATATGGAAACGGAAGCTATCGGGGGACTGCGGGAGTTTCTAACAGCACCCATGACGGTATGCAATTAAAGCAACTGTATCCTCGTAGTCCGAGCGAGGTCAGGGAGTTTGTGCGGTATCTGGCCGGGCATGGACTGGCGAGTCCGCATCCCGAGCAGTGGATGATCGGGCTCTACTGCCCCACCATTAAGGGCAAGACCTATACGGTGGCGGTAATGGTAAACTTTGCACCGATCTGAAGCGGGGCAGAGATGCACGGACTTCCCGCAAATCCCGAACCGTAATCTATAATATATTGCATCGAAAGGAGCACCCCCATGAAAGAACTGAACCGACGCGAATTCCTCACCCTCTCCGGCGCAGCTGTTGTGGCGCTCTCGCTGGCAGGCTGCGGCGGGCCCTCCACGCCGCCCGCCCCCACTACGTCCAAAGAAACCGAGCTGCTGACAGCCATCAACAAGGTCTGGAAGGAAAAGTTTGATGCAGGTCTGGTTGACCATGAGCAGCTGATCCTTAATCAGGATGCGGTGGGCGCTATAAGGGCTCACGGGCGTGTTTTTGAAGAGGCCAACGAGACACCGCATACGCTTAATGACTCTGACAACAAGCTCATTTTTGGGGAACTCAATGGACTTGAGGAAAAGATACGGAACAAGTATGGCAAGGACAGTTTGGCAGGTATGGCCGGCATCTCCGAACCGTCTCCCAATAGGGTGGTGGCTCTGGAGGATGCGTATTCTTGCGAGGATGCTGCCGTTCGGGCTTTTGTAGCAAAACTGCTGGACAATTCTAATAGCGCCAAGGCAGAGTTCATCAGCATCTACTGCCCGGTGGTTCAGGGCAAGACCTACATGACCGCTGTTGTGTTCCGAAATAACAAGGCATAAGATAACCAGACTTCCCCCTTTTGCCCCGGGCACACTCCCCCTGTGTCCGGGGCTTTATAGAAAGGAGCACCCCCATGAAACGATATGACCGACGGACGTTCCTCAAGCTCTCCGGCGCATCGGCGGTGATGCTGGCGTTGGCAGCCTGTGACGATAGCTGCTCCTCCGGCTCCACAAGTTCCGGCTCTGCCACAGAAACGCCTCCCTCGCCGCCGATCCCTGTGATCCGGGACGGGCAGAAGATCCTGACCATTTTCAACGCAGAGCTGGCCCGGCGAAAGGTGGAGAACATCAAGTTCGAGTACAGCAAGGGTCTGGAACACGCCATTCAGGCAGATGTGCAGATGTTTGTGGATAACGGCAGCCCGGAGTTCCCGTCGGACGAAGGGCTCAGGCTGCGGATGGAGGGCGACTATTCCGCAAAGATGTGGGAAGGTCTGAACGAAGCCGGTTACAGTGCCGGCTCCACAGCCATCTTCCGTATGCTCAATCAGTACCGGGTAGGCGTGGATTTTGACCACGAAGGAAAGCACCTTTACAGCATGGATCGCCTTTACCCCGCCACAGAGGCCCAGTTCCAGCAATTGGTGGATGAACTGATCAAGGACTACGGCGGTGTGCCGGGGCTTCATGAGGACGACCCGGTGGTGAATAAGGTAGGCATCACTGTGGTGGATATCAACGACAAGACCTATTGGGCCGCCTACATCATCGACAAGTGGCAAGGCATAGGAGACGGCTGAACCACACCATAGAAAAGGAGCCCGCCATGAAATACCAACACCTTGTAAGCCTTGCTCTGGCTGCCGCGCTGCTGCTGACCGGCTGCGGCGGCACCCAGAGCAGCCCCAGCGCTGCTGCCGACCAAAGCTCCGACAGCAGCCGAAGCACCCCCGGCGCGGTGGCGCAGGCCGTCCAGACAGACCGCATCACCGACCAGTACACGCTGGAAAAGAACGTTTCGGGCGTGTGGGGGGAGGAAGCGGTGCAGTGCATTTCCGTCCATGTGCCCAAGCTGGAATGCGACAGCCCGGATGCCGCCTACATCAACGATGAGCTGAACGCCATCTATGCGGCGGATTTCCGGGAGTTCGAGAACAGCGAGGAGGCCGGGCAGCCGGGCGGCGAGTACCCGCAGATCGGTGTGGGCTGGGATGCCTACTGGTACGGCGATTGCGTCAGTCTTGTGGTGCGCAGCCGCTACGGCGGCACCGCCCCGTGGCGTTACAGCGGCTGGTGCTTCGATTTTGCCACCGGCAGGCAGATCACCACAGCCGAGATGCTGCAGTGCATGGAGCTGGACCCGGACGAAGTGCAGGCGCAGGTGCAGCGGCAGGCCATGCAGGCCTTTGACCGGGAGATGGCGCAGGGTGCGTATTACGATAGCCTGCGTCTCGGCGGAGAGCTCTCGCAAATGCGGATGGATACGCTGGAATACAATGAGCTGGAAAACCTGTGCCTGCTTTTGCCGGAGCAGGATCAACTGGTGCTCCGGGGAAAGTACAGCTGCGAAGAAGGCTGGCAGCAGCTGGATATGGAGCTCTCGCTGCCCCCCACTGACACCCCGGTGCTGACCGACACCTACGATGGTGTGCAGGTGCAGCTGGAGGGAACGCAGGCCACCATCACCCTGAGCCCCACGCCAAAGACCGACCAATGGGGAGACATTGGCATCCGGGTGGAACAGGAGCACAGCTACCCCATCCTTGGCGCTTATAACGAGTATGTGGACGTGTGCATCGGGGAGCAGGAGGACGGATTCTTCCGCCCGGTGGTCTATCTGCTGACCAAGGACGGCGTGGTGGAGTATGTGGACGTGCTGCGCTGCCTCATGTTCGGCAATGCCATGGTCTGTCAGGACCCCATCTACTTTGCCAACAACGGTGTGGCGCTGGAACTCTGCGGCAGCGAGGTGAACCTGCGCCGGGCGGATGGCTCTGTACTGGAGCTGGCTCCCCTGTCGGCAGAGTGGAGCGCGCAGGAAATTCCCTATTCCGTCACCGGCTCCTACAACTACACCTCTGAAAACGGCTGGAACTGGATGGATCTGGGCAGCGACGGCAGCGTTCAGCTGGGCGTGCAGGACAACAGCCGCATCTATCGGGGCGATGCCGCGTATCTGGGCGTTGTGCCCGAGGGCGTGGTACTGGGCATCGCTGCCGATAAGGAGCTCGGATTTGTGGCGGCGTTCAAGAACGACCTGTACAACGAGAACCTGACCCTGACCATGATCGCCGGGCAAAACCCCTTTGCCGAGGGCGAGACCCAGCTGCAATTGACCCGTAGCTACGGCTGAGAACACAGGAGAAAGACCATGAAACACAAACGCCTTGCCGCTGCGGTGCTGGCGGCGGCTCTCTGGCTGACCGGCTGCGGCGGCGCGGCGGCTCCCGCTGCCCCCGCAGGCTCCGGCGCAGCTGCCCAAAGCACCGCAGACACGGCGGTGCAGACAGCACAAAAAGACCGCATCACCGAGCAGTTCACGCTGGAAAAGACCATACGGGACGAGTACGGCATCACCCAGAAGCTGACCATCCATGTGCCGCAGCTTGTGTGCGACAGCCCGGACGCTGCCTATCTCAACGAGGAGCTTGCCGCCATGTATGCGGCAGACTTCCGACAGTACGAGGACAGCCCGGAGATCGAGCCGCAGCAGGACGAGTGGAGCCCGGAGATTTATATCAACTGGGACGCCTACTGGTACGGCGACTGCGTAAGCCTTGTGGTGTTCCGCTACGACGGCGGTACCGACCCCATCTATTCTCAGGGCTGGTGTTTCGATTTTGCCGCCGGGCACAAGCTTTCGGTCACCGAGCTGCTTATGTGTATGGGGCTGGACCCGGATGCCGTGCAGCAGCAGATGCTGCGGCAGGCCATGCAGACCTTTGACCGGCGCATGGCGCAGGGCGGCTACTACGAGGGCCTGCTCAGCGGCGGCAATCTGGCAAGCATGCGGATGAACACGCTGGAAAACAACCAGCTGGAGGACCTGTGCCTGCTGCTGCCGGAACAAAACCGGCTGGTGCTCCGGGGCGGGTGCAGCTCCACCGCCGGGTCGGGCTGGCGGCAGCTGGATGTGGAGATCCCGCTGCAGGCTGCTGACCCGCAGCCGCAGACGGTGCTGACCGATACCTACGGCAGCGCTTCGGTGCAGCTGGAAGGAACACAGGGCACCATCACCCTGCGCCGCACGCCGGAGACCGCCGCGTGGGACACGGATTACGGCATCCGGCTGGAACAGGACCGTACTTTCCCCATCCTTGGTATCTATAATGAGTATATCGACCTGTGCATCGGAGAACTGGGCGCCTCCTTCCACCCGGTGGTCTATCTGCTGACCAAGGACGGCGTGGTGGAGTATGTGGATGTGCTGCGCTGCCTTATGTCCGGAAATGTTCTGGTCTGTCAGGACCCTATCTATATTGCAAATCAGGGCGTGGCGCTGGAACGCAGCGGCGAAGAGGTAATTCTGCATCAGGAGGATGGCTCTGTGCTGGAACTTGCTCCCCTGACGGCAGAGTGGAACGGGCAGGAGATCCCCTCGGAGGCTGTCGGTGCCTTCAACGAGATGGCGGACGACCGGTTTAACTGGATGGACGTGGAAAGCAACGGCTCCGTCCAGATGGGCGTGCAGGACAACAGCGTTTTCTATCAGGGCTATGCCGATTATCTGGGCGTAGTGCCGGAGGGCATGGTGCTGGGCGTCTGGACCAACGAGACGGCAGACGGGGCACCCGGCATCACCTTTGTGGCGGCGATGAAGTACGACCTGTACAACGAGACCCTGACCTTGACCATGCTCGACGGTCAAAACCCCTTTGCCGAGGGAAAGACCCAACTGCAGCTGATCCGCTGCCCGGATAACTGACCCCGGCGGGAGCCGCTGAGAACACAGGAGAACCACCATGAAACACAAATCGTTCCGCTGGATACCGGCAGTTTTGCTGGCGGCGCTGCTGGCAGGCTGCGGGGCAAAGACCGCAGCCTCTGCCCGCCCGGCTGGCAGCCGGGAACTGAAATCGACCCCGCCGGATTCCATGCACGCCACCGCGGCGATCACCGAGCAGTACACCCTTGAAAAGGTGGTGCGGGCGGAAAACGGCGGCAAGGTTCGGCTGAACATCCATCTGCCCCGGCTGGAAAGCGACAGCGCCGATGCCGCCCGCATCAACGCCGAGATCGCCCGGCTCTACGAATACGATGTGCAGGAGTATGTAGACTGCCCGGCGGCAGCCGACCCGGACGTGTGGGACATCTGCATAGAGATGAACTGGAATGCCAGCTGGTACGGCGACTGCGTCAGCCTTGTGGTCAGCAGCTGCTACGGCGGTACGGATGCGCCCTTCCACAATGGCTGGTGCTTCGACTTTGAAAGCGGAAACCAGCTCACCGCCACCCAGCTGCTGCAGCGCACGGGGGCAGATCCCGCCGCGCTGGAAGAAGCACTGTATCGCGACGTGAAGCGCCGGGATGAGCTGGATCGGCAGACCGCCTGTGAGCGGGGGCTGCTGCCCCCCGGCAGTCTGAAAGAGGGCAACACCGCATGGTGGGCTACACTGGATGAGCTGCCGCTTTCGTTTGACGAAACAGGAAACGTTACCTTTTTCGTCCGCCGGTTCAGCGCCTCCCGGGAGGAGTATGAGAACGATGCCCCAACCATCCCGCTGGACGCGCAGCCGCTGCCGCAGGACTGGGAGCAGCAGGTGCTGGCCGAGTGGATGGCAGTCACGGCGGTGACGCAGGGTGAAAGCTATGCCCCCGCCGACCGCAACGAAAGCTTTACCCTGCGGCTGGAAAAGGCCGAGATCACCGGCACGGTGACCGTCTCCTTCATCCGGGAAACATACGTCAGCCCGCAGATCCAGTCCGCTGCCGAGACCCGCACCGGAGAGCTGAATGCCGGCGCTGTGACCGGCTGGGACGGGGAAAAAAGTCAGGACTGGAACCTGACAAGTCTCAGCGAGGACGGCAGAAGCCGCTGGACCATCTCCATGATGGAGGACGGTTCGCTGCTGATGCGTTCCACCGGCTCGAAAAAGGGCAGCACCGTGTGGTATCTGTTCCGGCGCACCACGGCGTGGGATGACATCGGCTACACCGCCATCCCTCGCAGGCTGTGGGGCACTTACCGCGCCGGAGACGAGTCCGCAAATGGCATCCGCTGGATGACCTTCCTGCCGGACGGCAGCTGCTGCATGAGCGTGGAATGGGACGGGTGGAACGGCATTCTGACCGGCACCGCAGAGGGAACGCAGGGCCGCACCGAGGACGGCACCGAGCTGCATTTTACATTGACCGATCCGAACGGCAAGCCCTGCGAGTTCTGGGCCATTTTGCTGAACGATGACGGCAGTCCCAGCGGTTGCAGCCTGAAATACCGCGCCGGAGAGCAGTTGTTTGACCGGGACACACGTCCCGCTTACTGGAAAAACGACTCCCCGGATCTAACCCTTGAACCGTGACCAAGACCGGAAACCGTGCGATAACAGAAAGTTATCGTTTGCACAAATAAAACATACAGGAGGAAATTACTATGGGTCTTATCAAAGCAGGTATGGGCGCACTGGGCGGAACTCTTGCAGACCAGTGGAAGGAATTTTTCTACT
>OHTZ01001572.1_pt1 | contig 10646 bp, 8 predicted proteins | sample 1579011 | NCBI WGS metagenome assembly OHTZ01 (sample SAMEA3879603, study PRJEB24766) | human gut metagenome | biome: human-associated habitat; feature: feces | place: USA | collected 1985/1987
GCCCCTGCCACAATAGCAGCCACTGCCGCATCGCCATCTGAATACCTGGCAGTAATTGCGCTGTCTCCTAACATATCTGTCATAACGATTCCATTATATCCAAGTGTTCCTCTGAGCACATCTGTAATCATTGTCCCGGATAAGGAACAAGGTGTGTCATCCCCTGTTATCTCCGGTGCAGATACGTTAGACACCATAATACAGTCTGCTCCATTCTGAATTGCAGACTGGAAGGTCAGGAAATCACTGTTCTTCATCTCTTCCAGTGATTTGGACACTTTACCATCTGTTACAGCACCTTCTCCTGGAAAAGTCAGCAGTACTGCGCTGACTTCACGCTCCTGTAAGGACTGCACGGCTGCATTTACCAATGGTGCTGCTGTCGCTCCATCACTGCCAAAGGTTCTTCCCTGTAAGCTGCTGTTGCCCTGTTCGGATACGATATCTGCCACTGGTGCCAGATCCATGTTGATTCCAAAGGCTGCAAGTTTGGTTGCAATTGCACCATAAGCCTCTCTTACACTGTCTGTATCTGTCAGCTCAGATGCTTTCGCTGTTGATTCTATACCAAAACCGATATTGTCTCCACATTCTGCGCGTACCGCCAGAAAAAGAGGATATTTTGAGTAGCTTCTGGTATTGGTCATCATCTCCAGAAACTGATTATCCGACTGGTAATTTGCAGAGGAATAGAGCAATCCTCCCACCGGATTCTCTGTCAATGCATTCTTCGTACCTTCGCCTGCCTGAACTGCCTTACCGACACCGGTAATAGACTCAGGAGTGACCATGAACATACCGGCAACCTTCTCTTCCAGTGTCATATCCTGTAAAAGTGCATCTACCAGCTCGTCCAGCGGATTATCCTCAGGCTCTGCCTCCTGTGTAACATCTTCTGCTGTACTGGATTCAATTACAGCTGTCTCATGCTCCACATTGGTCTCTGCTTCCTGCAAGGCCTCTGCTACTTTATCATTATACTGATTCATGTGCTGAATCAGTGCCTTAATCCCGATTACAGCCCCGGTTGTCAGTGCACCTACTGCAATAACCAGAGTCAGATATGCAGCGATCTGGCTTCTGATACGTCTTCTTCTTCTTTTCTCACGACTTGTTAATTCTTTTTTATCCATACTATTCCTTTATTTCACCTATGCATTACTATTCAATCATACTTTGGTACTATTTATATAGCTCATTATTTTCAGTATAACATATTATGGCATAAAATTGTGTATATTTCATGTATTTTTGTGCCGATTACCTTATCATTATTTTCCAGCGCCAAAAAAGGAGGCTGTTACGCCTCCCTTTTCCTGTCAGGTATAATACAGATTAGATCAAAGGATACTTATCTGTTAATTTCTGTACGATAGCTCTGGCTGCTGGAATACCTGCTTCCTGCTCCTTGATCACAGTCGCGATAGCTTCTGCGATCAGATCCATATCATCTTCCTTCATGCCACGGCTTGTAACTGCCGGAGTTCCCAGTCTGACACCGGATGTAACGAATGGAGACTTGGGATCATTAGGAATGGTATTCTTATTACAGGTAATATGTGCTTCATCAAGCATCTTCTCTACAGCCTTACCTGTCAGATCATAAGTAGTCAGATCCACAAGCATCAGATGATTATCTGTACCGCCTGATACGATCTTGATGCCTCTGTCAATCAAGCCCTTGCACAGAGCCTGTGCATTATTGATGATCTGCTGCTGATATACCTTGAAGTCATCAGAAAGAGCTTCCTTGAAGCATACTGCCTTACCAGCGATCACATGCATCAACGGACCACCCTGAATACCAGGGAAAATTGCTTTATTGAAGTTATACTTCTCAGCAGCTTCCTTATTTGCAAGGATCATGCCGCCTCTTGGTCCTCTCAGTGTCTTATGCGTTGTTGTGGTAACAACATCTGCATAAGGGATTGGGCTTGGATGAAGACCTGCGGCTACCAGACCTGCAATATGCGCCATGTCTACCATCAATACAGCACCTACTTCATCCGCTACTTCTCTGAATTTCTTAAAATCAATGGTTCTTGCATAAGCGCTGGCGCCTGCAATGATCATCTTAGGCTTACATTCCAGAGCCAGTTCTCTCATTCTGTCGTAATCCAGGAAACCATTATCATCTACACCATAAGGTACTACCTTAAAATATTTACCGGATATATTCACTGGTGAACCATGTGTCAGATGTCCGCCGTGATCCAGATTCATGCCCATAATGGTATCACCGGGATTCAACACTGCAAACTGCACTGCCAGATTAGCCTGTGCACCGGAATGAGGCTGTACATTTGCGTAATCACAGCCAAAGAGCTCTTTTGCACGCTCAATAGCAAGGTTCTCTACAACATCTACACACTCACAGCCGCCATAATATCTCTTTCCGGAATATCCTTCTGCATATTTATTTGTCAAAGGGCTTCCCATTGCTGCCATAACAGCCTTGCTTACCCAGTTCTCAGAAGCAATCAATTCAATATGACTATTCTGTCTTTCCTGTTCTGCAACGATCGCATCCGCAATTTCCGGGTCTACCTTTTTCACTTCATCCAATGAATACATGCCAATTCCTCCACTCTTATCTTCTGGTTCAATATACCATATTGCAGATAGTGTCTGTTTTGTGCGTTCTGCAAGTCATCACTTCATAGCAATACAGTATTAAACTTTAAACTAGATTATAATAAGAAATACGTACTTTGACAAGTCTTTTTAATTAAAATGGAAAATACGCTGGCAGATTTTGTATCCATCTACAGATATCTTCCTTCCGCCTTTGCCCGGAAGATTCATGGCATTGCCAAGAAGACCATAACGAAGTCTTGCCCAGAGCCATTTATCTTTGTCTTTAATATATGCCCAGAGTTCCTTCTTCTTCTCCAGATTCTCTTCCAGCTCAGACCGAATCAGCAATACGGAAGAGATTGTAGTAATAATATCAAGGTAGTTGCGCATATATCTCTTTACCTTCACATTGGCATGAATCCGGGGCATCTCCTCTACATAGTAATCTACCATCAGCTTGTTTACCTTAATCTGCTGGTCGATACGTCCTATCATGACCTTCTCATTTACAGACTGGTCTGCTCTTCCTATATAATAACGATAGAAATTCACATCCAGATAATACATGGTCTTCACATATGGCAGTGGATTGAATACAAAGATGTTATCCACATAAAAGGTATGCTCAGGCAGTTGTAATCCACATTCTCTGAGCAGATTGGTACGATAGATAACAGAATGCATCAGAATATACTGTCCCACTCTGAAATGCTTCACATCTTTCCAGGTAAATATCTGATCCTTGGGCAGTGCATGGTGATATTTCATCACCTTCTTGCGCTCTTCTCCCTCTTTCTCATATACAAAATTGCTGATCAGCATATCCAGGGATTTACCATCCCTGATGATTTCCCTGAGTACGCTCAGTATCTGCATATAGGCGCTCTGATTTACCCAGTCATCACTGTCCACGACCTTGTAGAAAAGTCCTGCTGCATTCTGGATTCCCGCATTTACGGCAGAGCCATGACCGCCATTTTTTTTGTTGATGACTTTGACCATGCTTGGGAACCGTTCTCTGTATTCCTCTGCAATATCCTTCGTATTGTCTGTGGAACCATCATTCACTATCAGAATCTCCACATGCTGAATTGTAGCAGGGGATTGCAATTGATAATAATTTCATGTCAGGTCTCCTTTCACCTTCTCACTGCCCTGTCTGATCTGCAGATATTTAGTATATGCCGCATATGCAGATGGAATGGCATAACGAGCCTCTGCCTCTTCCCTGTCTACAAAGATCAGACCATTGTCCTGACTGGTACGCTCCAGTTCATCCACTCTCACAGCGTAACCTGTCATATGCCATTCTTTATGTGTAAATATATGCTTACTGTCTTCCAGTCTCTGTATTCGCAGGGCATGCAGTCCCAGAGTCCCTAGGTATTCCAGCACAGAATCTTCATTCTGTGTTCCTTCTATCCATGGGAACTCATACATCCCTGCAAGCAGTCCCTTGTCAGGGCGCTTCTGCAAAGCTGCTTTCTGCGCATCCTGCAATACCAGTATTGTCTTGTACTCAATGGTGCGTGCCTTCTTGGGTGTCTTCTTTGGATACTCCGTCATACAACGGTTCTGATATGCCCTGCAAAAGTCATTCCACGGACACTCACTGCACTTTGGCTCTCCATTTGGAATACAGACCATAGCGCCAAGCTCCATCAGTGCCTGGTTAAAAGCACCACATCGCCCCTTTGGCATAATTGCGGTAAGATCCTGTTCCACACTCTTACGCACCTTCGCCTGCATGATATCACGATCATCCATACGGACTCTGGATATGACTCTTAATACATTGCCATCTACCGCAGGTACAGGCTTGCCATAGGCAATGGATGCCACAGCTCCCGCAGTATAGCTGCCGATTCCCGCAAGGGAACACAGCTGCCCATGATCATCAGGGATCACACCATGATACTGTTCCATGATCTGCCTTGCTGCCTTACCCATATTGCGGACACGATTATAATATCCAAGCCCCTCCCATAGCTTCAGGAGCGTTTCTTCCGGCGCTGCTGCCAGTGCCTCTACTGTGGGCAGCGCATTCATAAACCTCTCATAATAGGGCTTAACCGCCTCTACCCTGGTCTGTTGGAGCATGATCTCCGATACCCACACACGATATGCTGTCGGTTCTTCTCTCCACGGCAGTATTCTTGCATGGGAGCCAAACCACGTAAGTAGCGGTTCTACAATCTGTTCCAGCTCAAATGAGTCCATATTTATTACCTTCGTCTTTCTATCTCAGTCGATTGCATTCAAAGCGTTCCATAGTCAACAGACAGTTCAGCACCTCCTGATAACGCTGTTCAATATCGCCGTCTTTTACTTCAATATCCAGACTGACCGCCATGGTATCAATCATGGAATCTGTAATTGCAGCATGAAGATTATTTAGAATCTCCAGCTTTTTCTCATAGGAATCTGCTTCCAGAAAAGCCAGAAGTCCTGCATCAAGCTGAAATTCTTCCTGCTTTTCTTCTTCATATACGGATGTGCTTTCTTTCTTCTCCGGTTCCGCCGGTGTATTGTATACACTGCTTGCATGAATCCCTGCCGGCGCTTTGCCCTGATAGATCTCCACACCCTTCTTGAATCGGCGAAGACCATCCTCAATGACAGAATGTGCACATGCAATATTCAGTCTTACGAAGCTGTCGCCATTTCCTCTGTACTGATATCCCCCTGTCAGGAAAAGCCCGGTATTCTTTCGGATGGAATCAGCGAACTCCTGCGAATCAGAGGTAACTGCAGAGCAGTCCAGCCATAGCAGATACGTTGCATCCTCTGATACTACCTGAATCTGTGGCAGTTCTTTTGCAAAGTATTCTTTTACAATTGTCTTGCCCTGATTGATATATTCCCTGAGCTGATCCAGCCATTCCCCACCCTGGGTAAAAGCTGCGATTGCCGCAGTTACGGCAAATACATTAGGCTCTGCTACTTCATCTGTGTTGATGGCTCTCCATACCTTATGACGCAGATATGGATTGGGCACTACGATAGCTGCTGTCTGGATTCCCGCCATATTGAAAGTCTTGGTTGGTGCAATACAGGTGATGGAATTGTCACGGCAAGTCTCATTCACAGATGCAAAAGGCGTATATTCAAAGCCCGGCATTGTCAGGTCACAGTGAATCTCATCTGAGAGTACAAGCACATGATGCTTTGCGCACAGTTCTCCGATATGCGCCAGAGTCTCTTTATCCCAGATCTTACCTACCGGATTGTGAGGATTGCACAGAATCATGAGAGAAGTCTGCGGATTGGCAAGCTTCTTCTCCAGATCTGCATAATCAATATGATATTTATGATTTTCATATACAAGTGGGCATTCCAGTACATTACGTCCGTTATTCAGAATAGAATTATAGAACGTATTGTATACAGGCGTCATGACCAGCACATTTTCTCCCGGTGTAGTCAGCTTACGTACCGTGCTGGAGATTGCAGGGATAACACCTGTACAGAACATGATCCAGTCATTCTCTATCTGTATGTGATGTCTGTCTCTCCACCAGTTGATATAGGCATCGTTCCATTCCTTAGGAACATCTGTATAGCCATACACTCCATGCTCCAGCCTCTTTCTCATGGCATCCATGATCTGAGGTGCAGTCTGGAAATCCATATCAGCCACCCACATGGGCAGTTCTCCTGGCTCTACCTCCCATTTAATGGAATAAGTGCCTCTTCTGTCTACAACACGGTCAAAATCATACTTCATGTATATTTCCTCCTGTTACGAACCTATGCGTCTCCTTGCCAATCCCGTTAGTGCATGTAATAACAGTCTTTGCAGGATCTACTCTGTCCTTCTCCATGATCAGTTCATCTATATGGTCAGCCTGAATGGTACCCGATGCCGGATTAAATACACTGTCAATAGAGCCTGTGATCTGTGCATCTACAGAAGCATATTCAAAAGCCAGCGTCGTATTGATAAGCTTACAATTCTTCATCACCAGATTATCAATGTAACACATACCCTGCAGACTTTCAATCGTACAGTTGATCAATGTCAGGTTCTTTGCATTCCATCCCAGGTATTCTCCTGAAATAAAGGAATCATATACTGTTACATTTTCACTGTTCCAAAATGCATCCTTGGACAACATTCTTGCATTGTGCACTTCCACATTTTTCACACCATCGAAGCTGTAATTACCATCCAGTTCAAAGTCGCAGATAACCATATCACTACAGTTCATGGCGAAATAATCGCCTCTTGCCATGACCTGCTCCATTGTGACATTCTGACAGTTCCATAAAGTCTCTGATGCATACGGGAAGGATACCTTGTTAAGCTTCACCCCATTGCATCTTCTGAAATTCTTAGGAGCTTCTACAATCGTATTCTCCAGACTGATATTATCTGTATACCAGATACCTGCTCTTGCCATATCAAAGAGTGTACTGTCTTTTATCGTAATATTCTTACTGTACCACAGCGGATATTTCCATCTGAACAGACACTGTACCAGGTCAATATCTGAGCTTTCTTTCAGTGGTGACTCCCCATCTGCAAATACGGACTCACTGATCTTCATATCTTTTGCGTGAAAAAGGGCACGCTCCCCTGTAAAATAACCTCTTGTAATTTCTTCCATTTTAAACACCTTTATTCTTTCTTCCTAAGTTATAAAATCTTCTGGATACTCTGCTTGATCTTACTGTTCAGGTAAGCGTACTGCACAATCTCTTCATCTGTAAAGCCTGCATATCTTGCCTGTTCATAATCATTCTCCGCCACTGACAGACTCTTCAGTATGGAATCTGCCGCCGGAAGCAGGGTAATCTCAAGTTTTCTTACTGTTTTTCCACGTCTGGATGTCTTCTTTGCACTATCCTGCTGTGCTGCCTGTATCTCCGTCTGTATGGGAACTTTAAGCTCCTCTATCTTCACAATTCCTTTGGATATCAGGCGCTGCAGGGATGCAGACAATGTATTCTTGGTCATATTGGTATAGTCCATCAGTTCCTTACGGCTGCTGATTCTGTGTGGCTGGCTCAGATACATGACCAGTCTGATATCCTGTAACTGCAAGTCGTTCTTTAACGCAATCGGCTCAAGATATCTGTCAAGCAGCTTCCTGTCACGATATTCATCCATAAGAATACCATCGCCTTCCACATCAATGCTGCACGCACTGGTTCTTTCATCTCCAAGCTTCTTTGTGCCCGGCAGAACCAGAGATGCCATTCCATCACTTCTTGGAACCGGGCAGGATCGAAGGCGGAACGGTTCCGTCCCCCGCAGCATCGATAAAGAAACGGTACACCTGCAGACGGTTCTTCTCATAATCTTCCTCTGTCAGAATAGACTTATAGAAATTATGATAATAGGCAAAGACCATCTTCTTCATATTAATGGTCTTGGTCAGACTCAGTCCCTGACTGGCAAGGGAACCCTTGGTCTTTACATAATAGTAAATGGGAACCCCCAGCGCATAGAAGCTGGATGCGTGACGGATATATTCCAGATTGAACATAAAGTCCTCACACCAGCTGATGCTGCTATCCATACGAAGATGATACTGCTCTATGATCTCTCTGCGAAAGAACTTGTTCCACAGCACACCATAATAGAAGTCTGCCGGATTCTCCATCATATGCGCAGCATAATCTTCTCTTGTCATGACTGCATCATCATCAATATCTCCCTTGTGGGATACTCTCTGCCCTACTACTCTGTAGAAATCAGAAATGACCATATCACAATGATGGTCTTCTGCTGCCCTGAAGAAAAGATTCGTAGCATCTGTTGTAATCCAGTCATCACTGTCAAGGAACTGGATATATTTTCCTTTTGCCAGATCCAGTGCCATGTTTCTACTGTCAGATACTCCCGAATTGTCCTTATGAATGACTCTGATACGCTTATCCTGTGCTGCGTAGGAATCACAGATCTGACCAGAGTCATCCTTACTGCCGTCATTGACCAGCAGTAATTCAAAATCCTGAAATTCCTGATTGATAATGCTCTCAATGCAGCGTGCTATTGTCTTGCGCGCATTATAAACAGGAACAATTATACTTACTGAAGGGTTCATGCCTTCCTCCCTATTGTAGATGTTCTCCTTAATTTCACAATGATATGCATACTTGCACTACATCAGTTTCATTTTCATGCTTTCCTGATCCTGTGCAAACTGCAATACCTGATCCTTGCTGATGCTGTGCTGTGCATACAACTGCAACAGAGCATCATCCATGGTGATCATGCCAGCCTTACGGTTGGTCTGCATCACACTGGTAAGCTGATGTGTCTTACCTTCACGTATCAGGTTACGGACAGCCGGATTGGTATGTAATACTTCAAATGCTGCCACACGGCCGTGCCCGTCTGCTGTAGGAATAAGCTGCTGGGAAATTACCGCTTCCAGTACATTGGCAAGCTGTACTCTGATCTGCTGCTGTTGATGAGGTGGAAAAACATCAATGACACGGTCTACCGTGCTGGCTGCTCCAATTGTATGAAGCGTAGACAGTACAAGATGTCCGGTCTCTGCTGCCGTAATCGCAACGCTGATCGTTTCAAAATCACGCATTTCTCCTACAAGAATGACATCCGGATCTTCACGCAAGGCTGCCCTGAGTGCATGTGCATAGCTCAGAGAATCCAGACCGATCTCTCTTTGGTTGACAATAGACCTGTTATGGCTGTGCAGGTACTCAATCGGGTCCTCCAGTGTAATCACATGTGCTTCTCTGTTGTTATTGATCTTGTCAATCAGGGAAGCCAGCGTTGTAGACTTACCACTTCCCGTAGGACCTGTGACCAGCACCAGTCCTCTCTTCTTCTGATACAGATCTATGATAGACTGCGGCACTCCCAATGATTCTGCGGATGGAACTTTCGTATCCACCAGTCTGAATGCCATGGCTATGGAACCACGCTGCTTATATATATTAACACGGTATCGTCCCTGCCCTGCTATGGCAAAAGACATATCGCATTCTCCATTTTCTTCAAATCTCTGCTGTTGCTTCTCGTTCATTACCTGAGCTGCGATCTCCAGCGTATCAGCAGGCATCAGTCTGTCTCCTTCCATTGTGAGCAAATCTCCGTTCACTCTCATCTTAGGGGGAATACCTACTGTAATATGTACATCAGAGGCTCCTGCTTCTTTGGCTCTTGCCAAAATCTCTTCTACTGTCATTGGCATGATTTCTGCTCTCCTCTACTTTGATTTACTATCTGTTATTTTAACACCGAATTCCCTATCAAGCAATCTGATTAATTTAAGGTTGTTTCAGAACCCTATGTACAATTTATGCAATTGTTAAATCAGCTGATACAATTGCGTGTTGCGTAACATATTCTTAACATTTCCCACTTGTTATTTTGGCTCTCTTATACTACTATTAAATGCATAGCAGTCATGCTAAAAACACAACCTATATTGATTTTACATAAGGGAGACCACTATATGAGGGAGAGCTTTGAATACGAAGGTACGACCACCGGAGAATACCGCTGCGGTCTGTACGCTACTTATGCAGGCAGGGACTACGAAGCTGTTTACCTGGGATATGGCAGATTTATTCTGTATTCCACAATTGCGGATGAGAACTTTACTTTTCCGACTGATGATGGCAGATATCTGTTACAGACAGATATGCGCGATCCACTGCTGACAAGAGCCAGCGAGATACGTATGGTAGGAATTGTAAAGGATTGTTTTGAAAATGTTATGATACGTAACATTTTTGAAGAGGGTGTAGTGATTTCCACCTATAACCCGAGACTGGCTTTCCAGTTAGGACTGGAACCGGTGAAAGAATTGGGATTTACGGGTCTGGTGGACAGGAAGCTTCTGACAGGGATCTATGAAGAAAAGGACTACCTGTGGAACCCAACCCTTGGCATCTACACAACACTGTGTCAGGCAACAAACAAGAAAGACGATAAAGCCTGGTTGATTGACCGGGATCGTTTTACACAGTTCTACGTGATCAAACACAAAAAAGAAGCATAATAACCCCCTTACTACAACCTGTTATATATCAGCTGTAGTAAGGGGATTTCTTATTCTTCTATTCTCTTATTCTCCGATAGAAGCCTT
>OHTZ01001577.1_pt1 | contig 10617 bp, 8 predicted proteins | sample 1579011 | NCBI WGS metagenome assembly OHTZ01 (sample SAMEA3879603, study PRJEB24766) | human gut metagenome | biome: human-associated habitat; feature: feces | place: USA | collected 1985/1987
CTCAGATTGATATGAAGGATCCGGAAAAGAAAGCTATGTTCGAAAAAGGTACTCATTTCAATCCGGTCGATCTGGTTTGTGCCGTACGTGACTATAAAGGTAATAAGTTCAACTTGTTGCAGTACGTAGATAAGGCTACAGGATTCATTTCTTATAAATCGAAGAATGGTAAAGACCTGAAGGCTTTGGAATTGCCGGGCTTGTGGAATGGTTCAATGAGCGACTGGAGTACTGTCTTTGTAGAAGTTCCGTTGAGCACTTTCAATCCGGTAAAGACCGTGAACGATTTGTTGCGTGAACAACATCAGTAAAGAGTAAGACATTCATTTAAATAATGCATCCGGCATGGAATCAGACGCTGTAACGTTTGTTCCATGCCGGATGTTTTTTTTTGATTTATATTTCCCATCTGTCTATCTGCCCAAACAGACGTGTAAGGGCAGACTTACACGATTCGGGATAATAGAGTGTATATGCAACCCATAATTTCTGATTGCGGACAAACTTGGTGTGGTATCGATATCCTTCTATCTTGTTCCCGTTTTCATACAGTGGACCGCTGAGGATGAATGAATCGCGCAAGAGCTGCTGGTCTTCAGCATGCAGTTTGGTTGCCATTTCTTTTATCAGTTTTTCCAGCAACATTTTACTCATTGGAGTTTCCGAACCAGCCATAAATACATCTTTCAATGTCAGTCGTTTACCGGTATTCTTGTCAAAGTTTAGCCAGTTTTCCCATTGGTTGGGATGTGCTCCTCCCGAATATTCGAAAGTGACAGCTGTATAATTCAGAACACCTTCTTTGCCATCTTTGAATTGAGTGGTTAGGCTGTATTCGTAATTGTACCACGAAGGGAGTTCGTCTTTTGAGGTACCGTTCTTGACATCTTCCTTATATAAATCCGCTACGCTGTTACGGTATTCGCGTACATACACATTCTTAAACGAGTCTATAGCAGCCTGCGGTTCCATTTCGGCATACTTCTTTCCTAAAATAGTGGACTGGACAGTGTGATTAATTTTATGTGCAATGGTGTCATTGCCATTTTTTTCTGCTAAATAAGCGTAATCAATAGTCATTTTGCAGGCAGGAGAGGTTGTATTATCTTCCAAATGTACATCCTCTTTCAGATTTATATATTCTATTGTACTGCTATCAATTTGTTTTTGTCCGTTACATCCTGACAATAAAAAGCAGGAGACAATACATGTTGTTGCAACAGACATCATTATATTTCGTCTTTTCATGTCTTTTTGTTAATTAATATGGGTATTCTGTCTAAACTTTCTCCACAAATATAGAATAACTTCGTGAATTGTCCTCTTAAAAAACGAAAATATATTTGTCTTTTGGCAACTGAGTTGCATGAACTTTTTCCTAAATTTGTCCGTTGAATGATAGATAGGAAAAAAGAAAAAGATATATGAGCAAGATTACAAAGAAAGTATATCCCGTCATGGGGATGCATTGTGCGGCGTGTGCCAATAATGTAGAAAAAATAGTAAAGAAACAAGAAGGAGTAGAGGATGCATCGGTTAATCTGGCTGCTGCTGTCCTGACTGTGGATTTCAATTCTGATGTCGTTTCACCGGAACAGTTGAAGGATGCAGTGATGAAAATCGGTTTCGATTTGATAATCGATGAAGACAACTCTATGGAAGAACAGGAAGAAGCAGAACATTCCTATTATGAACAACTACAGCGAAAGACTGTAGTGGCGTGGATATTTGCTTTGCCGGTAGCTTTTATGGGAATGTTTTTTATGGATTTTCCGGGCATAAACTGGTGGATGCTTGTGTTGTCATTGCCTGTGCTGTTTTATTCCGGACATGCTTTTTATGTTAACGCATGGAAGCAAGCTAAACATTTTACCAGTAATATGGATACTTTAGTGGCACTGAGTACTTCTATCGCTTTCTTGTTTAGTCTGTTCAATACACTCTATCCTCGGTTCTGGTATGAACAAGGATTGGAGCCTCATGTATATTATGAAGCTGCAACAGTGATTATTGCCTTTGTACTTGTAGGAAAGCTGATGGAAGAAAAAGCGAAAGGAAAAACTTCTATGGCGATTCGTAAATTAATGGGGTTGCAACCGAAGACGGCCCGTATTCTGCGCGATGGTAAAGAAGAGGATATTCTTATTTCTGAATTAAAGAAGGGTGATAAGGTAAGTGTACGTCCGGGCGAACGTGTTCCGGTGGATGGACTTATTGTAGAAGGAGATACTTTTATAGATGAGAGTATGATAAGCGGTGAACCCATTCCGGTAGAAAAAAAGTTGAATGATAAAGTGCTTGCCGGTACGATAAACCAAAATGGTGCTTTTGTTATGAGTGCAGAGAAGGTGGGAAGAGAAACGGTACTGGCACAGATTATCCGCATGGTGCAGGAAGCACAAGGTTCAAAGGCTCCCGTACAACGCATTGTAGATAAGGTTACTGCTGTTTTTGTACCGACGGTACTGGCAATAGCTATTCTTACTTTTATTGTTTGGATGATAGTGGGTGGGGTGGATGATTTCTCTTATGCGATGCTCTCGGCTGTCTCTGTATTGGTTATCGCCTGTCCCTGTGCTTTAGGATTAGCTACGCCTACTGCTTTGATGGTTGGTATAGGTAAAGGAGCTGAAGCTCATATTCTGATTAAAGATGCTGTGGCGTTGGAGCAGATGCGAAAGGTGGATACGGTAGTACTTGATAAAACCGGAACTGTAACAGAAGGTCGTCCGACAGTGACAGGTTGGTTGCATGATGCCGGTTGGGTAAACGAGCATAAAGGCATTTTGTATGCAGCGGAATTGAAATCCGAACATCCGTTGGCACTTGCTATTGTAGAGGAATTGAAGAAAGATGGCAATAAGCCTGCCATTATAGATTCTTTCGAAAGTCGTACGGGGCGCGGTATTGTTGTGACTCGCGGAGGTAAGACATATTGGGCAGGCAGTCATCGTCTGTTAAATGATTTCGGCGCAAAAGTATCCGACCTGCTGAAAAGTATGGTGGAAGAATACGAGCGTAGTGGCAAGAGTCTGGTTTACTTTGGCGAGGAAAGTACGTTGTTGGCCGTTATTGTCATAAGCGATAAGGTGAAGCCGACATCTATTCAGGCAGTGAAACAGATGCAGGCAGAAGGCAAGTATGTCGTGTTACTGACAGGTGACGGACATCTGACAGCACAAAATGTGGCGGGAGAAATTAATGCCAACCGTTTTATAGCCGAAGCTTTACCTGATGATAAAGAAAATGTGATTAAAGAACTACAGCGTGAGGGCAGGGTGGTTGCCATGGTCGGTGACGGAATCAATGATTCGCAGGCCTTGGCCCGTGCCGACGTGAGTATTGCGATGGGTAAGGGTACGGATATTGCAATGGATGTAGCAATGGTTACATTAATGACCTCAGATTTGCTGTTGCTCCCAAAGGCGTTTAAATTATCTCGTAAAACAGTAAGGCTGATACATCAGAATCTTTTCTGGGCATTTATATACAATTTGATTGGTATTCCTATTGCAGCAGGTATCCTGTTTCCGATGTATGGCATCTTATTGAATCCGATGATTGCCAGTGCTGCCATGGCTTGCAGTTCGGTTAGTGTGGTGTTAAATAGTTTAAGCCTAAATTGGCGGAAACTGTAAACTGTTTTTTTATTATGAGGCTGTCCAAAAAGCTAGACTGCTTTGTTATTTCGGACAATGTGAAGAATGACAGAGCAGAGAAAGATAGTGCAATATACCTTTGGAGACAGTCTCATAATAAAACAATAAATAAATCAATCAGTAAGGTGTCGTTCGTCCTCTTTGTACTTCTATACGGATACCGAAATTACCATTCTCCGATTTCATCTCGAAAGCACCGTTAAAGTTATTCTTTTCCCACGGCAGTGCACTTGGGTTTCTAACTTTATTACCATCCGCATCATATTCTCCATAGGTTGTTATTTTCCATCCGTTTTTGAGTTTGAAAGTAGCACTTTGCAGGGTAGGAGGCATAGGGCCGAAACCATAAGCTCCGAATCCATACATTCCGAAGCCGGAATATCCACGTGAGAATATTGTAGCATTTTCTTTTCCGTAAGTGATATTCGGGTCAAGCTGAAACAGTTTATAATAATCTTTGGAGCTTTTCACACTGTGGGCATCATAAGTGAGCTGTGGAGGTATCAGACGCATGGGGGTTGCTATTTTCATCCCCATATCCAGAATAAAACCGTCATCATATATTTTGTAATTATCCATAGATATGCCGTGGATGGTGTCGGTCGGTACTTCCGACTGTGCAGAGGCCGCCAAAGATAGTAAATACAATGAGACGGATAATATAAACTTTTTCATAATTCATAAACATTCTGTTGTGACAAAGATAACTCTTCTTTCTGTAATCCTGTAGACACTTTCGTAATTTTTAGGAATAAATAGTTGTGTTATTCTCTTTGTTGTATCTCCTCTTTGTAGAGTCTTTCAAAGATGCTTCTTAATTTGCTCTCATCTGTCAATATAGCACGCAACTTTTCCAACTGGTAGGCATTGGAAGATTGGGGTATCCATAATTTTAGGTATCCTCCGTAGGCATATTTGCTTCGCAGGTGGGCAACGGCACGCTCGTATTGTACTTCTTCGTCCAGTTCGGGATAGTTGGATAAACCATATTGGATGGCACGGCGCAGACTCACCTCGGGATTGATAATCCGGTCGGCTTCTGCCACAATTTTCCCATACATACTTCGAGGAGCCTGTTTGTTTGACGCACGATGGTCTTCCACGGCTTCTTTCATGGTTTGTAGTTGTGCTTCACTAAACCATTTCCGTAGTTTTTCGTCGGCTGCCAGAATCTTTCCCGAAATCAGGTGATGGAATTCCCGCCCTTCGCATAAGCCCAAATCATGGTAGGCTGCAATGGTATATACCATGGCGGGCTCTACTTCATAATATTGTGCCAGCTTCATGCTTTCTTCTATTACTTTCTCGGCATGATTCAGACGATGAGCCTTGTCAAAAGTCGCATATTGGGGAAGAATGTTTATTTCGATATATTCACGTAGGTCTGTTGGTATTTCTTTATTGGATAATGCCATATTCTTTAGCTTGTTTGGAGTTGCAAATATACGATAAATATCTTTTCTTTGCAGAAAATAATGAATGCTTATGTGTGTTACTTTATCTACTGCTGATGATTTTGAAGAACTTACCGAGCTGTGGGAAGCGTCGGTGCGTGCTACTCATCATTTTATCCCCGAACAATATATTCTGAAGCTCAAACCGTTGGTGTGGAGTGTTTATCTTCGTAGTATGCCTGTTTACACGGTGCGAGGACCGGAACGGATAGAAGGCTTCATGGGGATAAACGGTGATATGCTGGAGATGCTTTTTGTGCACCCTCAAGCTATGGGAAAGGGAGTGGGGAAGAAATTACTGAAGTATGCCATTAACTCTTGTCGCGTGCGTTATGTTGATGTAAATGAACAGAATGAACAGGCTTATGGCTTTTACCGTCACTTAGGATTTAAGGTGATAGGCAGAGATGCTACTGACGCGTCAGGTGAACCGTATCCTATATTACATTTAAAATTAAAGGAAAACATGAAAATAGAAAATTGGGGAACAGTACCTTATTCCGAGGCTTGGGAAAGGCAGACTGTGCTTTTCAATGCATTGGTGGAAGCAAAGCAGGAAGGAAAACCATACGAGAACAGAATCATTTTTGTGGAACATCCACATGTCTATACGTTGGGGAAGAGCGGAAAAGATGCGAATATGTTGTTGGGTGAGGCACAACTGCAAGCCATTGGTGCAACGCTTTATCATATCGACAGGGGGGGAGATATTACCTATCATGGTCCCGGACAACTGGTTTGTTACCCTATTTTGAATCTGGAAGATTATCATTTGGGTTTAAAAGAATACATTCATGTATTGGAGGAAGCGGTGATTCAGGTTTGTGCTTCGTATGGTATAGAAGCCGGCAGAGTAAAAGGAGCGACAGGCGTATGGCTTGCCATCGGAACTCCCCGGGAACGGAAGATTTGTGCTATGGGGGTGCGCAGCAGTCATTTCGTTACGATGCATGGACTGGCATTGAATGTCAATACGGACTTGCGTTATTTTGGGTATATCAATCCATGCGGATTTATAAATAAGGGAGTGACTTCTTTACAGAAGGAATTGGGCAAAGAAGTTCCGATGGAGGAAGTCATAGAACGTCTGAAGCAGGCATTGTGCACGCTGTTATCATAATGTGTCAAAAGTGTAGTAACATTTTAAGAGTAGCGCTTCGGATAGCGGAGTATGATACTCAGCAGGGCAAATATTCCGATGGTAACCGGATAGTATAAATACTCGATTACGCTCAATGGTGACAATGCTGCCAGTTTGGAAGCTATTAACATTTGTGCTCCATAAGGAATAATTCCCTGGATGACACACGAGAAAGTATCCAATATGCTTGCACTTTTGCGCTTATCCACTCTGTAGCGGGTAGCTATGTCGTTTGCCAACGGTCCTACAGTGATGATAGCTATTGTATTGTTTGCCGTACAGAAATTGGCAATACTCACTAATGTTGCAATGCATAATTCTGCACCTCGTTTGCTATTTACGTGTTTGGTGAGTTTTTGGATAATATAATCCACTCCACCGTTAAAACGAATCAGTTCCAGCATACCGCCTGCCATGAGTGTGATGATAATTAAATCACCCATTCCTGTGATACCTGTTCCCAGAGAACCAAACCAATCGAAGAAATTGATGCTTCCGGTCAGCATTCCGATGATTCCTGTGGCGGCAATTCCCAAAATGAGCACTAGGGTCACATTCATACCGGCAATGGCTGTTCCCAGCACCACCAGATATGGAGTAACTTTTACCCATTCCACCGACTGTATTTGGGGAGTAGTCATAATATCCATTCCTCTGAAGATATAATAGCTGAATACAATCAATGCTGCCGGCAAAGCAATCATAAAGTTTACCCGAAACTTATCACGCATGGCACACCCTTGGGTACGTGTGGCTGCAATGGTAGTATCCGAAATAAAAGAAAGATTATCGCCGAAAAAGGCACCTCCCACCACAATACCTACCATAAAAGCCAGGTTCATGTCTGTTTTTTCGGCAATGCCTACCACTACGGGAACTAATGCTACAATAGTCCCTACTGAGGTTCCGATAGAAATGGATATAAAGCAGGCTGCTAAAAAGACACCTGCCAATAAGAGGTTGTCAGGCAATAAATGGAGCGTCATATTAACAGTTGCATCGATGGCGCCTATGTCTTTTGCACTTTGGGCGAAAGCGCCTGCCAGAATAAAAATCCATATCATTAACATGATGTTTTTATTGGCTGCACCAATGGAGTACTGCAACATTCGCTCGTTCAGGCTCAGTCCTTTGGTGATGCAGATGGCATATACCGAGGAAATCATGAATGCAACAGTTATGGGAACTTTATAAAAATCATCTACAATGATAGAGGTTACCAAATAAAGACACAGAAATACCAGTAACGGACTAAGTGCCCATAGACTGGGTTTATTGGTTATAGGGGTTAATTTTTCACCGTTCATGAATTTCTATTTTTATAAATGGGGTGCAAAGTTACAAAAAAGACTGTTCTATACCTCGTCAGCGGAATTAATTTATCCTTTTTTGGGTTACTCTTTCCCCATTTATATCTCCATTCGGAACGATTGAAACATCACTTACGGTAATTTGAATATATTGTCCCTCTATGTCAATTGTCAGATTTATTTTTTATAGGCATCCAAATAGAAATCTATATTTTCTATCGTCAGCAAGGTAATGGGCATATAGTTGCACTGTTTCACTTCTTTTTTGAAAATGAGATGATTACAAAGGCTTTCCACACCACTGTATCCCTGAACGGACGGCTGCTGTGCTATTAAAAAATCCACAGCTCCTTCTTTCAGGCAATATACATTACGGCTCAGCAGGTCATATCCCATCAACTTAAAGTCTTTTTTGTTGTGCTTTAATAAATATTCACCTACAATGTATACTTTGGAGTTGAATGTGATGCCGCAATTGATTTGAGGATGTTCATTAAAGAAGTGTTGCAGCAGTATCTCGTCCTCGTCGGGGCGTTTGGCGTAGAGGTTTAATTCAACAATCCGGCAATCGGGGAAATGCTCCTGCATATATTTTCTGAACCCTTTCTCTCGATTTTCCTGTTGGTTAGAACCTAATCGTCCTTCATTAATCTGGCGGAACACGACAATTTCTTTCGGCTTTTCTCCCAGCATCATTGCCATGCGTGCGGCAAAATACCCGCTTTGTTCTGATTTCTGTCCGAAGAAGGCTAATGGCCGGAGGCTGGGTACATTGGAATCGATGAAGATGTAAGGGATTTCTTTCTTTTGCAGCTGCTCAATAAATTGTGACGTAATTTCGGGAATGGTGGGCGCCACCAAAACTCCGTCCACTTCCCGGGCCAATATTTCTTTGCCGGAATTTGTGAAAGAGGCATACTCGTATTGATCATAATAGGAGATAGAGAGCGTGATATGGAAATCGGAAAAGGTTTCCACTGCACGTTTTATGCCGGCTTCCACGTCAGTCCAATACTCTCCCTCCTTATGCTGGGGAAACAGACAGACAAACTGATATTTCTTGTTTGAAGCTAATGCACTGGCATACATATTGGGTTGATAGTCCAGTTGTTTCAAAATTTCTTCCACTCTCTTCCGGCTGGTTTCCGAAACTCCGGTGCGGCCATGCAACACACGGTCTACTGTGCCAACCGATACGTCCGCTAAGCGGGCAATATCTTTAATTCTGATTCTTTCGGGCAGTTTATTCATATACCTTATTATATATAGTGTATTCGGATACACTAATAAATTACTTTTTTCATCTACAAATATATAACAATTTTTGGTTTTAAAAAAATAAATAGTACCTTTGTGCACGCACACGAATAAAATATCCGGGTAGAAGATAGAGCGAAGATATTAAAGTCTTGGCAATTATCGGACAGGAGAACAGTGTTTTGGTAATTTGTAAAATGAAACGAATAGATAAATAACAATTTAAAATCATGTAATTATGGGAAAAATAGTAACCTTAGGTGAAATCATGTTGAGGCTCTCAACTCTGGGAAACACACGCTTTGTACAGTCTGATTCATTTGATGTAGTTTATGGCGGTGGTGAAGCAAACGTGGCAGTGAGCTGCGCCAACTATGGTCATGAAGCTTATTTTGTGACAAAATTGCCGAAGCATGAAATTGGTCAGTCTGCTGTCAATGCTTTGCGTAAATACGGTGTGAAGACTGATTTCATTACTCGTGGTGGCGACCGCGTGGGTATCTATTATTTGGAAACGGGAGCGTCAATGCGTCCCAGCAAGGTTATTTATGACCGTGCACATTCGGCTATCTCAGAGGCCGACCCCACTGATTTTGATTTCGATGCTATTATGGAAGGTGCCGACTGGTTTCATTGGACAGGAATTACTCCCGCCATTTCCGACAAGGCTGCCGAGTTGACCCGATTGGCTTGCGAAGCCGCCAAACGTCATGGTGTGACGGTTTCCGTAGACCTCAACTTCCGCAAAAAACTGTGGACAAAAGAAAAGGCACAGTCTGTCATGAAACCGTTGATGAAGTATGTAGATGTATGTATCGGCAATGAAGAAGATGCGGAACTTTGCCTGGGTTTCAAACCGGAAGCAAATGTAGAAGCCGGCGAAACGAATGCCGAAGGGTATAAAGGTATCTTCAAAGCAATGGCGCAGGAGTTTGGATTCAAATATGTTATTTCAACCTTGCGTGAGTCGTTTTCTGCTTCTCACAACGGTTGGAAAGCAATGATTTATAATGGTGAGGAATTTTATGAATCAAAACGTTATGACATCAATCCCATTATTGACCGTGTGGGTGGTGGCGATTCATTCTCGGGAGGCATCATTCATGGATTGCTGACAAAACCCAACCAAGGTGCGGCTTTGGAATTTGCTGTTGCAGCTTCTGCTTTGAAGCACACCATCAATGGGGACTTCAATCTGGTTTCTGCCGAAGAAGTAGAAGCATTGGCAGGCGGTGATGCCAGCGGACGTGTTCAGCGATAAGAAGTTATAATTTAATTTGTAAGATAGTAAGAGATGGCAAGATTTGATAAGATAGCCGTATTGAACAAGATTGGTTCTACCGGCATGGTTCCTGTGTTCTACCATAAAGATGCAGAAGTGGCAAAGAAAGTGGTAAAAGCCTGTTATGAAGGCGGTGTTCGTGCGTTTGAATTCACTAATCGTGGTGATTTTGCTCACGAAGTATTTGCCGAGGTAGTGAAATATGCAGCTAAGGAGTGTCCCGAAATGGCAATGGGGGTCGGCTCGGTAGTCGATTCTGCTACGGCAGCACTGTATCTTCAGTTAGGGGCAAATTTCGTTGTCGGTCCGTTGTTCAATCCTGAGATAGCCAAGATTTGCAACCGTCGTCTGGTGGCTTATACTCCGGGATGTGGAAGCGTGTCTGAAGTGGGGTTTGCACAAGAAGCAGGCTGCGACCTTTGCAAACTGTTCCCCGGTGATGTACTTGGTCCGAAGTTGGTAAAAGGTCTGCTGGCACCGATGCCTTGGTCTAAACTGATGGTGACCGGTGGGG
>OHTZ01001579.1_pt1 | contig 10614 bp, 6 predicted proteins | sample 1579011 | NCBI WGS metagenome assembly OHTZ01 (sample SAMEA3879603, study PRJEB24766) | human gut metagenome | biome: human-associated habitat; feature: feces | place: USA | collected 1985/1987
ATTATGATATGGTAATTAATATGGATGTTCAGGACAATGGCAATATACTTGTTGAAGAAGAGAATACCATATATGAAATAGATGGAAAATGTATGATGGAACATAATAATAATTAATATATAAGGGCTGCCGTTTAAGGCAGCCCCATATTAAATAATTACTGGCATCCGCATCCACTGTTGCATCCACATCCGCTGTTGCATCCGCAACCAAAGCCATTGAGGAAGTTAGTTCCATTGCCACATCCACAGCAGAAGAAGAGGAGAATTATAATCCAGAAGGAATTGCAACCATTTCCACAACCATTGTTGCATCCACATCCGTTATTTCCGTCAAAGAGGAGAAGGAGAATGATAATCCATACAATAGAATTGCAGTTATCTCCACATCCTCCGCATCCTCCGCAGTTTGTTGCTGCTAAATCACTCATGTAAAAGTCCTCCAAAATTAATCTACAATACAATATTATGGCTTACAGCATGACCCTGTTACACAGTATATGAAATTTTTATTGCAATCTTTAGGAAATTATTATATTCTAAATACGGTGCGTTTAAATGGAAAAGCACTATAAATATTAGCAAAGAGTGGGATGAATATTATGAAAGTATCGGTTATTATACCGTCACTGAATCCTGATAATAAGCTTGTAGCTGTAGTTGATGCTTTACTTGAAGAAGGCTTTAAGGACATCATTATTGTTAATGATGGAAGTGATGAGGAACATATGGCTCCTTTTAATGAAGTAGCAGCACATAGTGAATGTACAATTCTTACACATGAAGTTAACAAGGGAAAAGGAAGAGGCTTGAAGACTGCATTTGAATTCTGCCTTGAGAATAGAAAAGATATTGATGGAGTTGTGACAGTAGATGGTGATAATCAGCATCGTGCCAAAGATATTAAGAAATGCAGTGAAACTATGGTCAGTACAGGCAATGTCGTTTTAGGCGTAAGGGATTTTACTGGTGATGATGTACCGGCAAGAAGTAAATTTGGTAATAATATGACTAGTGGAGTGTTTAAGGTGCTTTGCAGATTGAATATTTCGGACACCCAGACCGGCTTAAGAGCAATACCTTACAAGTACCTTGAGACATTTGACAAGGTAGAAGGCGAACGATTTGAGTATGAGACTAATATGCTGCTTGCTTTCAAAAAGTATAATATTGGATTTCAGGAAGAATCGATAGAAACTGTGTACATAGAAGATAATTCATCATCACATTTTAATCCTGTCAAAGATTCAATTAAGATATACAAAGTGATATTTAAATATTTATTTAAAAGCACAGGCATGAAATATGTAGGAAGCTCTATTGCTTCGTGGGCTATAGATAATATAATATTTAATGTGCTTGAATTTGTGCTTATAGGGCTTACAGTCAGCTTAAGAATATTCATAAGTACAGCAGCGGCAAGAGTGCTTTCATCAGTTTTTAATTTCTCGCTTAACAGAAATGCAGTATTTAAATCACAGTCCGGTCTTAAACAGACGGTGGTAAGATATTACATTTTATGGTTCTGTCAGCTTGCTTGTTCTTATGCTTTGGTGTATATTGCTACAAAGCTGCTGGCATTAAGCATTGTGCTTTCAGGAATTGCCAAGATAATAATTGATCTTGCATTGTTCTTTGTAAGTTATCAGATTCAGAAAAGATGGGTTTTTAAGTAACGGTTTAGGAGGAAGTTATAGTGGCAAAAAGAAAGAATAATATTGACGATATAGATATCGTTGATGATTTTGAACTTGAAGATATTGATGATTTTGATCCATTTGACGTTTTAGATGACAGCTATGAAGATAAAAAGTCGTATGGTAACGATAAGCCACGAGGTGGCAACGCATCTAATAAAAGAAATAAAAATAAAAAGAAGAATCCAGTTCTTGTATGGGCAGGAAGAGTCGGTGCGACACTTTTGTCAACTATTCTCATTCTGGTGATATTTCTGTATGCTGTTATGGCAATGCTTGTGTATGGACCATCTAAGACAGCAAAGATTCAGTTTGTACTTTCTGTACAGGAGACAAGTGCAATAGGATTTCTTGCTAACTGGTTCTGCTCTCAGGATGAGATAGACCAGATTAAGGCCAATAACGCAATTAAAGATACAGATGAGATAACAGATGCGGGACTTGTAAATATTGATACAGCAGCCCAGGATCCGGAAACTCCTGATATTGAGATTGTGGACGTAAAGGGTGCTACATATTCTGGAAAACTCATGATTGTAAAAGATCCAAGCAGATTATTTGTGGGAACAGTTCCTGAATTTACCAATGGAAATGGAATGGTTGTTGCAGATATTGCAAAGAGATATGATGCAATCGGAGGAGTTAATGGCGGAGAATTTGTTGATGGAGAAACAACTTATACAGCAATGCCGATTGGTCTTGTAATGAAAGACGGAGAGATTCTTAATGATAATGGCGGAACATCTCATGTTACCGGAATTACATTTGATAATAAGCTTGTTCTTGGCAATATGAATGCTGCAAAGGCAAAGGAACTTAATATAAGAGACTGCGTAAGCATAAGCAATCATATTGGTCCATTTCTTATTGTTAATGGAGAGGCTCAGGATATTGTTGGTATTGCAGGGGGAACTAATCCAAGAACTGCCATAGGACAGACAGCAGATGGAAAGATTCTTCTTCTTGCAGTAGATGGAAGACAGCCTAACAGTATAGGTGCTACATTTTCAGACCTACAGGATATTATGGCACAGTATGGAGCTGTAAATGCATCTACAATGGATGGTGGAACATCAACACAGATGTATTATGATGGTGAAGTAATAAATGTACCATATTCACCAACAGGTCCAAGAAGCTGTCCGACAGCATTTTTAATTAAGTAAGGAGGAGAAAAGTAGTATGCCACGAAATAATAAAAGAAAAAAGAAGCTTTCAAATTTTAAAAAATTCTTATGTATATACTGCGGAATTCTTCTTCTGGCAGGTGTGATTACATTAATTATGCTTCATAGTCTTTTAAAAGATTATGAAGAGGGAATGCCATCAGGAACAATGGATAAGATTGTGAATCAGTTTACTCCTGATGGGATTGGAAAGCTTTTATCAGATAATGACGTGAAAGTAAATGAGTTTGAAACGAATGATACGATAGCAGCATATTTTACAGATAGATTAAACGACGGTACAGTATCATATAAGAAAAAGGCTGGTGAATATTCTGAAAAAACTCCTGTGTATGTAGTATATGCAGGTGATACGCCGATAGCAAAGGTTGAACTTGAATCGGCAGGAAAGAATGCACATAAATTTAATAAATGGACTCTTGGAACTATTTCTTTTGGAGATTTTACAAAGAACCTTGCAGAAGTTAAAATAACAGCTCCAACAGGTGCTGATGTTTATATTAATGGAGTACAGGTTACTGATACATACAAGACAGAGTCAGAAGTTAAGTTTGCACCTTGTCTGCATGTATCAGATTATGTTACGGTACCAACTAATGATGTGTATGATGTAGGACAGCTTATAGCAAAGCCTGATATAACAGCAAAGCTTAATGGTAAAGATCTGACAGTTGATTATGACAAGAAGACAGGATATACAATTTACTATCCATCGGATGATGAATTGTATAAAAGTATGGAATCAAGGATATATACAATAGCGGAACAGTATGGAGCTTATATTATCAACAGGGGAAGTCTTTCTAAGCTTTCAAGCTATATGGTTGGTACTGCAGCTGAGTATGTCAGTGATATTCCTGCTATATGGGCGTACCTTTGGGGTAAGTCATATACTTATCAGTTCAACAATGAATCTATTACTAATTTCAGAAAGTATTCAGACAAATGTTTCTCATGTGATGTTTATTATGACCTTTATGTTGATTACAAGACAGGTAATACAACATATAAAACATCGCTTACATATACATTTGTAAAACAGAATGGTACATGGATGCTGGCTGATTTCTTAATTAATTAATATAAAAATATAAGCCGTTCTAATCGTATGTGGTTGGAACGGCTTTTTTAACAAAAAATTAATGGATTTTATTGTATATAAGATGTAAAATCTAATTCGAAAACAATTATTACATAAGATTTGGAGATGAATATGTCGGAGTCTAATAAACGTAATTTTATAGTTCATGGAAGTATTCTTGCAATTGCAGGTATTCTTGTCAGGATAATAGGCATGCTTTACAGAATTCCTGTAGTTAACATTATAGGAAGTGAAGGCAATGGTATATATGGAGCTGCTTTCAACATATATAATATAATGCTTGTGTTGTCTTCGTACGGACTGCCAATGGCTGTATCAAAGCTTGTGTCAGCAAGATTTACAAAGAAAAGATATAAAAGTGCTGCTAAAGTATTAAGATGTTCTTTAATGGTTGCAGTGTGTACAGGAGGTATCGCAGCACTTCTTGTATTTTTTGGCGCTTCATTTATAGAGAATGTTATATATGGAGGAGGACTTCCGGGACTTGCGATTCCATTAAGGATTCTTGCACCGACAATATTCCTTGTTGCAATTCTTGGGGTTATAAGAGGATTCTTTCAGGGACAGAGTACAATGATTCCAACTGCGGTATCGCAGATACTTGAACAGATTGTTAATGCGATTGTTAGTATTGCAGCAGGATATGGAATGATGAAAGCATTTGCTTCATCACCTGATGTGGCAGCATATGGTGCGGCAGGAAGTACACTTGGTACTGCGATGGGAGCACTTACGGCTGTTTTATTCATGGGATTTTTGTATGCGGTATATACACCGACATTTAACAGACTGAAAAGAAAAGACAGACATACAGAGAACCAGAGCACAGGGCAGATTTGTAAGATAATCATATATACAATGATACCAATTATACTTGGACAGACATTTTATCAGATAAGTGCTTTGATAGACGATGTAATGTTTAGCAATATAATGGTTGGAAGAGATATTACTAAGAGCATATCTATGGATCTTGGTAATTTCAGTTCAAGCTACAGCCTGCTTATAGGAATTCCACAGGGGGTTGCATCTGCAATGTCTGCTTCGATGCTGCCTAGCGTTGTTGCATCATTTACAGACAGGGATTATGATTCTATATATGATAAGATTACTAAGACATTAAAGACTAACATGTTTATTGCTGTTCCATCATTTGTAGGGCTGTTTGTTATAGGTCAGCCTATAATAAAGCTGTTATTTTCCCGCTATAACAGCGCTCAGGGCGGAATGATGTTAAAAATAGGTGCGATTGCGGTAGTATTCTATACACTCTCTACAGTTACAAGTACAGCACTGCAGGGAATTGACCGTGTAAATGTACCAATGATTCATTCATCTATATCACTTGCTGTTCATATTGTGCTGGTATTCGTGCTTCTTAAGTTCTCGGCACTAGGAATATATGCAGTGGTTATAGGTAATGCAACATTTCCAATATTAATATTTATACTTAATCTAAGAACCTTATATCAGGAGATTGATTATACGATGCCGTATATAAGTGTATTTGCAAAACCAGGTATATCGGCACTTATAATGGGCGTGTTCACATGGCTTTCATATAAGGGAATGTATACACTTACATCATCTAATGTTCTGGCACTGGTAATAGCCTTTATGGTTGCATTAATAACATATTTTGGCCCTTACTATGCTTTAACTAAGATGAGAGTATTTGAATAAAGCAGGAATGTGATTCCTGACTGGAAAGGAATAATATGCTTTGTGAGAATTGTCATCAGAATGAAGCTTCAATTCATTATACAGAAATAATTAACGGAGTTAAGAAGGAACACCATATATGCATGGATTGTGCAAGAAGGCTTAATTTTGCAGGAATGTCAGACAGTTCAGATGCGGAGTTTCCATTTGTAAGGCTTCTGACGGGTCTGCTGGCTGGTAATTCAGCCCAGGTGGAAGACGGACCTATGATGCATATCAGATGCCCAGGCTGTGGAATGACATTTGATGAATTTACTATGGTTGGTAAATTTGGTTGTGCTGAGTGCTATGGGGTATTCGGACCTCTTATTGAGGATAATATGAAAAGACTGCATGGAGATTCAGTTCATAGGGGAAAGATATATAAGAAATACTCAGGGCGGTCTGATGAAAATAATGAGACAGATACTCTGCCAGTCATGCAGGATGAAAATGATGATTATGAAAGCCGTATCAGGGAACTGGGGATAAAGTTAAGAGAGGCTGTTGAGATAGAGAATTATGAAGAGGCAGCCAGATTAAGGGACTTGATTCACCAGTTAAAGAAAATGAATAATACGGATGATTCAACACAGGGAGGCGGTCACGATGCTTAGATGGTTTGAAGAGGGCGGCAATAACTCTGATGTTGTTATATCAAGCAGAGTAAGGCTTGCCCGTAATATTAATGGATATAATTTTTCTTACAAGATGTCAGACACAGATGCTAAAAAGCTGGTAAAAAATGTTACTGACCAGTTAAAGACAGTGTCGCCAATAAGCGGTTATAATTCATATAATTTTGACTATCTTGATGCTTATCAGAAGATGGGCATGAGGGAGAGACATGTTATAAGTCCGTATCTTGAAAAGCAGGATTACGCAGCAGGATTTGTTGCACCTGATGAAGATGTGTCAATAATGATTAATGAAGAGGATCATATAAGAATACAGGCATTTGCTGCCGGCATGAATATGCAGAAAGCGTATACACTGGCTGATAAGATGGATGATGTTATCGGAGATGTACTTGACTATTCGTATGATCAGAAGTTTGGCTATCTTACAACCCTTCCATCTAATGCAGGTACAGGAATGAGAGCAAGTTATATGCTACATTTGCCAGCACTTGCAGGAAATGATAAAATATCAGGGCTGATTCCTGAGGTTGGAAGATTCGGACTTGTGCTAAAAGCAATGGAGGGTGACAATAACAGAGCTTTAGGTGATATATACCAGCTTACTAATCTGGTAACACTTGGAAAGAGTGAGAAAGATATAATTGACAATCTGGATAATATAGCAGAACAGATTATTGCACAGGAAAGAAATTACAGGAAGCAGTATATTACAAAAAGAAAAATGACAGCACTTGATATGGTGTACAGGTCATATGGTGTGTTAAAATATGCCAGAAAGGTTACACTTAATGATGGAGAACTGCTGCTTTCCCAGATAAGATTCGGACTTGCATCAGGGCTTATTAAGGCTGACGGATTTGATGAGAGTAATATATATCAGCTTATGATTGGAATTCATCCGGCAAATCTTCTTATGATTTCTAACAAGGATATGAATGAAGAGGAACTGGAAGTGTCACGAGCTGATTTTATAAGAGAACATCTTCCAACAATACATTAACAGATATTTACGAAATCAATCATAGAAAGGGTTATAGATATGCAGAGCAGATTTACCAGCAAAGCGCAGGAGGCACTTAATTATGCGGCAGATACAGCGGCTATGTTAGGTCATGGTTATATAGGTTCAGAGCATCTTCTTATAGGACTTATTAAAGCGGAGGGCGGACTTGCATCTTCAGTTCTTCTTAGCAATGATATTACGGATGAGAAGATAATTAATCTTGTGTGCCAGCTTATAGCACCAGATAGTGTAGTTAATGTCAAAGAACCATCAGGATATACTCCAAGGGTTAGACATATACTCGATAATGCAGCAAGAGAGGCAGCAAGATTTAAGTCAGAGCTTATAGGAACAGAACACATTTTAATAGCAATAATAAAAGAAACAGACAGCGTAGCTTCAAGGCTTCTTAATACTATAGGGGTTCCTGTCAAGAAGATGTATGTTGATCTTCTTATGGCTATGGGAGAAGATGCCGGCAGGGTTAAAGAAGATTTCCAGAATGGAAGACCAAGAGGAAATGATAAAAAAAGCACAGCAACTCTCGACCAGTACAGCAGGGATCTTACACAGATGGCAAGAGAAGGCAGATTGGACCCTGTTATTGGCAGGGAAGAAGAGATTCAGAGGGTTATTCAGATATTGAGCAGAAGAACTAAGAATAATCCTTGCCTTATAGGTGAACCGGGAGTTGGTAAGACTGCCATAGCAGAAGGACTTGCAGCCAGAATAGTTGAAGGAAATGTGCCTGAGACAATTAAGGACAAGCGTCTTCTGACATTAGATTTGTCAGGTATGGTTGCCGGTTCTAAGTACAGGGGTGAATTTGAGGAAAGAATCAAGAAGGTAATAGCAGAGGTTAAAAATGCTGGAAATGTATTACTTTTTCTGGATGAGATTCACACAATAATAGGTGCTGGAGGAGCAGAGGGAGCAATAGATGCGTCTAATATATTAAAACCATCTCTTGCAAGAGGAGAAATCCAGCTTATTGGTGCTACAACTCTTGAGGAGTATAGAAAACATATTGAGAAGGATGCTGCTCTTGAGAGAAGATTCCAGCCTGTTAAGGTTGAAGAACCTACGGCAGAAGAGGCAATTCAGATATTAAGAGGCCTTAAGGGCAGGTATGAAGAGCATCATCATGTTACAATTACAGATGAGGCAGTAGTTGCAGCTGTTAAGTTATCTAAGAGATATATCAATGACAGATTCCTTCCTGATAAGGCTATTGATCTTATTGATGAAGCATCTTCTAAGACAAGGCTTGATGCATATGTAATGCCTGATGAGATTAAGACATTAGAGGCACAGATAGAACAGCTTACCAAGGATAAGGAAGAAGCAATAAAGTCAGAAGCTTATGAGCAGGCTGGTGAAATTAAGAAGAAACAGTTAAAGAAAAAAGAACAGCTTGAAAAGATGACAAAGCAGTGGCAGGATAGTATCAATAAGAATAATCTTATTGTCGATGAAGATGAGATTGCTTCTGTTGTATCGACATGGACAAAGATTCCTGTACAGAGAATTGCACAGGCAGAATCAGAACGTCTTATGAAGCTTGAGGAAACTCTGCACAACAGAGTTATTGGACAGGACGAGGCTGTTACAGCAGTTGCTAAAGCAATCCGAAGAGGAAGGGTAGGACTTAAAGATCCTAACAGACCAATTGGCTCATTCCTGTTTTTAGGACCTACGGGTGTAGGTAAGACAGAACTTTCAAAGGCACTGGCAGATGCAATGTTTGGTACAGAGAATTCTCTTATAAGAGTTGATATGTCGGAATTTATGGAGAAGCATACGGTGTCAAAGCTTATAGGTTCACCTCCGGGATATGTTGGATATGATGAGGGTGGTGAGTTAACAGAAAAAGTTCGTAACAAGCCTTACTCAGTTCTTCTTTTTGACGAGGTAGAAAAGGCTCACCCAGACATTTTCAACATTCTCTTACAGGTTTTGGATGATGGTGTCTTGACGGATAGTCGAGGTCGTAAAGTCGACTTCTCAAATACCATTATCATTATGACTTCGAACTTGGGAGCGACTGCTCTTCGTGATGATAAGACCGTTGGTTTTGGAGTCCAAGACATTTCTCATAATCACCAAGCTATGCAGTCACGTATCATGGAAGAACTTAAGAAGGCCTACCGACCAGAGTTTATCAACCGTATTGATGAGAAGGTTGTCTTCCATAGCTTAGAGGAAGAACAGCTTCGTGAGATTGTCAAAATTATGGTAAAACCGTTGGTTTCAGCTTTGGCTGAAAAAGGGATTGACTTGAAATTCCAACCAGCTGCCCTCAAGCATTTGGCTAAAGATGGCTATGATGTTGAGATGGGTGCTCGTCCATTACGTCGCACGATTCAAACTCAGGTTGAGGATAAGTTATCTGAGCTCTTACTAGGCGGCCAAGTAGTGAGTGGACAAACCCTTAAGATTGGTTGTTCGAAAGATAAATTAACCTTTACAGTAGTGTAAAGATTAAACAAAAAGACAGATTACAGGTGTAGTTTGTCTTTTTGTTTGTGTCAACAGGAGTCAAGGTAGAGTCAATCTTTCTGTAAAGTTGGGTAAAAGAAAAAGCCGAGCAAGGCTCGACTATAAGGTTTAGAGTTTTTCGTTGACAAAGGTGACAAAGTGATTCCACCAGACCTTGAGGAAGAAGCTTTTCTTAACTTCTTTACCAGCAACCAGTTCCATGCTAGGCATACCTTGGTTAGGTAGGTAACCTTCTCCGACAAGTGACTTATCTTCAAAGGTAGCAGTTCCAACCTTGTCTCCTGGTTTGACAGGAGCTTGGACTTGATTTGTAGTAACTTTAATATGTTTACTATTGTTAGCATCTATTTTTTGGATGATATTAAAGTCAGACTTAGCGACGGCAGTGACTTGCTTAGATTTACCATCAATAACATGGGCTTGACTTTTACCGATAGCTTGTCCTTTTTTGGCAATGGTCTTGCTTTCCCAATGATAGACTACGTAGTTAAGTAGGTCATTGGTTGCAGTGAAACGGGCGTAGTCATCAGTATCGGTATTATCAGCATTCATAATGACTGTGATAATGCTCATGCCACTTTCATTTGAGTGGGCCACGAAGGAAGCACCGGCCAAATCGGTGGTACCTGTTTTTAGACCATCAACTCCCTTGCGGTAACTAGGTTGTCCCTTAAGCATGTAGTTGAAGGTTTTAAGTTTGTTAACACCATCAAAATCAGCCTCAGTTTTTTTAGTAATATCGAGGATTTCAGGATATTCTTTCACCACGTGTTGCGCAATGATAG